>Ga0209721_1000740_pt1 | contig 27367 bp, 23 predicted proteins | sample TshhotsprinmetaG_FD_184139 | JGI IMG/M metagenome (GOLD analysis project Ga0209721, IMG submission 184139) | Hot spring microbial communities from South Africa to study Microbial Dark Matter (Phase II) - Tshipise hot spring metaG (SPAdes)... | ecosystem: Environmental > Aquatic > Thermal springs...
AAAAAATTTATAATGTGACCAAATAAGATTGTTAAATATTTAATTAAACCGTATTTTTTGTTTGCTATATTTTCTGGATACCATTCTGTTATATCATAGATGATCTTGACTTTATATTGGATTGTTATCTTATAGACATAAGAAAAAATGACAGGTAATGGTTCAGAACAGATGACTATTTCTGGATGAAAGAGCTTTAACTCGTTAACAAAAAATTGTAACTTTTTTATTAACGGATTTTTCAAATTATTAAAGAGAATTCCTTTTATTTCGATGTTATCTTGTGTCCACTCTCCCTGTTGTGTTGTGCAGATAATTTTTACATGGTAGCCAAACTTAATTAAACTATGAGAAATTTTGTAAAATATTCTATCATCAAGCGGAGGATGTCCTGTCGTAAGTATTGCAACCTTTTTCATTTTTTTTCATCTGATTAGTAGAATTAAAATAATTATTAAAACGTTTCTCTCAAAAGGTAGGTTTGATTATGGAAAAAATTGCAAAAAAATCATTGTCGTTAATAATTCTATTTTTATTCATAGCACTAGTTTCAGAATCATGGAGCGTAGAAAAATCAAAATCTAAATTTAATAATAGTAGTGTTAAGAGTTTTAATGAAGCTTTAACTATTGCAAAGAAAGAAAAGAAAAAAATAGTAATCAACATTTACGCTGACTGGTGCATTTGGTGTAAAAAAATGGACAAGGACGTGTTTCCAGATGTAAACGTTCAGAAAGAATTAAATAAGAATTTCGTTTTCTTTAGAATGAATGGTGAATCAAATGCTCTGATTGAATATGATGGAAGGAAATTTACGCACGCTCAGTTTGTCAAAGCTTTTGGAATCAGGGGGTTTCCAGCGACGTTATTTTTGAATTATGATTCGAAGCCGATAACAGTTCTACCTGGTTATGTTGATGCTTCAATGTTTGTGAATGTGTTGAAGTATATTGCCGAAGAGGCATATCTTAGGGTTAATTTTGATGAATTTTTGAAACAAAAGAAATAAATTTTAACTCTTAGCTACTTTTTTCTTGAAATACTCAAGTGTTAATTTAAGTCCATCAATTCTGGAAACTTTGGGTTCCCAGTTCAGTATTTTTTTTGCCAGCGTGATATCAGGTTGACGAACTTTTGGATCATCTACTGGTAACTCCTTAAAAACAATTTTGCTTTTGCTTAATGTTAACTTTAGAATTTCTTCAGCAAATTCAAGGATAGTGATTTCGTCAGGATTTCCTAAATTAACCGGCTCATGAAAATCTGTTTCAAGGAGTTTTATAATTCCTTCAATCAAATCATCAACATAACAAAAGCTTCTTGTTTGACTACCATCACCAAAGACAGTTAAATCTTCGTTTTTCAGTGCTTGACTTATAAAAGTTGGAAGAACTCTACCATCATCCAAACGCATTCTTGGTCCATAAGTATTAAATATTCTAACGATCCGAGTGTTAATTCCATGATAACGATGATAAGCCATAGTCATAGATTCAGCAAATCTTTTAGCTTCATCATAAACGCCACGAGGGCCAATTGGATTAACATTTCCCCAGTAGGTTTCTGGCTGAGGATGTATTTCGGGATCACCATAAACCTCTGAGGTTGAAGCTAAAAGAAAACAGGCTTTTTTCGCTTTTGCAAGACCCAAAGCTTTATGAGTTCCCAAAGATCCAACTTTAAGCGTTTGGATTGGATATCTTAAATAATCAACTGGTGATGCGGGTGAAGCAAAATGTAGTATGTTATCAACTTTTCCCTCTACATGAATGAACTCAGTTACGTCATATTTAATGAATCTAAAATTTTCATTTCCAAATAAATGAGAAATATTTTCAAGGTTGCCTGTTATAAGGTTATCTAAACAAATAACCTTGTGACCTTTTTCAATTAGTTTATCACAAAGGTGGGACCCGAGAAAACCCGCACCGCCAGTGACAACAGTTACTGGTTTATCCATGCATTATTTTGAATATTCTTTCAAAAATCCCAAAAATGTTGCTCGATGTGATTCTTCATCGGCTAGCAAATCAATGGCAATATCTTGAGTTACATAATCTTGTCCTTCACAAGCTTTTATCAATTCATTATAAGTTTTTATAGCATCTTCTTCTGCTTCAATTACTCCTTTGATCACTGTAACAACATCAGTTGTATCAGCCGGTGGCTGTAATGATTTTTGCTCGGGTTTAAATTCCATCGAACCAGGAACATGCCCACCAAGCTCTTTAATTCTTTTTGCAAGAGTTTGAGCATGAGTTAATTCTTCCGTTATATCACCTGCAAGAGCTTTTTTAATTTCTTCAGCTCTTACACCTTCAAGATTAACTGAATTGGAAAGATAATTTTGAATTGTTTCTAATTCTTTCCAGTAAGCTTTGGTTAAGATCTCAATGATTTTTTCACGCATAATTAAACTCCTTTAATTTCTTTCACAAATATAAGAGAAAAGTAAATAATTTAAGTCAGTTAATTCTTAATTATAACTACACACTGCTAATTTAATCACTCAAATTTTTTTAATTTTGTTTTATCGAAAATGCAAGAGTGGAAGAAAAATCTTTACGTTATTTGGATTTGTCAATTTATTGCTATGCTTGGAATGAGCATGGTTGTTCCTTTTCTTCCATTATTTGTAAAACAATTAGGTGTTACGGATTCATCTGATGTAGCAAGGTGGAGTGGTCTGGTTTTTTCTGGCCCATTTTGGTCTTCACTGTTTTTAACTCCTGTTTGGGGCTACTTAGGGGATAGATACAGCAGAAAGCTAATGGTTGTTAGAGCAATCTTTGGACTGGGCATTGCCCAATTAATTAACGGTTCTTCGGCGAGTGTTTATCAACTTTTTACAGGAAGATTAATTCAAGGAATAATGAGTGGATTTATTCCAGCATCGATGGCATTAGTTTCCGCAACTACGCCTAAAGAAAAAACCGGTTACGCACTTGGTTTGTTGCAAATGGCTACATCGGGTGGCATTGTCATCGGTCCCTTTGTAGGTGGCTTTTTGTCTGATATCATAGGAATTAGAGCCATTTTTTACATTACTTTTGCTCTCTGTGTTTTAAGTGGACTTCTTGTTTTAATATATGTAAAAGAAGAAAAGGAATACACTTACGAAAAAAAAATTACATTACTTGACAACTACAAATTTGTCTGGAAATCTTTGCAACTTCGGCTAATAATTTTTATGGTTATTCTTTCCCAGATTGCAATAGGATTCAATCAACCATTTTTTGCTCTATATGTTGAATCACTTAAAATTGAAAGCAGATACTTTGCTACAATTGCAGGATTTCTCTATGGTATAATGGGCATTTTTACCATGATAGGTTCACCATTGTGGGGAAGGTATAATGAGAAAAACATCATTAAAAATTCACTTGCTGTAGCTAGTTTAGTTGCTAGCATATGTTATGTATTGCATTCCATAATTTATGATCCAGTATTAATCGGGATTGTCAGGAGCTTTTTAGGTTTAGCACTGGGCGGTTTGATGCCAGTACTTTTTACTTTAGTTAGTAATAACACTCCGCTTGATAGACGAGGTGGATTGATGGGGATTGCAAGTAGTGCTCAAATATTTGGAAATTTAAGCGGTCCCATAGTAAGTGGCTTGTTTGCATCGGAATATGGAATTAGGAGTGTTTTTATAGTTTCATCAATTATTTTGATGTTTGTTTCCATTTTGAGCTACAAAAAAATTCAAGCTAATTGATAAGTTGATTACTTCCTTTCATTTTACATTTGATAAGACTTCTTCTTAAAGTGATTCAAGAGTTTAGAATTTATTCATTGAGTTAAGGAATCGTTTGTTTTTATGTTCAGTTATTTCAAATTTAAAACAGAACTAATTTTTACTTATAAAGAATTTTTCCATTTTCCAGCTTTGAATTCATAGTAAAGAATCGCAGCATATGAAATAATATAAATTGGTAGACTTAACCATGTTTCAGTAAATCCCAGTTTTAATATTGAACCCGTTAAAATTACCAGGGGAACAAAAATTAACCAATTAGTCATTACTTCTGCCTTCATTACGAAAAAAGTTCTTCCAGTAGCTTGAAGAATATATGCAAGTACTATGGCAACACCATAAAAAATCTGGGAAAATCCGGCAATTTGCAAAGCGGGTACGCCTGTATTAATTATGGAAGAATCATTTGTCACAACTAAAAGAACAGTTCTAGGCATTGTAATGAAAACCAAAGCAATAAAGTATGTAAAAACACTTACTAATTTTAATGTTTCATACCCATAAACTTCTGCTGTATTGAATTTTTTTATACCAATGTTATTACCAACAAGAGTTTGTGCGGCAATTCCAAATCCAAAAGATGGAAGAAGTGAAATAAAAATTATTGACATCACTGTTTGCGTTGCAGCTTGTTCAAGCGTTCCAATTAGTCCAATGATTGCAACAAATACTAAAAATCCTACCAAAATAAAAATATTCTGGAAGGAAACTGGTAAAGATAACTTGATTATGTCAGACATTATCTTAAAATCTTTATTTAAGAACTTACGAGTTTTGTATTTTTTTCTGTAGTAATGAAGTAAAGTAACGTAAAAATAAAAGAAAAAATCTACAACGGTTGCAATAGAAGATGCAAGTGCAGCACCTTTGAGTCCCAACTTTGGAGCACCAAGATTGCCAAAAATCAATATCCAGTTAAAAAAGATGTTTACCACATTTAGAATGATACCTGATAACATAAAAATCTTTGCATGACCTATGCCAAAGAAAAAACCACGAAATGCCACAATCATTAAAAAGAAGGGCAAACCAAGGAATCGAAACCTTATGTAATCTCCTGCATGCTTTTCTACGTTTGGATCGATTGCTATTAAACTCGAAAAATGTGGTGCAACGAAAAAAATTATTCCACCAAATAAAGTCCCCACAATAAATCCAAACACGAGAGATATGTTTAGTATTCGTTTACATTCTTCATAATTTCTTTCACCTTCTTTTCTTGCCACTAATATGTGAGTTCCAGTGCTAAAGCTGGAAAAGAAACTAACAATTGTCCAGGTTGCTAACACTCCAAGACCCATGGCAGCAAGACTTACTTTTGCGTTATCTAATCTTCCTACCATAGCTGTGTCAACAATCGAAATAAGAATATGACTAGATAATCCACCAATTGCAGGAAGGGCGATTGACAAAATTTTTTCAACAAAAACTTTTCTTGGTAAAACACTCATAATTAAGTTTAAGTTACTTATGAAGTGATCTAAATACAAGAATTTTAATTAAATAAAATTCAATTCAAAACTTCATAGATATCGCGTTTCAATTATCGTTCAAACCTTTGTAATTTATCGTTGCTTTTTTAATTTTGTAAAAATTTTTACCAAAAAATGAAATACATTTATATTGAGAATCTAGAATCTTATATAGGACAGGAAGTTGAAATTAGAGGTTGGGTTACACATAAAAGATCTTCTGGTAAGATTAGATTCATTGTGATGAGAGATGGTACAGGCATTTGTCAATGTATTTTAACAAAGAATAACGTTAGTGATGAAGTTTTTGAAAAGTTTGATCAATTGACTCAAGAATCATCATTTTCAGTTTATGGGATAGCTAAAAAAGAAGATCGAGCGCCTGGTGGTTACGAGATTGAAGTTAAAGATTTAAGTATAATTCATATATCCAAAGATTATCCTATCTCACCGAAAGAACATGGAATTGAATTTTTAATGGATCATCGACACTTATGGCTCAGATCGAGCAGGCAACATGCTATTTTGAGAGTAAGACACGAGATAATAAATGCGATACGCACTTTCTTTAATGATAAAGGATTCATTTTAGTTGACGCACCAATTTTAACGCCAGCAGCTTGTGAAGGAACAACAACATTATTTGAAACTGAGTATTTTGACCTGGGGAAAGCTTATTTAACTCAATCTGGACAGCTTTACGCTGAAGCAGCAGCAATGGCATTTGGTAAGGTTTATACCTTTGGTCCAACTTTTCGTGCTGAAAAATCTAAAACTCGTAGACATTTAACAGAATTCTGGATGGTCGAACCTGAAGTTGCTTTTGCTGATTTAAAAGACGATATGGATTTAGCAGAGGAATTTGTTGAATATATTGTTCAGACGGTTATTAAAAAAAATGAAAAGGATTTAAGATACTTAGAAAGGGACTTATCAAAATTAGAAAATGTAAAGAGGCCATTCCCCAGAATTCATTATGATGAAGCAGTTGAAATTTTACGAAAAAATGGAGTTGATTTTGAGTGGGGTAACGATTTTGGTGGTACTGATGAAACAGTTCTCTCTTCGCAATTTGATAGACCTATTATGATTCATCACTATCCAGCGCAGATAAAGGCTTTTTATATGAAACGCGATCCTCTTGATGAACGTTATGCCCTTGCTGTTGATATGCTAGCTCCTGAAGGTTATGGAGAAATCATTGGAGGAAGCCAGAGAGAAGATGATTATGAAACTTTAGTAAAAAGAATCGAAGAAAACAATCTACCACGCGAAGCCTTCGAATGGTATCTCGATTTAAGAAGATTTGGTTCTGTTCCACATTCTGGATTTGGACTTGGTATTGAAAGAACTGTTGCTTGGATTTGTGGACTTGACCATGTTCGTGAAACCATCCCTTTCCCAAGAATGATCTACAGAAATACACCTTAATTCGGAGACATAAAACATATTATGAATATTGAAATCGTAGCATTCGCAATTCTAGCAACTATTGGAATTGCATCGGCTATTTTATTAGTCCTTCAAAAAAATCCTGTATACTCGGCATTGCTTCTTATTTTACATTTTATGGCGTTAGCTGGTCTATATTTATTACTGAATGCACAATTTATTGCAGTACTTCAGATTCTTGTATATGCTGGCGCGATAATGGTTCTTTTTGTGTTTGTGATAATGTTACTAAATCTACAAAATGAACAGGCTCTGGTAGATAACTTTAATATCAGAAAAATAGTTTCCTTCATTCTAGGTGTAGTTCTTTTCTTGCAGTTTGCTGTTTTCTTCTTAGTTAAAGCAAAAAATGATATAGATATTAAAAAATCACCTGATTCAATTGATGCGGGCTCGATTCAAAATATTGGTGAAGCACTTTTTACAACATATCTCATTCCATTTGAAATAGCTTCTTTCTTGCTACTAGTAGCAATCATTGGGTCAATTTTTCTAGCAAAGAGGAAAATAGAATGATTCCATTAAGTTTTTATTTAATACTTAGCGCTGCATTTTTTTCAATTGGAGTAATTGGTGTTCTCACTCGACGGAATGCTATAATAGTTTTCATGTGCATTGAGATGATGTTAAACGCGGTGAATTTAAGTTTCATTGCCTTTGCATCTTTTTTTGGTGATTCAAGTGGACAAGTTTTTGTTTTTTTTGTTATGGCCGTGGCAGCCGCAGAAGTAGCCATTGGTCTTGCCATAATAATTGCATTATTCCGCAATAAATTAACAATCAATATAGATGAAATTAACATTTTGAAGTGGTAAAATGATTACTCAACATATCTATTTTGCTGTTCTCTTTCCTTTAATTGGATTTTTAATAAATGGCTTAATTGGATATAAAATTAAAAACGAAAAAGTTATTGGTTGGATTGGGAGTGGTTTTGTTGGTTTATCATTTCTTGTGTCATTATTATCATTTTTTGAAGTCACTGGTTTAAATGTTGCAGAGAGGAAAATTATTGTTCCAATATTTCAATGGATTTCCATCGAATCATTCAATGTATCGTTTGCTTATCTTGTTGATCCTTTATCATTAGTACTGGCATTAGTAGTAACCGGAGTTGGATTTTTGATTCATGTTTATAGTATTGGTTATATGCAAGGTGATAAAGGCTTCTGGAGATTTTTTGCATACCTAAATTTATTCATTTTTATGATGATGAATCTCGTTCTCGCTGATAACTTCGTTTTAATGTTCCTGGGCTGGGAAGGTGTTGGACTATGTTCATATTTGTTGATTGGATTTTGGTATGATAGAAAATTCAATGGAAGCACTACTGCCGATGCAGCAAAAAAAGCTTTTATAGTTAATCGAATAGGGGATTTCGGATTTTTACTTGGGATGTTTTTAATTTACAAGACATTCGGAAGTCTAAATTTCAATGAAGTTTTTACAATTGCTGAAAAAGTACCGTTACCAGAAGCCACAGCAACTTTGATAACATTACTACTTTTCCTTGGAGCGACTGGTAAATCTGCTCAAATTCCACTTTATGTTTGGTTGCCTGATGCAATGGCCGGTCCTACACCTGTTTCAGCATTGATTCACGCCGCAACGATGGTCACCGCGGGAGTATACATGGTTTCTCGTGCGTCAGTACTTTTTGTTCAGTCTGAAATTACAATGATGGTAATTGCAGCAATTGGTGCAGCAACAGCAATTTTTGCCGCATCCATGGGACTAGTGCAAAACGATATTAAAAAAATCCTAGCTTATTCAACTATTAGTCAACTTGGATACATGTTTTTGGCTGCTGGTGTTGGTGCTTTTACTGCTTCCATTTTTCATTTAATGACTCATGCATTTTTCAAAGCTCTCCTATTCCTTGGTGCTGGTTCAGTTATTCATGCTTTACATGAAGAGCAAAATATTAAAAATATGGGCGGACTGAAAAATCACTTACCAGTTACCTATAAAACTTTTTTAATCGCATCACTTGCAATTGCAGGAATACCACCGCTATCTGGATTTTTCTCCAAGGATGAAATTTTATGGGAAACTTTCGCTCATGGTCATTCTTTTCTTTTTGTAATCGGATTAATAACTGCTTTTATGACGGCGTTTTATGTCTTTAGATTGTTTAATCTCACTTTTGAAAATAAAAGTAGATATCCTTCCCACATTCATCCACACGAGTCACCTAAAATTATGACAATTCCTTTAATTATTCTGGCTATATTGTCAATAATTGGTGGTTTTGTTGGAATGCCAAAAGTATTTGTTGGCGAAAGTGGAAATTTCTTTTACAATTGGTTGAAACCTGTGTATGAACCCTCTGAGACTTACCTCTTTAATGTACCACTTTATACACATTCTACCGAAATTGTTTTAATGATAATTTCAGTTATAGTCGCTTTATCAGGAATATTCTTAGCACGTTATGTCTATTTAGAAAATATTAAACCTATTGATTGGTTAGTGACAAAATTTGGAAAGCTTTATAATCTGCTTTTCAACAAATATTATGTGGATAAGGTTTATGACCTTTTATTTGTAGAGCCAATTGTGAAAGGCTCTGAAAGAATTTTATGGAAATTTAGCGATGTGAAACTTGTTGATGGTTTTATAAACTCAGTGGGCGAGTTTTTTATTGAAATTGGTGGTCTTATAAGAAAAATTCAAACGGGCGTTACTCAATTTTACGCTCTTATAATGATATTCGGAATAATACTCATAATTTTCATGTTGTTAATATGATGACAATAAAACCATATCTGCTTTCAACAGTTATTTTTTTTCCTTTATTTGGCTCTTTAATACTACTTTTTATAAACAAAGAAAAGAAGAATCTCTTAAAGTATTCTGCTATTATTATTTCACTCATAACATTCTTATTGTCTTTGTTCCTCTTCTTTGAGTACAGAGAAAATCAACTTGGGTTTCAGTTCATAACTAAATTCGATTGGATAAAAGGTCTTAATATAAGTTATCACATTGGAATTGACGGTATTTCATTACTTTTAATTTTGCTTACTACCTTCATTACACCAATCGCTTTATTATCATCTTGGGAAAATATAACACATAACTTAAAAGAATATCTTTTTTTCTTTCTTGTACTCGAAACGGGAATGATTGGTGTTTTTGCTTCCTTGGATTTGTTCCTCTTTTATATATTCTGGGAAGCAATGTTAATTCCTATGTACTTTATAATTGGTATTTGGGGCGGTGAAAATAGAATTTATGCCGCAGTAAAGTTTTTCCTTTATACAATGTTTGGAAGTCTATTGATGCTCGTTGCTATCATTGCACTCGGTGTTTCGGCAATGGATCAACTAGGTTATTTTACTACAGACTATTTATTACTCAAAAAAGTAGCTTTAAACCTTCCGCATTCTACACAACTCATAATGTTTATAGCCTTCACAGTTAGTTTTGCAATTAAAGTTCCACTCTTTCCATTTCACACATGGTTGCCCGACGCACATGTCGAGGCTCCAACTGCGGGTAGCGTAATTCTTGCTGGAGTTTTACTGAAAATGGGCACCTACGGATTATTAAGATTTTCTCTAACTCTTTTCCCGCAAATTTCAATTGAACTTGCGCCTACTATGAGCATAATTGCTATTATTGGAATAATTTATGGTGCACTTGTGGCAATGGTACAACCGGATATGAAAAAATTGATTGCATATAGTTCTGTAAGTCACTTAGGCTTTGTTGTACTCGGGATATTTGCTTTTACTCTTGAAAGTCAACAAGGTGCATTAATTCAAATGATTAATCATGGTCTTTCAACAGGAGCCTTGTTCTTACTTGTTGGTATGATTTACGATAAACGTCATACTAGAATGATCTCCGAATTTGGTGGGTTAGCACGAGTAGTTCCTATTTATGCTACCATTTTATTAATCGTTTCCCTTAGTTCAATTGGACTACCCGGGCTAAATGGTTTTATTGGTGAATTTTTAATTTTACTTGGAACTTTCAAATCCAGTGTTCTGAATAGTTACTGGTACACGGTTTTTGCTGCAACAGGAGTAATTTTTGCAGCTGTTTACCTACTCTGGATGTACCAAAGAGTAATTTTTGGAAAGTTAGAAAATCCTCACAACAAAGATTTAAAGGATTTAAATAAAAGAGAAATTGGATTACTTGTCCCAATAATAGTGTTAATCGTCTGGATTGGAATTTATCCTTCAACATTCTTAAGTAAATCTGAACTATCAATAAAAGAAATTTTAAAAGAAGTAGTCTCGTCGAAGATTGAGTTAATTAGCAAGTAAAAATGAGGTACAATTTAGGGATGATAAGAATCTTTCTGTTTGGACTTATCTTACTAGTATCAGTTGAAATTTTTTCAGCCAATGAACTTCATGCGGTATCAGTACAAAAACATCAGACCGAGGCTGTTTCACATGGAGGCGATATCAATATTTTCGAAAATCCGCCCTCGCCATATATTGTTTTTCCATTTATTGTTTTGCTTTTAATGATTGCAACAGGTCCATTATTATATAGACATTTCTGGGAACATAATTATCCTAAAGTGGCTATTTTTTTAGGTTCTATAACCGTCATTTACTACTCATTTATCAGACATGATTTTATTAGTCTAACTCACACATTGGAAGAATATATTTCTTTTATTGCGTTACTTACCTCACTGTTTGTTGCATCTGGTGGAATCTTAATTAGAATCGATAGGAAAGCCACTCCAATGATTAACACTACATTACTTGCGTTTGGGGGGGTGATTTCTAATTTGATTGGAACAACTGGTGCATCAATGCTTTTGATTAGACCTTACATTAGAATTAATAAGGAAAGAATAAAACCATATCACATTATCTTTTTCATTTTCATCGTAAGTAACATAGGTGGTGGTTTAACACCAATAGGTGATCCACCACTGTTTTTAGGTTTTCTAAAAGGAATAGAATTTTTTTGGGTAATAAAACATGTTTGGTTCATATGGTTATTAGCCATTGCAATTATTTTAGTTATCTTTTACTTATTTGATATGAAAAATTACAAGAAAGCTTTAACAACAAAAACTTCCTATACTGGAAAAATTGAGTTTATAGGAAAAAGAAATTTTTTATTTTTAGCGATAATTATACTATCTGTGTTTATTGATCCTGCCGTTCTAAGCTGGGTGCCCTCTCTGCATCCTTTGCCTTTTGGTATCAGAGAAATTATAATGTTCACAGTAGCTTTTATATCATACAAATCCGCCAAACCGGAAGCATTGAAAGGAAATGAATTTAATTTTGAACCGATTAAGGAAGTAGCATTCCTTTTTGTCGGAATTTTTGCCACAATGATTCCAGCTTTGCAATTAGTCGCTTATGAAACACACAAATATGGTGAGAGATTAACTGCTGATTTATTTTATTGGGGTACTGGAATCTTATCAGCAATCTTGGATAATGCTCCAACATATCTTAACTTTTTAAGTGCAGCTATGGGTAAATTTGGTTTAAGTATTGATAAATTTGAACACGTAAAAACTTTCGAAGCCCAAGATCCAATCTATCTTATGGCAATTTCTGTAGCAGCTGTGTTTTTTGGCGCTATGACCTATATTGGAAATGGTCCAAACTTTATGGTAAAATCAATTTCAGAAAATTCGGGAATAAAACTTCCATCTTTCTTTGGTTATGTGGCTAAATATTCTTTTCCAATTTTGATACCAATTTTTACACTAATTTGGTTTTTATTCTTTTACGGAAGAGGTTAATATATGAGTAAAATTATTGATGCTCTGGATAAAAAATTGAATGGATTGCACTACTATAATCGGATAATACTTCCATTTAAATGCCATTTTCTCAAAATAATGATTGAAGAAGATATAATTACAAATTTTTCAAATTCAAGTCCTGATTTGGAGATAATAGAGCATGAAAATTTTACTGATTTATATTTCAAAAAGTACAAAGATTTAATGGAAGAGCTATCCGAATATGAGAATGTCAAAATGATTCTTTGTGAAAAAGATGCGGATATTTTTGATTTAAAATCTCATGTTAAAATCATACTATACTTAGAAGATGATCATATAGTTCGAATTGAAAAACCAGGTGAAAACCAAATTTTAATTGATTGATATGGAAATCAAATCATTACTAAATATTTTACCGATATTAATTATTTCACTATCAATACTCATTTTAATATTAATAGAAGCATTTCATAAAAAAAGTGAAATCTTTATTTATTGGATAACAATTCTTACTTTGATTTTTACCACCTTTTTATCTCTCATAACTATTCAAGATCAAAGTTTAAATTTTCACGATACAATTGAGAGTGGAGGCATAACGAATTTATTTTATTCACTACTTTTAATTATAAGTTCTCTTGCTGTTATTTCATCAAAGAATTATCTGAATAGAATGCAATATCATCATGGTGAGTATTATATCCTTGTTATGAGCGCCATACTTGGAATGATGTTAATGGCTTCTTCAAGAGATTTAATGTTGACTTTTTTGGCACTAGAGCTAATGTCACTAAGCTTTTACGTCCTTGCCGGTTATCATAGAAAAGTTTTATTTAATAATGAAGCTTCTGTTAAATATTTTTTGCTTGGAGCTTTTGCCAGTGGATTCTTGCTTTATGGCATAGCTTTAGTGTATGGAGCAGCTCAGTCTACAAACATCATTTACATTACAAGGGAATTTGATTCATTATTAAATAAACCTCTTTTTACTCTTGGACTAATACTACTTCTAATTGGTTTTTCGTTCAAAGTTGCTTCGGTTCCATTTCATATGTGGGTGCCTGATGTTTATGAAGGAAGCCCTACAGTTGTAACCGCCTTAATGTCAACCTCAGGAAAAATTGCTGCCTTTTCCGCCTTAATTATTTCACTTTATGGTTCCACTGCCTCTCAAATTAATTACGAAACAGTTTCAAAAATCATAGCTCTTCTTGCAACTGCTTCGATGCTCCTTGGGTCTATTGTTGCTCTTACTCAAACAAGTTTGAAACGAATGCTTGCTTACTCAAGTATCGCTCATGCTGGTTATATGATGATAGGTGTAGCTGCAGCCAATAAGATAGGAATGGCCGGTATTATCTTTTATTTAGCAGTTTATGGATTTATGAATATTGGTGCTTTTATTCTAATTTCTATGCTTGAGACTTCTATGGAAAAAAGACTAACGTTAGATGATTTATCAGGAATTTATAAAACATACCCTTGGTTTTCGGCTGTAATGGCTTTATTTATGTTTGCTCTCTCTGGAATTCCGCCCTTTGGTGGATTTTTTGGTAAATATTATGTGTTTATATCTGCTGTGAAAGCAGATATGACATGGTTGGCAGTAATTGGTGTAATTTCTAGTGTTATTGCAGCTTATTTCTATTTAAGGGTTGTAATTTATATGTATTTTAGAAGAGAAGGAGAAAATCAAAATTTGTATGCTACAGCCGCAGAAAATTTTATTATCACTGTATGTGTTCTCTTTGTTATCCAACTAGGAATTACGCCGGGAGTATTTTTAAATATTATTACGAGATTTTTACCATAAAATGATAAAGGTAGTTACTTCCAAGGAAATCAAAAAACTAGATTTAGAAGCTTCCCTCAGATTTAAGATTCCATCAATTGTTCTCATGGAAAATGCCGCTATAGGTGTAGTGGATTTTATCACAAATGTAATTTCAAATAAAAAAAATCTTGAGGAAATCTTAATTCTCTGTGGGCACGGAAATAATGGTGGAGATGGATTTTCAATTGCAAGACATCTTGTTAACAGAGGATTTAAAGTAAAAGTTGTTTATACAAGCTCAAAAGATAAATTGAGTACCGATGCTAAAATAAATTTTGAAATATTACAAAAGTTTTCAAGTAAAGAGATTAATTTAGAGCTAATACCACTAAAGAAATTTATACGATTAAAAAAAACTAATTATTTTAGTAAAGTCGATTTAATAATAGACGCTTTATTAGGCACCGGATTAAATTCACCCTTACGTGAACCAATTTTATCACTGGTTAGTTGGGCTAATGATCAAGAATGTACAAAACTAGCAGTTGACATTCCGACCGGCCTTTCTAGTGATAACGGTAAAGATTTAGGAAAAGCTTTTCACGCTAATTATACATTAACAATGGGATTGCCAAAAATTGGTTTATTCATTAATGACGGTCCTCGTGTATCTGGCGAGATTTTAATAGTTGATATAAGTTATCCATCAACTTTAAGTAATTACAAATCGATCAAAAGAAATTTAGTCGAAATATTCGATATCAAAGAAAGATTACCTCAAAGGCCCTATGATGCACATAAGTATTCGGTTGGAAAAATTTTTGCAATTGCTGGTTCTAGGGGTTTGACTGGTGCTGCAAAAATGTCGTGTGAAGCAGCTCTCAGAACTGGATGTGGAGGTGTTTTACTTCTCACCACTAAAAAATTACAAGATATTTACGCGAAATCTTTAAAGGAAGTTATGACTTACCAACTTAAAAATAATGAAGAAGATTATTTTGTTTTGGAGGACTTAAATGAAATCGAAGCGAAGATTAATTGGGCTGATGTTTTGATGATTGGTCCAGGATTAGGTCAACACGAATCTACTGGTAAGTTTATTATGGAATTGTTAAAAAAATATCCCAATAAAAGAAAAGTAATTGATGCAGATGGGCTTAATTTACTTTCAGACTTTATTGAAAATGAAAAATTAAATTTAACTAATTCTATTCTTACTCCTCATCTAGGAGAATTCTCAAGACTAATCAAAAGAAACATTGATGAGATCAAAGAAAATATTTTTAAATTTGGCTCTAATTTTGCAAAGAGATACAACACGGTTTTAGTTTTGAAAGGAGCTCCAACACTGATATTTGATAAGAATGGAGAAGTTTTCATAAATTCGACAGGAAATCCGGGTATGGCAACAGTAGGCATGGGTGATGTCCTGACAGGTATAACAAGTGGTTTTTATGCCCAAGGTTTGAGTGACATGGATTCGGCAATCGTTGGTGTTTTTATTCATGGTTTATCGGGTGATATTGCTGAAAAAAAAATCGGAATGTTCAGTCTTATTTCTAGTGATGTGATTAAATTCATTCCTAAAGCCATAAAATTAGTGAAATATTCAGGCGAGGAACTCTTTTAATAAAAATTAGTTATATAATTACAATTTGAATAATAAAATCTTAAAATTTAATTTTGAACAAATTAAAAAGGAAATGAGCAATGCCTGTTTATAAAACATACAAAGCAGACTTAAGAGGAAAATACCGAAGGTTTTTAGAAATAAGTTTTATTGTAGCTCTTGCCCTTTTAATTATTGCATTCAAGTTCTTTCCTAAGATTGAAAAAGCAAAAGGGGAACTTCAACTAGCACAAGAGCTAGTCAATGTGGAAGACATTGCTAAAACAAAACAAGAAAATCGGCCACCACCGCCACCAAAACCACCGATTCCAATTGAAGCACCTTCGGATCAGGTTTTAGAGGATATTGAAATCGGAAGTACAGAAATTGATTTGACTCAACAGTTAGATTTGCCACCTCCTCCACCGAGAGAAGAAACTCGCAGAATAGTGGAAGAGGATATTCAGTATTTTGAAGTAGTTGAAGAAATGCCAGAGCCAATTGGTGGTATTGAAGCTATTCAAAAGAAAATAATTTATCCAGAAATTGCAAAACGTGCAGGTGTAGAAGGTAAAGTTTATATTCTTGCCTATGTTGACGAAACCGGGACTGTTACCAAAACAGAGATATTAAAAGGAATTGGTGCAGGATGTGATGAAGCTGCTGAAAAAGCTATCCGTGAAACTAAATTTAAGCCTGGTAAACAAAGAGGTAAGTCAGTTAAAGTTAAAGTTGCCGTACCAATAATTTTTAAGCTGAACTAATTAAATTACAAAATTTCTTTCTGCCTCAGCAACTAGCTGAGGCTTTTCTAGTTTAAGAAAATTAGTTTTATTAAAAAGTAAAAATAGATTTTGTAAGAACTTTACTTTTCTATTAACTTTTCGTTCACACTGCGAATTTTGTCTTCCATAGTTTGGTTACGGTCAATGCGCGTTCCTAATCTTAAGTTTGTAGATATTCTTGGTACTCCAATTTGATGTAAATGCTCATGACATTTTCTTATAGCGTTAAAAACTTCGTCCCATTCACCCTCAATGTTTGTCCCATTTGCATGAAGCATAGTTTTAAGACCAGCCTCTTTAAAAATTTTTTCACATTCAGCAACGTATGATGAAAGGGATAAACCAACTCCAAGTGGAATAATACTTACATCAACTAAAACTTTCATATCAACCTCCCAATTTTAGTATATTTTCATGTGTAAAATTTAATCTGAAAAAAAGTCAAGTAATTCTCATTTCAAAATAAAGAAACTCCAATACAGCTGGAGGGTCTTTTAATTTTTAGTAAAGACGCTAAAGTTGCCGCAATATCAGTAACATAAACATTTTCATTTCTCACCTGTGCTGGTATTTTCCATCCATAAAAAATTAGAGGAATGTGAGTATCGTAAGAATACGGCGTACTATGAGAGGTACCTTTTTCAAGAATTCTGGACATTGTATAAGGTCTAAGTGTTAAGATTACATCACCAGAACGGAATGGATGCCAACCATTTAGAGTCATATTTTCTGCATCACGTTTTGCAACTTGTTTCTCAAAATCTAATCGGGTATAAATATTTTGAATTTCGGGATATGTAGTTCTTAAATGAATTACAATTGCATTTACTACTTCGTTATAACTGAGATTCTTTTCCGCTAAAACCTTATGATTAATAAAAAACTGACCATTGGAGAAATTTTCGATCAAGTTTTCAGTTTTAAACTTATTTTTTAAGATTGTCTCTACTGAATTAATAATGTCTGAGTTTTTTAACTCACTTGTTGGGAATTTATTCAGTTTTAAAATTTGTGGTGTTTCGATTGCTCCATGATCCGATGTTAAGAACAGCAAGTATTTTGAATGTCCTATTTTTTCATCAAGAAATTTTATGAACTCACCCAGTTGTCTATCAAGTCGAATGTAAGTATCCATTAATTCAAATGAGAAGTTCCCCCATGAATGACCTATATAATCAGTTGAAGAAAAACTTATTGCAAGAAAATCTGGAATTTCGTCTTCACCAAGATTTTCATGGATTATTGCTTCTCTTGTAAATTTAAGTATTAATTCGTTGGCGAAAGGTGTTGAGATAAAAGCTGTGTACTTTTTAGTTGATGTTAAATTTTCAAATTTATGTGGAAAAGATGTTTTACCTTCATTAAATACATCGTATTCAAATGGAGAATTATCTTCGTTGGAATAGCTGGAATAAATTTTATTGTCTAAAAGTAGATCCCATGATTTTTGTAAAAAAGAATCAACTAATTTTTTATCGTTGAAGTTTTTTACCCAGACTGGTAAATCTTTCATATAGAAAGTAGATGTTATAAAATTTCCATTTTCAGGATCATACCAGAAAGCCCCATCTGCAGTGAATCCACCTGGAAAAATTGCTCCTCTGTCTTTAATTGATATCGATATTACTTTTGACTTAAAGTTTGTAAAAAGTTTTAATTCATCTGTTATAGTACTAGATAAAAGATATTTTGGAGATTTTTTACCATTTGCGCTTTTTGAACCTACAGTTTCGTAGAAAGTATCTTCAACACAGTTAACCATACGTTTTTGTAACTTGTCATTAAATTCATTTCCAATTATTCCGTGGTAGTATGGAGTAGTCCCGGTATAAATACTGGCATGACCAGGTCCTGTTGTGGTCGGATGGTAATTGTAATAAGCATTTGTAAAATTTGCTCCTTCTCTTAACAATTTTTTGAAACCATCCTCTGTAAAGTGATCCATGTATTTATATAAATCAACGAACCGCATCTGATCAACAACAATTCCAATTATCAATTTGGGTTTTTCAATAGTTTGGGGAAAAAGATAGCTAAGTAAAGCTGCATAAAGACTAATGACTAATAGTAATGATCTAACCATTTTGCTATTCCTATGTTTTTCTACGAATTTTATTTCATTTCAATTTTAATAGATAAAAGTATCAACACAAAAATATCAAGAATTAATTAGAATTTTAGTATCAAATAAAAATCATGTAATTCAATTGATACAGGCAATATATTTTATTGTATGAACCTATTAGCTATGGATTTAGCTTCAAAAATTAATTTACTCGACTTATTTGTATCTCTATATAAAAAATTTAAAACTTAAGTGAAATCAATCCGATTAAAAATAATTTTGACATTTTAATTTTTTTTTATACTATAGACATATAAACAGGAGGTTAAAATGTATCAAAAAACTAATATTTTTTCCTTAGTTTTTCTCTTTATTATTTTTGCAAGCTATACCTTCGCTCAACTTTCTACAGCTTCAATTCAAGGAAAAGTTGTGGATGAAGGTGGAGCAGCTGTTAGAGATGCCGCAGTCTTGGCGAAAAATCTAGAAACCGGAAATAGTCGCGGTGTCACTACTTCAAAAGACGGAAGGTACACTATTTTGTCTATCCTTCCAGGAAAATATGAGCTTTCTGTCCAACACCTTGCCTATCACACAGAGAAAAAAGTAGTTGAACTTTATGTTGGACAAGTTTTAACAATTGATTTTAGGTTAGTTCCAAAAGAAATTCAAATTGGTGAAGTCGTTGTTGTCTCTCAGTCTGAAGCAGCTGCTTTAAAGAATTCTGAAATTGCAGTTATTATGAAACCAGAACAGGTAGTAAAACTGCCATTAAATACTAGAAACTTTTTAGAGCTTGCAACATTAGCACCAGGAATAAAGCCAATTGGAGCAACTATTGGTAGTGGCGCCCATCAACCAACATGGATGGGGTTTTATATTGATGGAGCTGAGTACAAAAATGAAATCGTTGAAGGTGGATTAGCAGGACAATTTTTGAGTACAGGTAATGCCTTTCCACAAGAAGCAATAAGAGAGTTTAGAGTAATTACTCAGATGTATAAAGCAGAATATGGGAAAGCAAATGCAGGTATTATTACAGCTGTTACTAAAACAGGAACTAATGAATTTAAAGGTTCGGCTTTCCTGACATATAGAGATAAAGCCTTAAATGCTCGTGGACCATTCGAATTAGCGAAACCAGCTTATAAGAGGCGACAAACGGGTTTGACATTAAGTGGTCCAATTATTCCAGACAAAATGCACTTCTTCGCAACTTATGAAGGTGAATTTAGAGATGGATACACAACGGTTGTGCCAGCTAATATGGAACAGTGGCGCAGATATTCTGGTACATTTCATATTCCATTTAAAGAACATTTAGGTGTTGCAAGATTAACTTATCAATTTTCTGATAAACAATTTTTAGACTTTACTTTCAATGGTAGATACGATAGATCAATTCTTGGTGTTGGAGGAACAACTGCATACGAACGCGGAAGATATTTTGATAATAGTGTTTACACTATTGGTTTGAAGCATCAATACAGCATAAGCGATAACATTTTGAACGAAGTACGTTTTAACTTTCAAACATACAATTGGAAAATTTCTAACATAGCTCCTGAAGGCACGCCAGGAAAGATATATCCAAGTGTTGCATTTGGAAGTTTCTCTCATGCACCACAAGACTGGTTCCAAGATAGATATGCATTACACAATGATTTAACTTATGTTTGGAATAACCACACTTTCAAAGGTGGTGTATTTTTACAATTGTTAAAGTATCAAGCTGAGCAAAAGCTTTTATACAATCCCCAATTTTATTATAGAACTGACACAAGCTTAGCTCCTTATGAAGCAAGAATAGGATTCGGTGATCCAAGAGTTACCAAGTGGAATACCCAAGCAGGATTTTATGTGCAAGATGATTGGAATGTTACTGATCAATTAACATTGAATCTTGGTTTGCGTTGGGATTATGAATCAAATATGATTAACAATGATTTTGTTACTCCTGATTCAATTAAAATAGATCTGTCAAATCATTTTCCAGCAAAATACTTTTCAGATGGTAAAAACAGAAAACCATATTTAGGAGCTTTTGCTCCGCGTTTAGGTTTTTCTTACGACGTATTTAACAATAAGAGGACTATATTATTAGGTGGTGCAGGTATCTTTTATGATAGACATGTTTGGAACGTTGCATCAGATGAAATTTTGCGATATACGTGGAAAGTTTATTACATCTATTTCCCAAACAGCGGTGACCCTTTAACAATACCTTGGGATGATAGTTATTATTCACGAAGTGTTTTGGTTAATTTAATCAGGCAAGGAAAAACGCCACCACCTGAAATTTTCTTAATACCTGAAGATATAAAACCACCAAAAACCTATCAATTTAGTTTAGGAGTCAGACAGCAACTTGGTCAGTTTACGCTTGGATTAATTTATGTTGGTGTTCGTGGCTATAATGAAATTACCACTTATAATGCAAATTATAGGAGTACATTAACTGCCAAATATGGTCGAATAAATGTTTGGACAGATGAAGGTAACTCATGGTATGATGCTCTTTATTTAACAATTGATAAACCATATCGACCGGGTTCATATGGATTCAACATCGCTTATACATTATCCAGGACTGAGTCTGAATTTGATAATACCATATATTATGGATACGTTAACTACACATCTTTGAATTTTCTAAAACGTGCACCGTCTACACTGGATGAAAGGCATAGAATTTCCATAAACGCTATTGTGGATTTACCTTGGGGATTCCTTTTGAGCGGTTGGGGTACGTTTGCAACTGGACGTCCATACTTAGTCTTTAAGGGGACTGATGCGAATAACGATGGAGTTCTCACGAATGATTATCCTGAAGCTGGAAGAAATGCAGGACGTGAACCTAAACAGAAATTCTTGTTCAATTATGTGTTTGCTTACAGGAATATTAACTTAAGATTATCTAAAGTGTTTACATATCGTGGATATAATTTGGAGTTGATGTTGGATGTATTCAATGTTTTCAATTGGACCAATTTTTCAGGATATGTTGGAAATATGAGTTTGGCTACATTTGGTAGGCCAACTTCAGCATTAGCACCAAGGCAAATTCAATTGGGGACAAAATTCAGTTTTTAATTCCTTAGGAACTTTTACCAATTTGTATGCCCACCACGAAAATTGGTGGGCATTTTTTTTATAGTAAAATCATAGTGATATTGTTTAGAACATTTAATGAAATTAAATTGCACATAATTTTTGAAACAAATTGATGCCGAAGTGGCGGAATTGGCAGACGCGCATGATTCAGGGTCATGTGGGATTAATTCCCGTAGGGGTTCGAGTCCCCTCTTCGGCACTAGTAAGAGAAAATGAATCCTTCTTTAGAAAAATCTTATCAAAATTGCTTAAGTTTAGCTCGTAAACATTACGAAAACTTTCCTGTAGCATCTCTTTTGATTCCGAAAAGAAAACATATAGCTGCAGTTTATGCTTTTGCACGAATTGCTGACGATATATCAGATGAAAGTCATTTTAATTGTGAAACACGTCTTGAGATGTTAAATGAATACCTCTGCAACTTCCTTGATAAAAAGGATGATCCACGTTACCCTCATTTTCTTGCTGTGTTCGATACTATAGAGAAAAATAAATTATCATTGGATAATTTTATCAAATTAATTGAGGCATTTATTCAGGATAATCAAAAATTTTATTATGATAACTGGGATGAACTCCTGGACTACTGTAAAAAATCAGCCAATCCGATTGGAAGAATCATTTTAGAATTATTTTCAATTAGAGAAGAAAATATTCTCAATTTATCTGATAAGATTTGTTCAGCTCTTCAGCTAACTAATTTTTGGCAAGATTTAAAGATAGATCTAACTCGTAATAGATGTTACATTCCACTTGAATTACTAAGAGCAAATGGAATAGAAATTAAACAAATCAAAATGAATAACTTGAATATTGATTCTTTGTTATGTGATGTGATTTCGGAATGTGTAATTTTTACGGAAAGACTTTTTGATGAAGGCAAGAAAATTCTTAATTATTTGAGTGGCTTATTCAAATTCGAAATTAAATTGTCCATCTTAGGTGGTGAGGAAATTCTAAATAAAATCAAAGCATTAAATTACAACACCATTCAAACGCGTCCAGTGTTGAATAAACTCGATTGGCTGAAAATTTTTATAAGGAGTTTTAATGGTTAATAAGTTTGATGATTTTTTAGTGCAAAATCACAAAAGTAGTTTCTACTACTCATTTCTTTTATTACCGCCAAAAACAAGAAAAGGAATGTTGACAACTTATGCATTCTGTAGAATTACTGATGATATAGTTGACAAATCAAATTTGTCTGATGATGAGAAGATGAAGTTATTAAATGAATGGGAAGAAGAATTTAAGAGGGGATTGAGAGGAAAATCGAAATATGAATTAATGAACAACCTGGGTCTTATAATTAAAGATTTTAAATTGTCCATTCAACCATTTTTAGATTTAATTAGTGGCGTTAGAATGGATTTGACAAAAAAAGTATATAAGACATTTTCAGAATTGGAAATGTATTGTTTTAAAGTTGCTTCAACAATTGGATTAATGTCTATAGAACTATTTGGATATAAAAACATTCGTTCAAAGGATTATGCAAGTAATCTTGGCATAGCGATGCAATTAACGAACATAATAAGGGATGTAAAGGAGGATTTTATCAGAGGTAGAATTTATCTTCCACAAGATGAAATGGAAAGATTCAATTATTCAAAAAATGACTTAGCCAACTTTACATATAACGATAACTTTGTAAAACTTATGGAATTTCAAACAAAAAGATCTTTATACTATTACGAAGAAGCTAATAAGAATTTTCATCCTGAAGATCGTAAAGTACTTGCAATGGGAAGAGCCATGCAAATAATTTATCAAAGAATGCTAAAGAAAATCATTGATGTCAAATATGATGTTTACAAAAACCAAATAAAAGCTAAAAAAATTGAAAAGATCTTAATAAGCCTTGGTTGTCATATTAAATATGGAATTTTGAATTCATGACCAAGATAGTTGTAATTGGTGGTGGTTTTGCTGGTGTTACTACAGCGTATTATCTAGCAAAAGAGGGTCTATTTGTTGAGTTACACGAAAGTTCAAAAGTAATTGGCGGGAGAACTAAATCTTTCTATAATGAATCAACTTTAGACTGGTATGATAATGGTCAGCATTTAATTATTAAAGGTTATTCAAACACTCTTAAGTTTTTTAGGGATACCGGTACCTTGAATAATTTTCACTCACTGAAAAATCCATATGTAGACTTTTGTTTTAATGATTCTTCAATTAAAAGATTTTATTTGAAGCCCACATTGTTAAATCTCTTAAACAATATAAAATTTAATAATTCAAGTTATTTTGAAAACATTAACCTCTTCAAATTTTTATTCAAAGTAAAAGACATAAACGAAAAAAACTTTAGATATAAATTATGTAGTGATTTTTTAAAAGAATTTAACCAAAGTGAAAATTTGATAAATAATTTTTGGAAGATATTCATTGAATCTACATTGAACACGTCACTTGAAGAGTCTGATGCGAGCATTTTCATTACTATTCTTAAGAAAATGTTTTTCGAAGATAAGAATAATTCATCGTTAATATTTAATAACAGTGACTTTTACAATGATTTCTTCTTTAATATAGAAAAATTACTGAAAGCTCTTAATGTTTGCATAAGAACGAATTCAGTTATAAATAAAGTTGAGATTCAAAATGGGAAAATAATTTCTATTAAAAATGTTAATGGAGATCATATCAACGCTGATATTTTTGTTTTTGCAATTCCATTCTGGAGTCTTGAGAAAATTTTTAGTGAAAATTATCAGTTTGTTAAACTCATTAAGAATCTAGAAACCAATTCGATATTAAATGTCCACATTTGGTTTAAGGATTATAGACCTATTAGAAAATTTATAGCTTTGTGGGGCTCCGAATTTCATTGGGTATTTTTCAATCAAAGACATATAACAGTTGTAAAAAGTGTTGCTAAAGATTTAGTCGAGCTAAAGAATGAAAAACTATTAGATCTTGTAATTTCTGAGTTGAGTAGATATGATATACTTTTAGAAAGAAGTAATATTCTCGATTATAAGATTTTGAGGGAAAGAAGAGCTACTTTCAAATCCAATTCAGGCTCAATCTTTTCCAGACCGGATAATAAAACCGAAATCAAAAACTTATTTATTGCTGGGGATTTTACAAATACAAACTTACCATCGACAATAGAGAGTGCAGTCACAAGCGGAATGAAATGTGCAAAATTAATTCTTGAAAGTTTATCTCAATTAGTTTGAATATTTTTTTGATACGTAATTATATACTAAACCGCTAATTTTTTTCATGATTTCATCACCATCTTTTGAGCTCGTAAGATTTTTTGTCATTATTACTAATCCGTAATTAAAATCTGGATGATAAAAAATGCCCATCTCGCATCTCACATCACTTAATTCACCGCCTTTGCTAGCTAATTTGATCTTTTCATCGTTTATATCGCTCAAAAGTGGAGTTTCTTTTGGGATAGATAAAATTTCAACTGCTAATTTTCTTATTGAGTCTGGTAGAATCTCTCCATCATAAATAATTTTCAATAGATTTAATTTATCTAAAGGTGTAGAAATATTTTCTTTACCTGCTTTTCTTGCCTCAAAATCCATCATTATCCGTTGTAGCTTCGTTTTATTTAAATTAAGGTTTTTAATTGTTTGATTGATCTTATCCATTTGTAGATGCTCGATTAATATATTTGTTGCTGTATTATCACTTTGTTGAATCATTAATATTGCAAGATTGAAATAACTTAATTTCAAATCATTCTGATCAAAATATTGGAGTAATCCACTTCCACCAACTCTTTTGTTCACTAATGTCTTATCATAAATATTTATATTTTTACTTTCGTACTCCTTTAAAAGATGTAGCAAAATTTCAATCTTTATAGCACTAGCTGTAGGAAAAGATTCATTTTCATTGTAAAATAAAGTATCATAATCTCTAAAATCCATAAAAGCTAAACCAAATGAGAAATTAAGTTTATCGATAATTGAATAAATTTCTTTTTTAGATGCAGACTTCAGTTCAGATTCATTCAATGTTTGAGCATTAACTACTAAGGGGACAAGTAAAAACGACATAATTAATGATAATTGAAGGTTCAACAAAAATGTTCTAGATCTCATAATTCACCGATTTTTTATTGAATAAAAATTCCATAATCTTTAAGTTAGAATTAGAATGTTATACTATATCTTATTTAAAATATTAAACTCTTCAACAAATAACCAAACTAAGGGAGGAACTAATGCCCACTATTAAAGAGAAACTTGCTGAACAGATACCCGCACTGCGCGAGGAATTGAAAAACATTATGAAAGATCATGGTAACAAAGTTGTTGGTGAAATTACAGTGGCACAAATTTTCGGTGGATTAAGAGGTGTAAGAGCGTTAGTTTGCGATACTTCATCAGTACCACCTGAAAGAGGCTTATTAATTAGAGGAATACCAATCATTGAGTTAGCTGACAAATTACCAGAGGAAGTTTTTTATCTTCTGTTAACAGGGGAATTACCTGATGAAGAATCATTAAAATTATTAATGGCAGATTTGAAAAAGAGAAGAAAAGTTCCAGAATATGTTTGGAATGTCCTTAAAGCAATGCCAAAAGATTCACATCCAATGGCAATGCTTAACACTGCTATATTGGTAATGCAAAGAGAATCTGTTTTCAAAAAGATGTATGATAAAGGAATTAAAAAAGAAGATTACTGGATTTATACTCTTGAAGATGCTATGAATTTAATAGCAAGATTGCCAATCATTGCTGCTGGAATTTATAGGATGAAATATAACAAAGGTAAAAGAATTCCCTCCGATCCAAAACTTGATATGGGTGCAGACTTTGCTAAAATGTTAGGTATCAAAGATCCAAATAGTGAGTTTACAAAGTTGATGCGAATGTATTTAGTACTTCACTCAGACCATGAAAGCGGAAATGTTAGCGCCTCAACTGTTCAAACAGTAGCATCTGCACTTTCAGATTTATATTACGCTGTTTCTGCTGGTATGAATGGTCTGGCAGGACCACTCCATGGACTCGCAAATCAAGAATGTCTAAAATTTGTTCTTGATTTAAAGAAACACTTTAAAGGTATACCCAGTGACGAAGATCTTAGAAAGTTTGCTTGGGACTGGTTAAACAGTGGAAAAGTGATTCCAGGATATGGACATGCTGTTTTAAGAATTACTGATCCACGTTTTGATGCATTTTTGAAGTTTGGTCAAACTTATTGTGCTAAAGATCAAATATTCCAAATAGTAGAAAAAATCTTTAACGTGGTGCCGCAAGTTCTAATGGAACAGGGCAAGGCAAAAGATCCATGGCCAAACGTCGATGCTGGTTCAGGCGCATTACTGTGGTATTATGGATTAAAAGAATTTGATTTCTATACTGTGTTATTTGCTGTTTCGAGAACTTTAGGTGTTTCGGCTCAAACTGTAATTGCGCGTGCAATTGGTGCACCTATAATCAGACCTAAATCAGTCACTACGGAGTGGATTAAAAATTTCGTAACTCAACAAGCTTCATAATAAATAATGAATCGATCGTAATTACAAAATGTCACTCAACTTATCATAGTTTGAGTGACATTTTTTATTTTTCTTAAATTTCCTCAAATAACTTATTTTCGCAATAATTTATGACCAAGAACAACGTAAAAT
>Ga0209721_1000742_pt1 | contig 27333 bp, 23 predicted proteins | sample TshhotsprinmetaG_FD_184139 | JGI IMG/M metagenome (GOLD analysis project Ga0209721, IMG submission 184139) | Hot spring microbial communities from South Africa to study Microbial Dark Matter (Phase II) - Tshipise hot spring metaG (SPAdes)... | ecosystem: Environmental > Aquatic > Thermal springs...
ATTTTTTAAATTGAGAACTTTTATTTTATTTTGTTTTATCCTATTTTCATAATTCTCTCTTCTTACATTCAAACCTGCAAGCTCTGCTTTTAAATCAGAAATTTCTTTGTATAATAAATCTTGTTCCCCGCTGGTTTTCTCCTCTATCTCTTTAGTTATATTTTTTATTTTTTCTTCACAGATGGAAATTTCAATTTTTATTTGATTATATTTTTCCTTTAAGGAAGCAATTTTCTTATTATTTTTTTCTTTTTCTTCTTCTAAAAAAAGAATTTCTTTTTCTTTTTCAGAGATTTCTTTAAAGAGAATCGTTGCCTTATGTTTTTTTATATTTTCTTCTATTCTCTTAAATTCTAAGGCGTTTTTTCTTTCTTCTTCGAGATTTTTTAAATAATTTAATTTTTCTTTTAAAATAGTTGTTGTTTCTTTTAATTTTTCTTCTGTTTTTTCTAACTCTTTCAGAGATTTTTCTTTTCTTAACTCATAAAAAGAAATTCCTGCAACCTCCTCAATAATTTTTCTTCTTTCTTCAGAAGATATTTTTATTAACGAACCTATTTCTCCTTGAAGCACAATATTAAAACCATCTGGATCTATCCCTGCCTTGGCTAGTATTTCAATTATTTCTTGACGGGTTTTTGTTTCGTCGTTTAATTTATATATAGAAACCCCATTTCTTTTTACAATCCTCTTTATTGATACTTCTTTTTTATCTGCTAAAAAAACATTTTCTTTATCTTCAAATACAATTTCTACTAAAGCTTCGTTTGCAGGTTTGTAATATTTATTACCGCTAAAAAGAAAACTTTCAATTTTTTCAGCTCTCATAGATTTTTTACTCATTCTACCTAAAGCAAAACAAATAGCATCGGTAATATTGCTTTTTCCTGAACCGTTTGGTCCCACAATAACATTCATAGAATTTTCTAAAATAATTTCAGTTCTTCTCGCAAAACTTTTAAAACCTTGTAACACCAACTTTTTTATATAAACCATAAAACTAAAGAGAAAATAAGGTTTTTAAGAGTATAGTTAAAATAATTTTTTTTGTTTTTCATCTGATAATCTTTTTATACTTTCCCAAGAAAACCTGATAATTTCTTTAAACTTATCGTCTTTAAAATTATTTTTTATAAAACTAATTGTTTTAGGGTCGCTTGGATAACCGGAACCAAAATCCTTCTTAAAATCTTTTTTTAACTTTTTAATCTCTTCTTCTCTCTTTTCTTTTGCAAGAATGGAAGCAGCAGAAACAACTGGAAAATTAATATCTGCTTTATGCTCTATAAAAAGCTCCATGTCTTTTCTTAATAACAAAGATTTTAAAAGAAAACCCCATTTAATTTTATTATTTGAAGGACAGTCGACAAATACTTTAATTTTCTCTTTTTTTTCTAGAGATAATTTATTTATAATAACGGCCATCCTTTCCGCTTCTAAAGTGTTAAGATTCGGTGAAGAATCTATTTCTCTTGGAGAGATAACTTGGAGAAAATATTCAACTTCTTTTTCCAAAATTTCCTTTATTCTTTCTCTCGCACTTGAAAAAAGTTTTTTTGAATCCTTGACACCTATCTTTTTTAATAGATTTTCTTTTTCTTCATTTATTAAAACCCCTGCTAATACCATTGGTCCTATCACCGGTCCTCTTCCAGCATCATCCACTCCTAAAAGATAAACCATAATAAATATAAAAAAGTTAAATTTAAATATCTTTTATTCTTTTTTTTTTAATGAAAAAGTATGTGTTTTTTTTTATTATGTTGATTTTTCTTACAAATTTTGTTAGCTCTTTTTCCTATAAAGAGAAAAACAGACAGATAGATAATAAAATTTTTTATGAGATTTTTTTAGATGACAAAATTTTTGATAAAGGAATTAAAGAGATGATAGAAACAAAAGAAGGATATATCTTTTTAGATAAAGTTTATTTTGAAGAAGATTATGAAAATGTAGAAATTTCGTTAATTCTTGATTATGGATATTTATTATCTGAAGTCGGAGCAAGCCCTATAGATTATGAAACTTTTACAGATGGAAGATTGATCGAAATTAAATGGAAATTTGACAATATAAGGAAAGGGGATCAAAAAACTTTTTTTGCAATAATAGAAAAATACAAAGAGAAAAAAGGTGGTTTAATTTATGTTATTTCAATAATTTCTTTGGTTTTAATTTTTCTTTCAATTTTTTTATTTTTTACGAAGAAGAAAAAAGAAAATAATATTTACTTATTAGAAGAAGAAAAAAAGATTGTTAATTATTTAAAAAAATGTGATAGAAACGAAAGTTGGCAAAAAAATATTCAAAAAGATCTTGGCTTTTCCAAGGCAAAATTATCACGACTAATCAGAAATCTAGAATCTCGCAACTTAATAAAAAAAATACCTTTCGGGAATACAAATAAAATTATTTTAAAGTAGTTCCATCTTGTTTCTGGAATGTTTCAGGAATATTTTAAATAGTATTTTTGCATAACTAATTTAACTAAATTTGGATAGGAGGTAAAATGAAAAAAATTATATTAACAGCCTTAGCAGTAACAATACTAGCGAGTTTAATTTCAATAACTTTAGCAGAGGAATTCACATCTTCAGAAGAAGTACAGATTGTTTCATTAGACAAATCTATAGTAAATGAAACAGAACAATCTTTAAATGAAGAAGTTAGTGGTTTTCGTATATTCTGGGAAAAAGTTGGACTTTGGTTTACATTAAACAAACAGAAAAAAGTAGAAAAAGAATTAAGATTGGCTAGTATGTTATTGAATAGGGCAAGAGTTCAAGCAAAGAATAAAAACGATGCGGCATTAAACAAAACCCTTGAAGAGCACAACAAGATAATAGAAAGAGTTAGAGGAAGAGTTGAAAAATTGAACAAAGAGAATATTTCTTCTGAAAAATTAACTGGTTTAGACAGAGCAATACAAGTACATGAACTTAAAATACAAAGATTCAATGAAATGTTAAGTAAAGAAAATATTTCAGAAAAACAAAAAGAAAATATAGAGAAAATGCTTGGAAACTCTCAAAAATCTATTGAAGTTTTAACACAACTTAAAGAATTAAGAGAAGAAAGAGAGCAAATAAAAAAAGAAATAAGAGAGAATATTTCTAATAAAGAGAAAAGAGAACTTCTTGAAAAAAGAAGAGAAAAGAATTCTACAAGTAAGAGATAGTTTTTATTTTTTCTCTTTTTTCTTTTTTTATTTTTTTAATTTATATTTCATGGTTTATGTTTTTATCAACACAAAAAGACAATGAAAAAATAGTAGATGCTGATATCTACAGCTTAATAAATTTTTTTGTCTAACCACTTAAAAACATACAGTAATTATTATAGTAATTGAAAAACTATCTTTCTGAAGAAATAATAAAATTCTTCTTTATCTCAGAAGATTAATAAAACTAGCTATATACAGAATATCTTAAAATTCCCCCAATCCCTCCAATATTATCAAACTGAACACCTTCTGCAGTTTCATTTGAAACTAAATAAACTTTGACGGAAGTTTTTTTTGCTAACTCTTCAAAATGTTTTATTTTTTCTCTTGATAAAGCTGTTTTGGATAATATTAATTTCTCAACAGAACCTTCATTTAATCTTTGCTCGACCTCTTTTTCCCCATAAGAAGTTTTATCAGGGGTTTTATTTAACCCTCTAAAAAATTCATCTAAAATATTTTTTTGTTTTATGATTTCTTGCTCCTGGAGAACATCGCTACTTGCTTCAACAAGAGCTTTTAATCCAGGCATTCCACTATCACCAATATCTTTAATCGCAATAACTTTTTCTTTTAAAGCAGTAACTAAATTTCCTTCTTCTAAAAATTCTTCTTTTGTTGGAATTGGTCCGCCTACCAAAATACCTCTTAAATTTTTTAAATCAAAAAAATATTTTTTAACAGCATCAGCAACTCTTCTGAAAAATTCTTTTGCCATACCTTCGGTAATCCTATGAAATCTTTGGCTTGACTGCCCACCTGCCTTAAATTTGCTTGGGATACCAGAAGTTAAAGTATCTATAAGTTTTATTGACTTTCCTTCAAGAAGGCCTATTGTAGCTTCTTTTCTCTCAATTAAAATTAAACCATAAACATCTTTTGTTTCTATCATCTCTTTCAAAGGTTCAATTAAAAACGTTTGATCACAACGATAAGCTCTAACTTTCAAAGGTTTTGGTGGAATTATTGTCCAAATTCTTAAATCATCTTTTCCTTCTACTTCAGAAACATTTCCCGCATATAGAGCAAGCCCATTATCTGGGCTTTGTTTAAACATTTTTAATTGCCTTGAAATTTTTTCTAATGCGTCTAAAACATTTTTTCTCGTCGAGTTTGATTTAATATTTGTAGCTGTTCCTTTTTCATCTTCTATCTGTTTTGCTACTTGGTGTATTGTAAAACTTTGTGGAATTAAAACACTAATTAACTCTGTATGTCTTCCTCTATAACTTTCAAGCTCTTTAAGAGTTTCTTCAAATTCATATCTTTCTTTTTCATCCATCTAAATAAAATTGTGTTCTAATTTATAAACTATTTGGAATTTTTTTCCGACTCTTCCTTCCAAAAATCTTCGAATTTTTTACTGAACTTTAAAAGAAAAGGGTTAAAATATTTTTTATCGAATTCAACAAGCTCGTCAACGAATCTTCCTTTTTCATTTAGATTATCAAAAGCAATTCTTTTATTTTTTCTTATTAAATACATTATTCTTTCAATCAAATTTAAAATTTCTTTTCTTTCTTCTTGTGTTAACTTTTTGCTTTCGTGTAAATGAATGCTATCTGTTGGTTGGGGATAAAGCCATGAATAAAATTCGCTTAACCAGCTAGAATACACTTCTACAATTCTGTTAATCATCTGTCTAGAAAATTGTTCGCTTACAAAACCATTTGCTAAAACAAGATCTTCTAAAAAAGAAATAGAATTAATTTCCTCGAAAGTAGCTTTAAATCCAAATTTCTTTTTTGTTTTCTCAAATTTATCTCTTAATTCTTTAAGCAATTCTTTTTTATTTATCATTTTATTTTATGACAAAATTTTAAATCCTTTTCAAAATCCTTTAATTCTTCAGGTATTTTAACTTTTTCTATCTCTTTGTTTAGAGGAATTCCTTTTTCCTTCTTAATTTTCCAAACTGTTGAATTAAATTCTATTATTTTTTTAACTAAATGAACGTCATTTTTACTCTTTTTTGAATCAGGCCATTTTATTTCTTTTATGTTTTTGTTATAATCTTTGAGTATTAAATAAGAAATTTTGGGAATAAAGGGATAAATTAAAATTAAAAATCTCTCGAAAATATAATGAAGTGAATATATCGCAGATTTTTGTTCTTCATCTGAAAAAAACTTTTCGCTGTTGTAAGCCCTTCCTTTAACAATTTCTATATAATGAGAAGCAAAAGTTTCCCACAAAAATTCTCTTAATTCTCTAGCAATATCTTGAATTTCATAAATTTCGAAAGAATTTTCTAATTTTTTTGTTAATTCTTCAACATAAGATATAAATAGCTCATCTAATTTTGTTAGTTTTGGTTTTTCATTAATCTTTTCAAATTGTGAAACAAATCTGGCAACATTTAATATTTTATTTATTGTTTTTAATTCTGACTTAATTCTTTCTTTTGAACAACAAACATCTCCTTTAGATAAATCGCCTTCTGTTGCACACCATAATCTAAATGCTTCACTTCCAAACTCTCTTAAAATTTCTTGTGGATCGATAACATTTCCAAGAGATTTAGACATCTTTCTACCTTTTGTGTCTAAAATATGTTGGTGAATCCAACATTCCTCGAAAGGCATCTTTTTTGTTTCCAAATAACTTCTCAACAAAGTGTAATAAAGCCAGGTTCTAACAATTTCTTTCCCCTGAGGCCTTAAGGTAACAGGAAAAAATCTTTCAAAACTAGACATTTTTCTTTTATAACCTATTATAAAAAGTTCTGTAATAGAAGAATCCATCCATGTATCTAAAACTCTCTCGTCACCTTTCCAATCTAATGAAGAAAACTCTTTTGAATAAACTTTTTTTCCAGTTTTTTTCCCGTCGATGAAAACCTCAGCATCCTCTGGAACTTTTTCCTTCCACGGTTGATAATATCTTCCAGGTTCGGGAACTGCAATAAAAATTTTTCCATCCTTTTTAGCACACCATAATGGAACTGGAGTAGCATAATATCTTCGTCGAGAAATGGGCCAATCGATATTTATAGAATCAATCCAATTTTCAAGAATTCTTCTTGCTGATTCAGGATAAAATTTTATTTTTTTTGAAAATTTTTTTATTTCTTCTTTAAAATCTAATTGCTTTAAATAAAGTTCTGACATCTCTATAAACTCGACTTCTGCCCCGCTTCTTTCTGAAATTGGGGTTCTATGAAGAATTTTTTCTTTTTTTACAATTAGTTTTTTTTCTTCTAGAAGAGAAATAATCTTTTCTCTTGCTTCTTTAACATTTAAACCTTCTAAAATTCCTGCATGCTTGTTCATTTTTCCGTCTTGATTTATAGCAATTTTGTATTTCAAATTCATCTCCCTAAAAAATTGTATGTCTGACAAATCTCCAGCAGAACACATCATAACCAATCCGCTTCCCTTATCTATTTTTGCTAATGGGTGGGCTTTTATTGGAACTTCTTGGTTAAAAATTGGAGAAATTGCTGTTTTTCCATCTAAATTTTTGTATTTTTTATCTTCTGGATTAAAAATAACCATTCCGCAAGTACATATCAATTCCGGTCTTGTTGTTGCGATAATTATTTCTTCCCCTGTTTCTTTAACTTTCCATTTTACATAACAAAAAACTGATGGGATTTCTTCGTAAGAGATTTCAGAATCTGCTATAGTTGTTCTCAACTTTGGATCCCAGTTATTTATTCGTTTATCTTCGTAAATTAAACCCTTTTTATAAAGTTCAATAAAAGTTGTTTGTGTCAAGGCCCTATAATTTGAAGAGTCTGTTTCGTATATTTCACCTAACTTTTCTCCTTTTTTGTAAGAGTTGAAAGAGATTCCTATTCTATAAAAACTATCTATCGATTCTGTACCTGCTTCATCTAACATTTTTCTACATAAATTAATAAATTCTTCCCTCCCTATGTTAAAAATAGAAATTTTGTATTTTTTTTCTACAGCTGTTTCTATAGGTAAACCATTATTGTCTAAACCTAAAGGAAATAAAACTTCAAAGTTCTTCATTCTTTTGTAACGAGCAAAGAAATCCATAAAAGAATAGGTTACTGCGTGCCCCATGTGTATTGGGGAATTTACATAAGGTGGAGGAGTATCAATAGAATAAATTTTCTTTTTAGTATTTTCATCGAAAGAAAAATCAATAGTTTTTTTCCATTCTTCAGTTATTTGCTCTTCAATTTTAACTGACCAATTTTTTATTTCTTTTAGCGAAACCATGAAAAAAATAAAGAGAGGCTATTTAAAAAAGTTATTCTTTTTCTAATAAAACTCCTTGTATTTGTGCTTCTTGACTTGGTCTATTTGTAACTTTAGCTTTCCCAAATTCTGTTTCAATAATTGCGCTTTTTACTATTATATTTTGTCTTGCTAAGAAACGATTTGATGGAGTCTCAATTACATTTTTTATTTTTGCCTTTTTAGCTTTTCCATTAATAATTAAATTAATTTTGTTATCTGAAAGAAGAACTAATTTGGTTTTTCCTCCCCGAATCCTTATTTTTTTTGTTTTTCTTTCTCCAAGTTTTACATTTCTAGGATAACCTCTTAATTCATGTTTTCTTTTTTTTCTAGATTTCTTATACTTTCCACCAGAAATTTTTTTTCCTTTTTTCATAAATCTTTTTTTATTTGTTCTATTTAAATATTTTTCGAAGTATAAAACTTTTGTTTTAATAAAGAAAAATATTATGAAAAAGACTCAGGCCATATCAAAAATGGCTATATTTGCTCATTTAAAATTTTCTTTGATTTCTTCCATAATTGTAAAATATTCTTCATTTCCTAACCAAGAATTTATTAACTGCTTCTTTTTCTAAGTTTTGCCTTTCTTCTTTCTCCTAAATAATATTTTCAAAGAAAACAATTCTTCCGGATTGTGAATCAATTCCTACAAAAAATTCTTCAATTTCCATTTCTTTAAAAAAGCGAACCATATAAGAATTAAAAGAAAGATTATTTTTTTTATAATATTCTACCGCTTCACGCTTTCCTATATTACTCTCTAAAAATGAATAAGTGTTATCTTTTGAATAAAAAGATAGCGCAGAGTCATACATTTCTATTTTAAAATTGTTTAAATTCAAAAACTGTTTAGATAATTCTATCGCCTTTCCCTTTGTAAAAATTTGCTAAAATAATTTCGAAAAATTTCCTTCATGAAAAAATCTACTATCCTCCAAAAACCTATAAGAGAAAAAAAGATTCCTGTTATTGCTAAGATAAAAAGAACCCCTAAGAATATTTTTTCATTTCTCTTTTTTTCATTAAATTTAAAATATAAAGATATTTAAAAATATTTTCTTTATTTTCCCTATATAATCTCACATCCTAACAAATTAGCCCTGTGTAATTTTTTGAAGTTTTATAAAAATTATTTTAACTCTTCAGATAAACAAGCACCATGAGTAAATTTATTGACTTTATCATAAAAGTCTATTAAAAATCCTGCAGGCACACTAACATTAACAACTAAATCTCCATTAGAAAGCCATTCCTCACTTTCCTTAAATTCATTTACAATCCCATATGCTCTACCAACATACTGAGAAGGAATTGTTAATTTAGCTCTTCTCATTTCAATCTTTATAGGAAGAATTTTTTGTAATTCGGAAATAATCTCGCTAATTTGACTCTCAATAGGTTTATTTTTAACATTGACTTTCGCCTCTTTAAGAGCTTTCATTATTCTATCTGGAGTGTAAGGAATTCCTTGAGGAGAAACCGCGTTTTTAGACAAAAAATCAACAATTTGCTTGTATTTTCTTTCTGTTTCTTCTTTTAAATAACCAGAAGGAAGAACAACCTCTCCATTTTTTATTATTTTCTCACAAATTTCATAAAAATCAGATGTTCCAAACTCTATTTCTAAAATATCTTTTGCTGCATGTTCTCCTTTTTTTAAGTCATAAAAAATATCATTTGTCAAAACAGCTTTTGAAATATTTCCTTCGCCTTGTTTAAATTTCAATGCTTCTTCTAAATCAACCAAAATTTCAAAATTGTTTTTTCCTCGTCTAATTCTTGCTGTTGTTTGTACCATCTCATTATCTAAAAGTCGCTGCCGTTTTTTATTTCTAATTTCTTGCTATTTTTTCTTATTATTCCTATATCAAATCTCTCTTTTTCAAATTTGTCTCCATAAACTCTCTTGAAAATATTAAGAGCAACCACAACAGCTTCATTGCAAGTCAAATTTTCATTATACTCTTCTCTTAATTTCTCTTTTAATTTTTCATCTTCCTCTCCTATTGCCCACGCCCTATATCTCAAATAATTCCCAGTAACATCTGTAACAAAAAGTTCTACATCATTATCTACGCCTGCAATCATTAAGGAAGTTCCGAAGGGTCTTGTTCCCCCATATTGTGTAAACTGTTGTTTTATGTCAGATATTTCTTTCACAACTGATTCTATATGCGCAGGAGAGTCGTAAACAAGCTTATGCTGTTGAGCAAATAATCTCGCTTTATCAATTAAAATTCTAGCATCTGAAAGAATTCCTGCAGCAACACACATTATGTGATCATCTATCTGAGAGATTTTGTTTGAAGATGTTTCTATTATTAACTTATCCTTTTGTCTTCTATCAGAAACAAGCACAACGCCGTCTTTGCAAACGAAACCTATAGAAGGGCTTCCTAAACGAACGGTTTTTTCAGCGTATTCAACTTGTAAAATATGCCCATCTGGAGCAAACATAGTCGCTGCTCTATCATACCCCATTACTTGATGTTGAATATCTTCCATAAAAACCTATTTATCTTAAATTATATCTTGTTTTTAAGTTTTTTGTTTAATCGCTTTATTGTCCCAGAAACAATTTTAACCTTTAACTGCGAAAAAGCTAGAGAAGCAAGAACATCATTAAGTTTTTCTCTAACACAAGAACCAATAATATAATTTCCTTTTTTTTCTACAAAAACATAGGATGACTTTGCCATTCCTAATATTCCAATATATTTAAGAATTGCCTCTTCTATTTTTTTTTCGTCATCACAATCAACTAAAAAATATCTTCTGTTGTCTCTTGCACTAGTGTTAATCTTCGGATTCTTCATTTTTTTCTAATGAATCTTTTCTTTTTATTCTTTTTGCTATTCTGTAAATTATACAAATAAGGAAAATTACTATAAAAAAATAAATTAAAAAAATCAAAAATTTTTTGTATAACAAATTTTCGTAGCTATTTTTTGATTTTGTATTCTCAACATTGGAAATAACTTCTTTTTTTTCGTCTTTTTTCCCATTAACAATCTCTTCCCTAATCTCTCTTATTGTTAAATTAACTTTTTCGTTTTTTATCTCGTTTAGTTTAATAGACAAATCGTAATAATCTTCTGAGCTTAAATTTAATTTTTTTTCTTCTCCAACAGAAATTATAAAAGTTATTGGATCGCTTCTAATTGTTAAACTAACAGAATTATTTGAGATTGAATTAATTTTTAAACTATGATTTTTTCTTCCTAATGAAAATTTTAATTCTTGCTCTTTTGAAATTTCTTCTGAAACTCCCATAAAAATCTCCCAATAAGAAAGAAAAATTTCTCTTTTTTGATTATTGCTCTGACTTATCATGCCCCTGCCTCCACCACTAGAAGAACTTCTACCACCAGAAGAAGGAGAATCATTTGTTCTAAAACTCCCTCCTGAAAAATTACAATTCCCTGCTCTATCACAAAAAGTTACATTAAAAAAATAATTAGTACTTGAAGAAAGTCCTGTAAAAGAAAAAGTTTTTTCTAAAGAAAAAGAAGAATCAGCTTTGTTTTCTTTTCCAAAAATCTCTATTGATGCATTAGTTTCCTTGTTTGTTTCTAAAAAAATAGAAGCCGAATTATGTGTCTTAGAAACCTCCAAAGAAAGTATAGTCGGTAAAGTTACATCATATTTTATTGTGTGATTAACAAATTCGATTTCATTATATTCATTAAAAACCTTACAACCCCAAATATAATTTTCTTCTTTTGAAAAAGAATAATTCATTATTGAAAAATTTTCTTTTCCGTAGACAATTTTTGTTTCATTTTTTAAAAGTTCATTAAAAGAATTCCAAAGGTAAATTGTTATGTTTGTTAAATTATACCTTGAAGAGACATTACAAAAAAAATTTATTTCTTGAGTTTTTGTATAAGTATTATTTGAAGGTAACAAGATTAAATTAAAATTATCTAAAACCATAAAATTCATTATGTTTGTTGAAAAAAAGTTTCCTTTAAGGTCGGATGCTTTCAAATACCATGAATAATTTCCTGTAATAATTCCATCAACTGAGAAAAAACCATTGTTTGTTCTTCCAGAAATTTCTTTTGTTTCATTGAAATATATTTCGTTGGAAGAATTTTTTAAGATGAGAGTTATATTTGACAGTTGCCAATCCTCTACAGAATAATTAAATGTTAGATTTCTTTCAAAAATTTTTGAGTTATTTTCAATTGCCGAAAAATTTAAAACTGGCGGACTAACATCGATTTGAAGAAGAGCATCTTTTAAGCTAATTCTCTTATAAATCCTTTCATCTTGTAAAATATTCTTTCCTGTTAAGTTCAAAATAGCTTCAATCTCTTTCGAAGTCATCGTTCTATTTGTCATTTGTAAATATTGTCTTATTACAGCTATTGCTCCAGAAACATGGGGTGTTGCCATAGAAGTTCCACTCATTATTTCATACCCGCCGTTTCTTTTTGTTGAATTTATGTTGCTCCCGGGGGCAACTAACATTTCTAAACCCCAACGATTTGAAAAAAAAGAAAGAGAATCGTCTAATTTGATAGAACTTCCTACACGCGTTACGTTTCTAATGCAGGATGGTTTTGAGATATGGGTGCTATTTCCGTTATTCCCTATTGCTATAACTACTGAAATGTTTTTTGAAACAGCTAAATCAACAATTCTTGATATTAAATCATCTTCAGAATCACAATAACTATCATAACAACAAGAAGGACAGCTTGTACAATCAAATCCCAAACTCATACTTATTACAGAAATATTTAATTCATCGCTTTTATTTATACAAAATTCTATTCCTGCCAAAATATTTGAAAAATAACCCTTACCAGCAGAGTTAAGAGACTTAACAGCAACAATTTTCGCTTCTGGCGCAACACCTTTTATATTTCCGTTTGCTGCCACAATTCCAGAAACATGGGTCCCATGTCCATGATCATCGAGGGGATCAAAATCTCCGTTATAAAAATCATGACCATCAATAACTTTACTACAATTTTTCGTCAAATTATAAGCCATTATTCTTGTTATATTATATCCTTTTCCATTTGTTGAATTTGTACACAAATATAATTTAATTTTATTAGTTGGAGTAATAATGCTCCTGTTAAATTCGCTAATGTTCGTAAATGACCAAAAAAGACTATCTCTATCGTCTGTTAATATTAAATAATCATTAGAAGAAATATTCAATTCGCTAAAATATATTCCCATTCTATCAGCATTTACAACTGAAATATTATGCGTGTTTTTACAATCATCGTTATAGTTTGGATAATTATTTGGATAATTTGGAGAGGTTAATGGATCTATATCTTGTTCAAAGCTCGTATTAGAGAATATTCTCTCGCAACCCCCAAAATCGTTGTGTTTATAGTCAATTCCAGTATCAATAACGCAAACAGATTGTCCCTTTCCTGTCAAGTTTATTCCATCGGCCTGAAATGTCCAGCTTTCATTTGCTCCGAGAATTTTTGTTGAATTTTGAAGAAAAATCTGCACAGGGTAATCATAATAAATTTTTTTAACCTCTGGTTCTTTTGAGAGCTTTTCGATCTCCTCCAAGGAAAGTTCCGCAGAAAAAGAGTTTGAATAAATAAAATTATGCTTTACTTTCTTTTGAATTTTTTTTTCACTAATAAAAGAATTTTTGTCAAGTTTTTTTAAAGAAGAAATTCCAAAAAAATTTTTTTCTATGACATTATCGTTTAATTCAACTATAACTTTTATTTTTTCTTCATTTTGTTTTGCAACCTCAAATATTTCAGAAGAAATTTTTATATCTTCTCTTTTTAATTGTTTTGCTCCACTAAAAAAAATCAGAATGAATAATAAAAGCACAAAATAAAAACAATATCTTTTTTTCATATAAAAAAAACAATTTTTTTGTTTAAATATTTTTTCTATATTCTTTTACCAATACATTTGTTATTCGTACAACTACAACTTATTTTTCCACAGTCTTCATTGAAGCAACTTCCATTAGGAGAACATTTCTCTAGCATTTTACTAAAATCAAACAATTTTGTTTGTGGAATACACCTTGGACTTCCACCTTTTTCACAAGGACAACACCCACCTTTTATAACCAAACATTCTTTATCACTATAGCATTCAACTTCTTTTGCTTCCACTTTTTTTGTCGAGTAATCTTTATTTATCTTCATAGCAAAAAAAAGAAGAACGGCCACCATAAAAATTGCCAGAATAAGAAAAAAAATCTTTTTTTCTTTTTTTATTACTCTTTTTTTCATAAAAAGATATAACCTTTCTATTTTTTAAATTTTTCTTTTTTTATTAAGCTTTAAAAAGATGAAAATCCCTACATTTTAATGAAAATAAGAGCAATAGGCGGTTTTTCTGAAGTCGGAAAGAATATGACCCTTCTTGAAACAAAAGAAGACGCTTTTATATTCGACGAAGGTTTTTTTCTTCCAGCAGTCGTTGAAATGCAAGAAAGAGAAAAAGAAAACTTAACTGAAGAAAAATTGAGAGAAGTTGGTGCGATTCCTTCAGATGAGATTATTGAAAACATTGCTCATAAAGTTAGAGCGCAATTTATTAGTCATGCCCATTTAGACCACCTGGGCGCAGTCCCTTTTATCTCTAATAGGTATAACGCTCCTATCTTCGGAACACCTTTTACAAATAAAGTTTTAGATTCTTTGTCTTTTGATGCGAACATTTTTTTAAGAAACAAAATTAAAACAGTTCAACCAAACAACTCTATTGAAATAAAAGGAATAAAAAAAACTTATAAAGCAGAATTCGTAAATATAACTCATTCAACACCACAAACAAGTATGATTTCTCTTGAAACAAAAGAAGGCAATTTTCTTTATTTAAACGATTTTAAACTCGACGATAATCCTATTATTGGTTTAAAACCAAATTACCAAAAATTAAAAGAACTATCAAAACAAGGTGTCAAAGCCTTGGTTGTTGATTCTCTTTATTCTGGCACAGATAGAAAAACTCCGTCGGAAAGAATTGCAAAACATTTATTGGAAGAAGTTTTATTTGGTATAGGGAAAGAAAATTCAGCAATTTTTGTAACTACGTTTTCATCGCATATTGCACGTTTGAAAAGCATAGTTGGATTTGGGGAAAAATTGGGAAGACAAATTGTTTTTTTAGGAAGAAGTTTAAATAAATATTCTAAAGCAGCAAAAGAAGTTGGTATAGCCCCTTTCTTAAATAATGTTAAAATTTGTGCTTATAAAAGACAGGTAGAAAAGGAATTACAAAAAATTGAGAGAAAAAGAAAAGATTATTTAATAGTTTGCACAGGTCATCAAGGAGAACCCGGTTCTATTTTAGAAAGAATTTCAAAAAACCAATTACCTTTTCATTTTAATCCAGATGATAATCTTATTTTTTCTTCAAGCGTTATTCCAACAGAAATAAATAAAAAAAATTTCACAAATATGGAAGAAAGATTCAAAAAAAGAAAAGTAAGAATTTTTAGAGATGTTCATGTTTCTGGTCATGCTGGAAGGGAAGATTTAAGGGATTTAATAAAACTTCTTCACCCTGAAAATATTATTCCATCTCACGGCGATTTTTCAAAAACTTCTCCGATGGTTGAACTTTCTGAGGAACTTGGTTATAAAAAAGGGAAAAATGTTTATCAATTAAAAGATTTTTCTTTTATTGAGATATGAATGATTTAACAGGTGCTTTTATACATTACATTGAGACAGGAAAAAACATAAACTTCCTCGTGCAAGGTTTTATCAATGCTGGTTATTCCCCGCAAGATATTGAGCAAGCTTTTAATGAGGCCAAACAAATAATTGACTTGAATACTTCCCTATCTCTTGGAACAGAAAAAACAAAAGAAAACAATAAAAAACTATTCTTGATAATCTTAATATTATTAATTTTTTTAGGAGCTCTATCTTTTGCAGGTTGGTACTTCAGAGAAGAATTAATGGAACTTTTTTCAAAAATAAAAACTTAACATGTATAAACCTTCTGAAGATTCCTTCTTTTTTGCTGAATTTTTAGAAAAATATTTTTCTAGGATAAAAAAAGAAAAAATTAAAATTCTGGATATGGGCAGCGGGACAGGAATTTTAGCAGAAACCTGTTCTAAATTCATTCCTAAAAAAAATATTTTTTGTGCTGATATACAAAAAGATTCAATAAAAATCTTAAGAAAAAAAGGTTTTCGTTCTGTTCAATCAGATTTATTTTCCAACATAAAAGGAAAATTTAACTTGATAATTTTTAATGCACCTTATCTTCCGGAAGATCCAAAAGAACCGCAAGATAGCAAAATTGAAACTACAGGAGGTAAAAGGGGAGACGAAATCTCTTTAAATTTTTTAAAAAATGCTTTTTCACATCTAAAAAATAAAGGAAAAATATTTCTTTTGGTTTCTTCTTTAACTCCTTTAGATAGAATTAAAAAGTTTAATTTCAAAATCATTGAAAGAAAAAAAATATGGTTTGAAGAACTTTTAATTTTAGAATTCGAAAATGAAAATAGAAAATCAAAAAAAAGTTTGGGATAAGATAAGTGAAAAGTGGGCAATTTATAGAGAAAAACCTTTGGAAGAAGTAGTTAAATTTTTAAAAAATAAAAAAGGAAAAGTGCTAGATTTAGGTTGCGGAAGTGGAAGGCATTTCATAAAAAGTGATTTTCTTGATTTTTATGCGACGGATTTTTCAGAAAAAATGTTAGAACTTGCAGAAAAAAAAGCAAAAATAAAATTAACTCTCAAAAAAATATCCAACGAAAAAATTCCTTTCAAAAAAAATTTTTTTGATTATGTTATTTGTATTTCCGTTTTACATTGTATTCAAAAAAAAGAAAGAAGGATTTTTTTGTTAAAAGAAATAAGAAGAGTTTTAAAAAAAGAAGGAGAACTTTTAATAAGTGTTTGGAGTAAAAATCATAAAAAAATAAGAAATAAAAAAAAAGAAATTCTTATTCCTTGGAAAATTAATGGTAAATCTTATAATCGTTATTATTACATTTATGATATAAATGAATTGAAAGAAGAACTAAAATCCGTTGGTTTTTCAATATTAAGTGAAAAAGAAGATAAAAACATTTGGATTATAGCAAAATGAGTTCTTTTAAAATAAAAAAAGAAGATAAAAAAACAAACGCTAGAATTGGAATATTAAAAACGAAATCTGGAGAAATAGAAACTCCTTTTTTTATGCCTGTTGCGACAAAAACTTATGTAAAAAATATTTCATCTAAAGAAATAGAAGAGATGCAATTTAAAGCAATTATATCAAACTCTTTTGTTCTTCATTTAAGACCTGGAGAAAAATTAATAAAAAAATTCGGAGGAATTTCAAATTTTATGAATTTTAAAGGGGTTGTTTTTACAGATTCCGGCGGTTTTCAGATGTATTCTCCTTCGTTATATTTAGGAAATTCAGAAGAAGGAATTTTCTTTAAAGACCCTTTCTCAAAACAAAAAATTTTTTTAACTCCCGAAAAAGCAATTAAAATTCAAGAAGATTTAAATTCTGATGTGATGATGTGTCTTGACTCCATGCCTTTTCCATATGATAGCGAAGAAAAAATTTCTGATGATATAGAAAAAACACTTAAATGGGCTCTTCGATGTAAAAAGGCAAAAAGAAATAAAAAACAGATTCTCTTTGCGATAACTCAGGGCGGAGTAAATAAAAAATTAAGAGAAATTTCAACAAAAAAACTAAAAGAACTCGATTTCGACGGATATTCTATTGGCGGTTTAGCTTTAGGTGAGAGTTTAGAAGAACAAAAAGAAATGATAAAAATTCATAAAAAAATTATTGGTAAAGAAAAAATTTGTTATTTGATGGGTGTTGGTAGTCCAATCGAAATTTTAGAAGCAATTTCCCTTGGAATTGATTGTTTTGATTCAAGATTTCCGACGAAATCAGCAAGACATGGGTTACTTTTAACATGGAAAGGAAAATTAAGAATTTTAAGAAAAGAATATGAAAAAGACAAAAATCCGATAGATAAAAATTGTGATTGTTTTTCTTGTAAAAATTATTCTCGTGCTTACATTCACCATCTTTTAAAAGAAGATGAAAATTTAGGTAAAAGATTAGCAACAATCCACAATCTTTATTTTATAAATAAATTAATAGAAAAAACAAAAGAAGAAATAAAGAAAGGAACTTTCAAAGAATTTAAAAATTCTCTTTTCTCATTTTACTCTATATGACTTAAACCAATGCAAAAACTTCATATTTTGAATTAACTAATAAAAAATTATATAGTTGCATCCGCTTACCTTTAAAAAAGATTTAAAATTTGAGAGATATTCTTTAGAATATCTACAGGCTTCTAAAGCCCAGACTTTCTATATTAATCGATTTTTTTATATAACATCTAGCTTAAACGATGTTTTTATGTGTGCTGATTGTCGAGGTTTGGTGGTTGGAATTTCACAGAAATTCCATTTTAATAATAAAGATTATCGCAGTATTTTTCAGTTCGTAGGGTTGGTGACCTGTATTATGTTGTATTTTAGTTGAAGCTATCTACGAGTCAACCAGAATTACGTAGAACATCTGGTTTAAATGAGTTTTTTTGGTATTGTATTAAGAGAGACGCGCGCTTTTTTTTCTTTTTTCCTAAAAAGAAGATTTGAGGGAAGTTTCAGTTAATTCTATTTTTTATCAATTCGCTTAGAGTTTTGTAAATTGTTTTTTCGTTAGACTTTGATTCGTAATGTTCTAATAGAAGTTTTAATGTTTTCTTTTGAGGAAAGATTGTTAAAACAATATCATTAAAAATTTCATCAATTTCAAAAATGCTTCTAAACCATGCAGGGTTTAAGTCTTTAATTTCCTCAAAACTGCTTTCAGCATTTAAGTCAAAATTAGTTTCTGGTAATTCAGGAATTTCTTTTTTCCACTCTTTGAGATATTTTAAAATTTCTTGCCATATTTCTACATGCCCTAAAAATGCAAAAAGCTCTTCACCATAAAACAAATGTAATCCTACACCATAAGCTTTTGACATTCTTTTAAGTTCTGTATCATAATAATTTTTGTTCTTTTTTAGTTCAGGGTCAATAAAGTAAAAAATACCGATAAGACTTTTCTCACCATACTTATTTATCATTTCATTAAGTTTCTTCTCAAAATTCTGTATTTGCCCTCTTTTCTTTGTTGAGTCATGATCATCTCTTACTTTTTGTTCAACAAAATAAATTTTTCCATCTTTCTTAAAACATTGATCAATATTTAGTTCGTCATCGTCATCTGTTGAAAACTTTTTGTCCAGAATTTCAAAGCTAAACTTCTTTAAATATTCCTCTATCAAAATCTCAAAAGCATCGCCAAAACGAATTTCATGAGATTGCAAAAGATTTTGTAATATCTTAGCTTTTGGTTTTGTGGGTCTAAAAAGTCCTATTTATCTTCCCGGATATTTTAAGATTTTTTCAATGAGTCATTTTAAATAGTTTATTCGCTTCGCTCAAATATGAAAAAAGAATTAATAATAAAGCAATTAGAAGAAAATAATAAATCTGATTTGGAACAACTTAATCTAACGGAAGAAGAATATAAAAAATTAAAACAGAATTGGTTAAATAAAGAAACAGAAGATTTTGAATTAATTTGTCAGATAGAATTGAGAAAACAAATTATTAATGAACTATCCAACAACTTCTAAAAATTTTAACTTCTCTTTTTCTAATGCTAATTTATACCATTTTTTAACCATTTCGTAATCAATAAATCTAAATCTTCCCCTAAATTCATTATAGAGTTGCTTATTAATTTCTGCTTTGCATTTTTCTTCAAATTCTTGCGGAGCAACAATAAATATCTCAACATTAAAATTCCTTAATTGTAAAACCCTGCTTAATGACTTTGATAAAGTTCCGAGGCTATCAATTACTTCAAAAACCTTAATAGGAAATTTTAATTTTTCTTTTGAAAACCATAAAACATCAATCCATTTAATATCATTAATTAATTCTGGATAAGTAAAATCTGGAATTTCTGTTAATGTTTGAATTTGAAATAAATGAATATTCTCTTTGTATCTTCTTGATTTATCAGGAGTATAAGTTTCAAATTTTTCTCTGTTTCCTGTCTCAACCAAAACTCCTTGAATAAAGTTGTGAATTTTGACTTTATCTTTCTTTTCTTCTAAAATATTCTCTTCTTGATAATCTGCAAGAGCATAAAGTCCCAAGCCAACTTTTTTAAAATTTTTTTTATTTCTTATCTCACGATATAAAACTCCTCTTATCCCTGCTTTCCATTCTTTGCTAACTTTCGCCGCAGGATAATATTTCTCAATATTATTATAAATTTGTTCCCAATTTGCCACTCCATTAAAATCTTCAATTACTTTTTTTATGGCTTCAACTTTTGTTGTCATCTTATTACACATTCAACTAAACATTCTTTATTTTTTAATTTTTCTTCTTTTTCAATTCCTATAAAATTTCTTCCTAATTTTTTAGCAACCACCCCTGTTGTTCCACTTCCCATAAATGGGTCAAGAACGACATCATCCGGATTTGAAGAAGAAATTATAATCCTATAAAGTAAAGCTTCTGGTTTTTGTGTAGAATGAACTTTATTTCCGTTCTTGTCTTTTAATCTTTCACCTCCATTACAAATTGGTATATACCAATCGCTTCTTAATTGTAAATCATCATTAAAAACCTTCATAGTTTTATAATGAAAAGTATATTTTGAATCTTTTTCTTTTGATGCCCATATTAAAGTTTCATGCGCATTATTGAATCTCGTACCTTTAAAATTAGGCATAGGATTCGTTTTAATCCAAAGAATATCATTTAAAATCCAAAATCCAATATCTTGCATAATCTTGCCAAGTCTAAAAATATTATGATAAGAACCAATAACCCAAATAGTCCCGTCTTTTTTTAAAACTCTTCTACATTCTCTAAGCCATTCTTCAGAAAACTTATCATATTCTTGAAAGCTTGTAAATTTGTCCCATTCATCATTCACTGCATCGACTTTAGTTTGATTTGGTCGCCAAAGCTCACCATTAAGCTGTAAATTATAAGGTGGGTCTGCGAAAATTAAATCAATAGAATTGTCTGGAAGTTTTTTTAACATTTCAATACAATCTCCTCTTATAATTTTGTTTAAATATTGGTTAATCATATTCTTTCTTATAATTATAAATTAGCTTGTATTTTAAAGGTTTGTTTTTTATTTCTGAAACTTCCCTCATTATTATATCAGAAAAATTTGGGAGAGCTAAGTACAACTTGGCAAAAAACCTGCGTTTTTAGTTAAAATCACTTTTCTGGTGGGGATTAATCTGACTCTTTTTTTTCTTTTTTCCTAAAAAAGAAAAGGAGGATTTCCGTTTTTTTACTTCTTTTTATAAAAGAATATTTTAAATTATATTTTTTCTCAGAACAAAGAATTATCTTTTACTTCAACTTTCAATTTTTCTCTACTATGTAAAGAACTAAGATAAGCCATGTCAATCGTATTCATTAAATAATATAAAAGATTAAATTATATAAAAAAAGAAAGATTTATAAATACTTTTTTTATAAGAAAATTTATGCGCTCATATTCGAGCAAACAAAAAATTTTTAGAAGCAGGATGAGTACCACAGCTTTTTGTGGTATGATGTGATTTTATTTTACGGATAGATCTTGCTTTTATAATATCGGTTTTCCTTTAGCCGTATTATTCTAGTAATACACTAGTTAATTCCAGTTTATCCTGCTGGAGATTGCGGCTATTCGACTTGGTTCAAAGCATGCAAGTCTGACGATGAGTCGGCGTACTGCTCAGTAACACTTAGTTAATCTGCCCTTAGGTCGAAGATAATCTCGGGAAACTGAGAATAATATTCGATAGAAGTTTGTTTCTGGAAAGAGCTTACTTCGAAAGGCAACGCCTAAGGATGAGACTGAGGCCTATTAGCTTGTTGGCGGGGTAAATGCCCACCAAGGCTATGATAGGTAAGGGTTCTTGACGGAAGAGCCCTGAGAGGGAATCTGAGACACTATTCCCAGCCCTACGGGGTGCAGCAGCTGCGAATTTTCTCCAATGCGCGAAAGCGTGAGAGAGCGAGTCGAAGTGTTTATCTTTTTTGATAAACTTTTGCCAACTTTAAAAAAGTTGGAGAATAAGGACTGGGCAAGACCGGTGCCAGCCGCCGCGGTAATCCCGGCAGTCCAAGTCGCAATCAACTTTATTAGGTCTAAAACATCCGTAGCTTGATAAGCAAGTTTCTTGTGAAATTTAACATCTTAAGTGTTAAGCGAGCAAGAAATACTACTTATCTAGAGATCGGAAGATGTAAGAAGTATGTTTAGGGTAGTGGTTAAATACGTTAATCCTAAACAGACTAACAATTGGCGAAGGCATCTTACAAGAACGAATCTGACAGTGAGGGATGAAGGCTAGGGGCGCAAAAGGGATTAGATACCCCTGTAGTCCTAGCAGTAAACACTGCTCACTAAACATTGGGATCTCTTCGGGAGTTTCCAGTGCTGAAGCGAAGGCGAAGAGTGAGCTACCTGGGAAGTACAGTCGCAAGATCGAAACTTAAAGGAATTGGCGGGGAGATACTACAACGAGTGACGCGTGCGGTTCAATCAGATTCTACACCGTGAACCTCACCAGGAGCGACAGCAGAATGAAGGACAGTCTGAAGGGCTTTCCTGACACGCTGAGCGGAGTTACATAGCCGACTTCAGCCTGTGTCGTGAGATGACCTGTTAAATCAGGTAACAGGCGAGACCCATGTCAACAATTACTACCGAAAGGAGAACATTGTTGAGACTGCTTTGGTAACAAAGAGGAAGGTATGGGCTACGTCAGGTGGCATGTCCCTAATCCCCTGGGCTACACGCGCGCGTCAATGGTACACACAGTGGGATGCAACTTCGAAAGAAGAAGCTAATCTCTAAAGTGTATCTCAGTTCAGATTGAGGGTTGCAACTCACCCTCATGACGCTGGAATTCGTAGTAATCGTTCGTTAGCAACGAACGGTGAATAAGTCCCTGTCTCTTGCACACACCGCCCGTCAAGCCAACCGAGTTGCGCTAAGAAGAAGCTCTTTTGAGAAGATTCTTTGTGCGATAAGGTAGGTTAAGTCGTCACAAGGTATCTGTAGGGGAACCTGCAGATGGATTACCTCCTATTAAATAAAATCTTTTCCTGCTTCTAAAAATGGGCTCGTAGTCTAGTAGTAAAACGCCTCGCTTGCACCGAGGGGTCCCGGGTGCGATTCCCGGCGAGTCCACTTATGATGAACTTCGTAAAAAAATTTACGAAGGGAGTTTGAGAACATTATGTTCAATGAAGACAATACTCAAAGGCGATAAAATGTAGATCCTGCTAAACTATTAGATGGATAGCTTGGCTTAAGAAGCGAAGAAAGTCGTGGCAAGCTACGTAAAGCTTCGGCGAGTCGCATGCAGACGTTGAACCGAAGATTACTGAATGAGTAACTCTTTCGTTCTTTAAAGAACGCATACGCGGGGAATTGAAACATCTTAGTACCCGCAGGAAAAGAAAATAAAAATGATTCTCCTAGTAGCAGCGAGCGAAAAGAGAAAAGGGCAAACCGAATCTTTCTTCGAAAGAAGAACAGAGATGTGGTGAGAACTTTTGACTAAGTTGTTGAAACGAATTTTTCTGGAAAGAAAAACCTTAGAGGGTGATAGTCCCGTAGATTAAGACAATATGTCTTGTTCTCAAAGAGTAGGGCGCCCTGGATTGGGTGTCTGAATATAGCAGAATTAACTGCTAACCCTAAATATTTTCTTAAGTCCGATAGCGTACAAGTACCGCGAGGGAAAGCTGAAAAGCACTCTTACAAAGAGGGTTAAAAGACTTGAAATCTAATAGTGACAAGTTTGTTACAGCTCTAAGGGGTTGTAACGTCCGTTTTGGAAAACGGGCCAGGGAGTTCACTTCAGTGGCGAGGTTAACTAAAGGAAACCGTAGCGAAAGCAAGTATGAAAATGCGTTAGTCACTGATTTGAGACCTGAAGCCAGATGATCTATTCCTGAGCAGGATGAAGTTTCTCGAAAGAGAAATGGAGGTCCGAACCATTGTTGTGTACATGCACTTGGATGACTTGGGAATAGGGGTGAAAAGCCTCTCGAATCTGGCGATGGCTGGTTCCTGTTGAAATATGCCGGGGTATAGTCCTATATTGCTTGTTAAAGAGGTAAAGTACGGATAGTTCTTGCAGAGAATTATTTCTACGGGGAACTTTCCAACTCAGAACTTTTTAACTGCTGAATATAGGAAACAGTTTAGGTGCGTAAGGCACTTCAAACGAGACCAGAACAAAGGTGACTGGAGTTAAGGTCCCAAAATGTTTGCTAAGTGTTATTAAACAAAGTTTTTATTCTAAGACAGTGGGGATGTAGGTCTAGAAGCCGCCATCATTTAAAGAAAGCGTAACAGCTCACCCATCGAGAATAAAAGCATGGAAAATGGACGGGGCTAAAGCAAACTACCGAGACTCTAGGGGCACTCTGTATAGAGTTGCGCCGGTAAACAGGCGTCTTATTTGCGCAGAAGTTTTTCCTTAAGGAAAGATGGAGCGAATAGGATTGAAAATCCTGGTGATAGTAGGATCAGATCTTTCTGAGAACCGAAAGATGTCGAAAGGGCAAGGTTTCCTTGGCAATATCAATTAACCAAGGGTTAGTCGGTACCTAAGTTATATCTTAACTGAGTATAACGAAGGACAACAGGTTAATATTCCTGTACTATTTAACTTTATTGATTCTTTTATTTGTTTTCGGATAAACAAACTATCGAGAGATAGAGGGAAAGAGAAAAAAATGGATCGTAATGATGAGAAGTTTTTGAATCTTCCTTAATTTGTTGACTCCAAGAACCAGTGAAAAAATAAAAGATAGAAGTTAAATAGCCGTACCAAGAACTGGCACTGGTGCCCTAGCTGAGAAGGCTAAGACATGAAAGGTTTAAACTAGTTAAGGGAATTCGGCATAAATCGTCCCGTATCTTCGGTAGAAGGGATGTCTATTCTTTTTTATGACTCAGTTATGGGGAAGAGTAGATCGCAGTAACAAGGACGGCCGGACTGTTTACCAAAAACATAGCTAAGTGCTAAGCCGAAAGGCTGTGTATACTTAGTGAGACCTGCCCAGTGGTGGTGTCTAAACTTCCTTTACAAGGGAATGAAAGCCCATCAAACGGCGGGCGTAACTATGACGCTCTTAAGGTAGCGTAATGCCTTGTCGTCTGAATGGCGACGTGCATGAATGGTTTAACTTGGTTGTCACTGTCCCTAACTAGAACCTTCTGAACTTATTGACTGGTGTACAGACCAGTATCGCCTAGTGGGAAGCGAAGACCTTGTAGACCTTTACTGCAACCTGTTGTTTCTTTTTTATTGGGAGTACTTAGAGTAAGTAGGAGCGTAGAGGCCAAACTCTTGGGTTTGGGGAGCGAAAGTGTAACACTACTTATTTTCAATAAAAAAGATAACTCTCTTTAGGAGAACAGCGATAGGCAGGCAGTTTGGCTGGGGCGGCACCCGGTCGAAAAGATATCGATCGGGCCCAAAGGCAAGCTCATCCAGGTTGGAAATCTGGAGAAGAGTGTAAAAGCAAAAGCTTGCTTGACTGTTTTCTGAAAAGTAAAGAAAGCAGGGGTGAAAGCCGGGTTTAACGAACACTTATGGTCTTTTAATGGGACCTAAGTACGACCGAAAAGGTACCTCAAGGATAACAGGCTCGTCGCGCCCGATAGTTCACATTGACGGCGCGGTTTGGTACATCGCTGTCGGCTCTTCCTATCCTGGTTGTGCAGCAGCAACCAAGGGTGCCGGAGTTCACGTATTAAAAGGGATCGTTAGCTGGGTTAAATACGTCGCGAGACAGTATGTATGATATCTACTAGGCGCGCAAAAGTCTGAGTGGAACAATTCTTTAGTACGAGAGGAACGGGAGTTGGATGCCTCTGGTTTACCGGTTGTTATGAGCAGGCCGGGCAGCTACGCATTAACTGATAAGTACTGAAAGCATCTAAGTACGAAGCAGTCCGCAAGACGAGACTTTAAAGGCCGCCAAAAAAGATGGCGTCGATAGAGATGGGGTGTAAGCAGAAAGCCTCGGCGATCTGTTCAGCCCGCATCAACTAAAAGCCTTTTTCTACATTTTACTTTGAGTATTGTCTTTCTTGATTTTTTCTAAACAATCTAAACAAAAAACTTAAAAATATCCTTTCTTTTAAAATTAGGAGTGAGGAAGCTAACTCCGGAGACTTGGGTTAAAAACCCAAACGATAAAAATGATCGTTAGTTTCTGAGGAAAGTCCGCACATCCGCGAAAACGCTCGAAAGAGAACCATCTTCAAAAGAAGACTATCGTGAGATAGAGCAACAGCACAGAAACGACACAGCTTTTACCGAGAATGATATTTGCCTTAATTAATGTTAATAGCGATATTAACCTCTTTTTTAAGGGAAGAAATTGACGTTGGTAAAAGAATTGATGAAACGGCTGTCTTGGTTGATGCAACTTCCTATCGATCTGGAAGGCTTAGTCTAATGTTAGCACAGACTTTCCAAAAGGAGTCTGACAGAAAGCGGCTTATTCCTCACTCTTTATAATTATTTTTTTTATTATATTTAGCTTTTCAATAATTTTTTCTTTTGTTATTATTTCATACTTTCCGTTATAATAAAGAATAACTCTTTCTTTTCTCACAAACTCGAGAGAACTTTCATTATGGAGCTTATAAAATTTTAAACATTCTGTAAAACTTTTTATTTCCTCCTTTGTTAAAAAATTAATCAAAAAATTTTTTATAAAAAACTCTACTTTCTTTTTTTCGCTATTAAATTTTTCAGGAATAACAAAAGAATTAACAATTTTCCAACTTAACTTTGATAAATCACAAAGAATTTTTTTTAAAATTCTATTTTCTTTTAGAATACATACACCAAAATAATAAAGTCTTTCAGAAGAAGATAGTTCTTTTTTTAATTCTTCAAGATTTTTTATCATTTTTATTCTTTGTTAAATACTCTAAAGCAGAATAAGCTGCTATTGCGCCTTCCCCTGTAGCAGTTACAACTTGTTTTAGGCAGTTGTCAGTAATATCTCCAGCTGCAAAAATACCAGGAAAAGAAGTTTCCATTTTTTTATTTGTTTTTATATAACCATCACAATCAATATTTAATTTTAAATTTTCTATAACTTTAGTAGTCGGTGTCGCCCCGATTTCTATAAAAATTCCGTCTATTTTTAATTCAATTTCTTTATTTTCTTGGATAACTTTTAATTTTTGAACTTTTTTATCCCCAATTATTTCTTTTGGAATTGAATTATAAATTATTTCGATATTTTCTTTTTCTTTTAATCTTGTTAAAGAAATAGGTTCGCATCTCATTTTATCCCTTCTATAAATTATATAAACTTTTTTTGCAATTTTAGATAAATACAAAGCACATATGGCAGCAGAGTTCGCCCCACCTATAACAGAAACAATTTTATTTTTAAAAAAAAGCGCATCACAAACAGCACAATAACTAACCCCTTTTCCAACAAACTCTTCTTCTCCTTTTATTTCTAACTTCCTATGCTCTGTACCTAGTGCAACAATTATTGTCTTACCAAAAATTTTTTCATCTTTAGTTTCAACTTCAAAAAAAATATTTTTATTTACTTTTTTTATTTCTGTTTCTTTAAATTTTGCACCAAACATCTCAGCTTGTTCTTTAAATTTTTTCATTAATTCAATTCCGCTTCCTATAAAACCTGGCCAATTTTCAATTTTTGGAGCTAAATTTGCAGTACCTCCAAAATCTTTTGATAATACAATTGTCTTCAATTCAAATCTTGCAGAATAAAGAGCAGCAGTTAATCCAGCAGGCCCACCACCTAAAATTACTATATCATAAATTTCTTCTTCCATAATAAAGTTTATTTT
>Ga0209721_1000743_pt1 | contig 27301 bp, 25 predicted proteins | sample TshhotsprinmetaG_FD_184139 | JGI IMG/M metagenome (GOLD analysis project Ga0209721, IMG submission 184139) | Hot spring microbial communities from South Africa to study Microbial Dark Matter (Phase II) - Tshipise hot spring metaG (SPAdes)... | ecosystem: Environmental > Aquatic > Thermal springs...
CCTATCGCCTATCAGCTATCGCCTATCCCCAAACGCGCCTGTCATCCCCTGGCAGATGGGGGGCGCAGCAGCGCTGCGCCCCTACCCCTACCCCCTTCCCGCCCGCCGCTCCCCGTAACACGCATTGCTTGACCATTGCCTATCGGCTATCAGCTATCGCCTATCGCCTATCAGCTATCGCCTATCCCCAAACGCGCCTGTCATCCCCTGGCAGATGGGGGGCGCAGCAGCGCTGCGCCCCTACCCCCTTCCCGCCCGCCGCTCCCCGTAACACGCATTGCTTGACCATTGCCTATCGGCTATCGGCTATCGGCTATCGGCTAAGGAACAACCCGCCCTCTGTCAAACGCATACACGGCAGTCCTCCTCGCAGCGGCCATTCAGCGCGCCAGTCATTACCCGGCGCAATCACGCCGTTTCGTGGGGATGACCTTTTTGTAAATACCAGGCTCGCGCCTTGACGAGCAGCATGAGCGGCGCGGCGTTGATGGTGAAAACGATCAGGTCAATCCAGCCGAAGTCGTCAAACAGAAAGGCAAGTGATAACGCGCCGAGCGCGCCGAGCGCGAGGAGATAGGCGGCGCGGTGGGGACTGGCGAGGAAGCGGAGCAGCGCGGCGAGCGTTGCGGCGATGGCAAACGACAGGATTGCCATGACTGCTCTGACCGGCGGGCGCGCGGGAGGGGCCGGGTGGAGGTTGCTTGCCAGCAGGAGGCCGAGACTGAGCCAGATGAGGCAGTTGATCGCGATGAGGATGATGGCTGCTGAGACGGAACGAGGACGGGTTTGCATGCGCGACTCCTGTTTAGAACAGCGAGGGTTGTTGGCAATGCGCCGATTGCGCATTTGATGGGGAAATGCGGGCCAGCGGATGCTTGCCGCGCGCAATTGCGAGCTGCTGCGGGTCGAGCGCCCGACGAAAATCGGGAACGAGTGCAGCTCCGGTTCCCGCTCTTGCAAGAACGATCGGCGAGGCTGCGAGTTTCCAGCTTCGGATGCGCAATCTCGCCAGATCGGCGCAACAGCGCGATCTAAATCATCGGTTACGCCTTTTGGGTCAGATGGTAGACACCCGATCCCAGCAGAAAGATGACGGCCAGAACAGCGGAAACCATTGGATCGAGCAGCGCAGTGAAGAGAATGAGGACGGCGGCCAGGCTGTCGAGCATACCTTCGGCGCGATTGTTCATGTGTCCTCCGGGGGCAAGGTCGTTGCGCGGTGGGGGATAGTTTAAGAATTGCGCGCAATGTAGCGGCATTATGCCCATGGTAACGCATTCCCCGGCGCGCGTCAAGCCTCGATCACCCGCACCGCCGCTCGCCGCAGCCGGTCGCGCAGCGCAAGGTAGCACACTCCAGGTAAGTTATCGGCGCAAGTAAATGTTTCAGTGCTGATGAGGCTAACTATTCCGGAGCAGTGTATCGATTTCTCCGCTCGCGAAGAGTAGCGCGTCCCGAATTAAATTCAATCAGCTTCTTCCAGTCAATATTACCAGTCGTATCACAAAATTCGCGATTGAACTCAACAGTAAGACGGTAATTACTGCCGAATAGGCTTCGTTAAACGAATCGTTTCTCTCTTTCGCTTTAAATCCTAATGGTTCTATGATCTCTTTGTACAATTCCTCCTCGCCATCTGATATGAACGACCAAAAAACTTGCCCACACAACTTCTGATAATCACCTTTGTCCGGCACTGGATCTTGACCGTAGCAACAGCCGTTCACTGCGATAATGGCATACCCTGGATGTTGTGCCCGAATTATTTCGGCTGCCGATCTGAAATTCTCACGCATTTTGCGAATCTGGTCAGCGTTACCCCAGGCCGGCCCAGATTTGATTGAGACGATGTAATAGTCGTTTTGGCGCTGAAATTCGAGGTGGAAACTGTGATTTCCTGCCACCAAATGTTTTATAACAAACAAAAATGGCAAGACCTTCAAGGAACTCGCCAAACATTGTCTCCTCTTGAGAAGAGAGATGGGCATCAAGAAGAGAGCGAATCAGATCGGAGGCTACCAGAATATTTTTGGCGCGAAACAGATATGGATTCTTGCGCTTAAGGATTTGGTTGAGCTTGATTGATTGCAGGCTTGCTAATCTTTTTTGATGAAATGCGTCGATGTTACTCTCAACATATTGTCTAATGTCTTCAATCAATTGGTAGTTTGTCATAGCAGGCGAGGCATCTCTCTGGCAATCTCTTCTTCAGCCAGCGCAAAATATTCTGGCATGAGTTCAATTCCAATCCCATTGCGGTTGAGGCGGCGCGCTACTCTAATGGTCGTGCCGGAACCCATGAATGGATCGAGAACGACATCGCCTTCACGAGTAAAGAGCTTGATAAACCATTCCGGCAACGCCTCAGGAAATACTGCGCTATGCCGACGGTTTTTCGTTTCGGTCGCCAGGTGTAACACATTGGTAGGATAGACCTTTTCGCGATAGAGCCAGTTTGCTACGCGCTTACCAAATCCGCTGCCAACCCGAGAATTATCGCGAACGTGATCGGTCGCGCTGAGGTGTTTGAGCCTTTTTTCGGCCCAGTCGCCCATCGGCACCATTACTTCTTCTTGAAACATCTTGAAGCGTTTGGTTTTGTTGAATTGAAGCAATCGTTCCCAGGCATCACGAAATCGATTCGGCCATTTGCCGGGGTAGCAGTTCTTTTTGTGCCAGATGAATTCTTCTGTCCACAACCATCCCTGGCGGCGCAATGCCAGAATGAGTTCGAGCACATAGGTGTGACGTTCGCCATTCTCAGCTTTTTCTTTGATGTTCAGAATGAAGGTACCGTCCGGCTTTAAGACGCGGAAGAGTTCCTGGCCGATCGGCAAAAACCACTCGACATACTCTTCAGGGGCGATACCGCCATACGTGTGTTTCCGGCGATCGGCATACGGTGGCGACGTGAAGATCAGGTCAACCGAATCTGATGGCAACTGTTTCAAAACATCGCGACAATCGCCAAGGATGAGCCGGGGGTATTGTGGTTGCTCCATATCGGCGTGTTGCAGGCTTTCAGATTAGTAGAACATTTTTTCCGATTTTAACGCATTCCCCGGCGCGCGTCAAGCCTCGATCACCCGCGCCGCCGCTCGCCGCAGCCGGTCGCGCAGCGCGCGGCCCAGGCCGGTTTCGTCGAGGTCGCGGGCAAAAATGCGATCGGGTTGGCGTTCGTCGAGGGCGCGGAGCGCAGCGTAGAGGCGCTGCGCCATTTGCGCGGGGTCGCTGGCCGGCCCGAGGGTTTCGGTGTCTGCCGGCAGGTCGCGCACTATGGCGAGGTCTTCATCGGGTAAGAGCAACCCAATGCGCAGGCCGGCAGCCAGCGCTGCCTCGGCTTCGCGGCGCAGTCGGGCCAGCGCTAGCGCCGGTGGCCCGCTGATGAGCCATAGTTCGTGATCGGGCGCATAGTGTCGCTCGAGCAGGCCGGGTGAGACCATGCCCGTCTGCTCGTCTCCGGTCGGTCGCGTTCTGATGTGAATCGGACCAATGATTGACTCAATTGCTTCCAGGCTGATTCCACCCGGGCGCAGCAGAGTCGGCGGCGTGGTCGTGCAGTCGAGGACGGTCGATTCGATGCCTATTGGGGTAGGGCCGCCATCGATCACGGCGGCGATCCGTCCGGCAAGATCGGCCAGGACGTGATCGGCGGTGGTGGGGCTGGTATGGCCGAAGCGATTGGCGCTGGGCGCGGCTACCGGCACGTCAGCGGTAACGAGCAAGGCGCGCGCTATCGGGTGCGATGGCACGCGCACTGCGACCGTTTCGCGCCCGGCAGTGACGGCCAGCGGTACCTGCGGATGGCGCGGCAGGATGAGGGTGAGCGGGCCGGGCCAGAAGGCCGCCGCCAGTTGTCCGACCAGCGCCGGGATGGTTGCAACGACGCGGGCCAGTTCGCGCGGATCGGCGAGATGGACAATGAGCGGGTCGCTGGCAGGGCGACCTTTGGCGGCGAAGATTGCCGCCACGGCTTGCTCGTCGAGCGCGTTGCCGCCCAGACCGTAGACCGTTTCGGTCGGGAAAGCAACCAGCTCGCCACGGCGCAGAAGTTCGGCAGCATGGGCAATCGCTGCCGATGATGTGTCAAGGCGTTGCGTTTGCATCAACCTGTGTTCTTTAGACCGGCAGCGATGCCGTTGATCGACATCAGCAGCGCGGTTTCTAGCTCGTCTTGTTGTTCGGGTGGCGCATTGCGCAGGCGACGGAGCAGCTCGATCTGCACGTGGCTGAGTGGATCGATGTAGGGATTGCGCTGCCGGATTGCGCGCTGTAGTATCGGCTGATGGGCGAGTAGCTCGTTGCGCTCGGTGATCTGGCAGATCAAGCGCTCGGCGCGACGGTATTCCGACTCAATGTGTTGAAAAATGCGCTGAGCCAGTTCCTGATCGGGGACCAGACTGGCATAGCAGCGGGCGATGCCCATATCGGCCTTGAGCATGATCATCTGGGCATTGTCGAGCAAGGTGGTGAAGAAGGGCCAGTGGCGGTACATTGCCCGCAACAGGTGCAGATGATTGGGATCGGTGGCAATAAATTGCTCGATGGCGCTCCCTAATCCAAACCAGCCCGGCAGTGTGTGGCGGGTTTGCATCCAGCTAAAGACCCACGGAATGGCGCGCAAATCTTCGATGCGGTCGCTCTTGCGGCGCGAGACGGGGCGTGAACCGATGCGCAGGCGGCTGAGTTCGGCAACTGGGGTGGCAGTGCGGAAATAGGTGAGAAACTCCGGATTTTCGTACACCAACTGGCGATAGACGGCGCGCGCCGTTGTCGCCATCTGCTCCATGGCATCCAGCCAGGCCGGTTCGGGGTGGCGAGCAATGCCGGGAAAACCGGCGCGCAGCACGGCGTTGACAACCTGTTCGAGGTGGCGGTGCGCGGTGCGCGGGTCGAGGTAGCGATCAGAAATAACTTCGCCCTGATTGGTTACCTTGATCTGGCCGTGGAGCGTGCCGGGGGGTTGGGCCAGAATGGCCTGTCCTGCCGGACCGCCGCCGCGCCCAACTGCGCCGCCGCGTCCGTGGAAGAGGCGCAGACGCACACCGTGGCGTTCGGTGACTGCGGTCAATTCGATCTGTGCCCGGTAGAGTGCCCAGTTAGCGGCGACGAAGCCACCCTCTTTGTTGCTATCGGAATAACCCAACATCACCTCTTGCAGGTTGTCGCGCAAAGCGAGATGCTCGCGGTAGACCGGCAATTGCAACAGTTCATCGAGCAGGGCCGGCGCGCGCTGCAAGTCGTCGCCAGTTTCAAACAGTGGCACAATGTCGAGCTGGCTTTGCCGGCCCGGCTGGTAGAGACCAGCATCCCGGCAGAAGAGCAGGACGGCCAGCAGATCGCTGACCTGGCTGGTAGTTGAAATGATGTAGGTCTGGAAGATTTCAGGGTCAAGCTGCTCGCTGATCGCCGCCATCATGCGGAAGGTCTGGATCGTTTCGGCAGTGACGGGGCTGAAATGGCTCAGACGACTGGGCGTAAGAGGGCGGGGACGGCGGATTTCTGTGCTGAGCACTGCGATACGCTCGGCTTCATCGAGCGCATTGTAATCGTTCACAATGCCGGCTGCGGCCAGAATCTCGCTCAACGCTTCGGTGTGGCGTCCGGCGTGCTGACGCACATCGAGCGCAGCGGTATGCAGGCGACAGACGGCGACGTTTACCCGCACATCGCGTAGCAGGCCATCGGCGATCAACGCGCCGCCGTGGCGACGGAGGCTGGCATCGATCAGGTCGAGATCATCGAGTAGCTCGCGGCTGTGGTAATAGATGGTCGGCAGTCGTGGCGGTGGCGGGTCGGCTCCCCAGCGCGGCGTATGATTGAGCGTGTAGCGCAGGGTGTTTTGCAGCCGTTCCTGGATGAAGTGGCACAACTGTCGATACGGCTCGCAACGGTAGTGTGGATTGAGGGTCGCCGCAGCTTCGGGCATCAACTCCTGATAAGCGGCAATGCGGTCGAGAATCGCCTGATCGACTGCTACCTGCTGCATTGACTGGCTGAGATCGGTGATCAGGCGGTCGATACAACCGATCAGGTAGCGCAACATCGCGCTGCGCATGAGGCGCACCGTCTCGACGGTCACCTCAGGTGTCACAAACGGATTGCCGTCGCGGTCGCCACCCATCCAGCTTCCGAAACGCAAGAATGGCGGCAAGCGCCACTGATGATCGGGATAGGCCGCAGCCAGCGCATCCGCCGTCTCGCGATACATTTGCGGCAACAGATCCCAGAGCACGGTTTGAAAGTAGAATAAGCCGTTCTCAACCTCATCGAGCACCGATGGACGGCGGTTGCGCACATCATCGCTCTGCCAGATGCCGATCACTTCGCGTTCGATGCGCGTTAAAGCTGCCTGCCGATCTGCCGGTAACACCAGCCGCTCACCAAAAGTCAGGTCAATTAACGTATCGAAGATGCGGCGCAGCTTGATAAGGATTGTGCGCCGACGCGACTCGGTAGGATGCGCCGTCAGCACCAGCATGATCAGGGCGTGATCGAGCCATTCCTGGATGGCCTGAGCGGGAACCTCGTAGCGTTTCAGTAGCTCGATTGCATCGGCGATACTCTCGGCCCGTGGCGCCGGCGCATTACGTAGATCGCGGGCGCGCAGAACACGCAACTGCTCGACGCCTTCGGCCAGATTCACCAACCCAAAGTAGAGGGTAAACGCTTTGATCAGGCCACGCAATTGGGGCAGGCTAAGATCGGCGATCAGCGATTGCAGCGCCTTAGGATCGGCCCGATGCGGCGCATTGCGCAACTCTTTCGCCATCTGGCGAACCTGTTCGACCAGTTGAAACGTTTCGACGCCGCTCTGTTCGGTGATGACCCGGCCCAACAAATCGCCCAGCGCGCGAATGTTGGCCGACAACAAATCATGCTCTGCTGAAGTGGTTCGTCCGCTCATGACTTACTCGCCGCCTTCTACCACCAGATCTTCCAGGTGGGCGACATCGTTCATCCGTAACAGCCGCCAGCCACTTCGCCCGCGGACGATTTCGCTCAACGAGCCATTGTCGAGCCAGAGTTTGCCAAAATTGGCCAGATCGAGGCCGATAATATGACAGAAGAGTGCCCGGATTGAGCCACCGTGCGAGACGACGATAATCGTATCGCCCGCCTGATGGCTGGCTTCAATCCGGTGGAATGCGCGTATGACGCGCGCTTGCAGTTGCGCGTAGCTTTCACCACCCAGCCGCGCGGTGCGGGCCGGGTCGCGGTCATACTCACGCATATGGTCAGGAAAGCGCTGATACAGTTCATCTGGTGTCAGCCCTTCCCACAAACCTACGTCGATCTCGCGCCACTCAGGCATCGCAACAGGGTTCAACTTGAGGTGCATGCCGATAATTGTGGCGGTTTCCCAGGCCCGGGGCAGGTCGCTGCTGTAGAGTGCAACCGCCCCGTGCCGCATCAAACGTTGAGCTGCTCGGAGCGCCTGTTCGCGCCCTCGTTCATTGAGCGGAACAGGCGCGTGGCCCTGATATTGCAGTGTTCGATTCCACGGCGTCTCGCCGTGTCGCACAAAAATGAGACGCATAGCTACAAACGCGACGCAGCGCCACCGTTCAAGCGATCAACGAACAATTTCGCGGCTGATGACCAGGCGCTGAATCTCACTCGTTCCTTCATAGATTTCGGTAATCTTGGCGTCACGGAAGAAGCGTTCAACCGGATACTCCTTCGAGTAGCCGTTGGAGCCGTGGAGTTGAACGGCTTTGGTGGCGACCCACATGGCAGTTTCGGAGGCAAACAGCTTGGCCATCGATGCATCTTTGATGAAATCGAGACCCTGATCTTTGCGCCAGGCAGCTTCGTAGGTGAGCAGACGGGCCGCCTTGATGCGTGTTGCCATATCGGCCAGCGTAAAGCCGACGGCCTGGAATTCGTGAATGGGCTTGCCAAACTGTTCGCGCACCTTGCAGTACTCGAGCGCCGCTTCGTAGGCGCCCTGAGCGATACCAAGCGCCTGGGCAGCGATCCCGATCCGACCGGCGTTGAGAATGGTCATAGCGATCTTAAAGCCCTGTCCCTCCTCGCCGAGTCGGCGCCAGGCCGGCAATCGATAGTTATCGTAGGCCATCTGGCAACTGTGCGCGCTGCGAATACCAAGCTTGTTTTCGACCTTGACCACTCGACAGCCGGGGGCGTGGGTGTCAACCAGGAATGCAGTAATGCCTTTGACGCCCTTGCTCGGATCGGTCATTGCCATCAAGATGATCGTATCAGCGTGGTCACCGTTGGTAACCCAGTTCTTGACCCCGTTGATGACGTAATAATCGCCGTCGCGAACTGCGGTTGTGCGCTGGGCAGCGGCGTCCGAGCCAGCTCCTGGTTCACTGAGCGAGAAGGCGCCCAGCATACGACCACTGGCCAGGGGGGTTAGTAACTCACGCTTTTGCTCTTCGGTGCCGAACTTCTCGATCCCGTAGCAGACCAGCGAATTGTTCACTGAGGCGATCACGCCAAGCGAGGCATCAACCCGTGACAGCTCCTCGATCACGATTGCATACGAGACATAATCCATACCGGCGCCGCCGTACTCTTCGCTGACTGCGACTCCCATCAGGCCGAGTTCACCCATCTTGCGCACCAGATCGGCAGGCCAGATCGCGTGCTCGTCGCGTTCGGCAACAGTTGGTTTGGCCTCTTTCTCGGCAAACTGGCGCACCATATCGCGGAGCATCTGCTGATCTTCGCTCAGTTGAAAATCCATGATCGCCTCCTGTTGTTATCGCGTTTGGGCTGATTCTGTTCTCATTCTACGCGAGCATTCTTTCTCAGGCAAGCGCGATGATAAATGAGCGCAGCAGCTCGCTTAGTCGATCGGGCGCTTCGAGCATCGGCATATGCCCGACACCGGGCAGGAGTTGATGAGCGACGCCTAAACCGGCGGCCAGTTCCGCGCCGAGCTTGGGCGGGGTGAGACGGTCATCAGAGCCGGTGACAACCAGCGCCGGACAGCGGATGGACGCCAGTTGTGGGCGTATATCGAAACCGTCACAGGCCTGAAGGTCGGCCAGCAGCAGCGCAGGATCGAGCGCGGCGTATTCGGCAGCCGCCTCGTCGCGCAGGTTGGGATCGGCGCCAGGGCTGAAAAGCCAATCGACCAGCATAGCGATGGCTGCGCTGCGAGCCGGGCCGTCACCGGCCAGGCCGGATAGCAATGCCGGCGCGACGCGCAGGCGAGCGGCGCTACCAACAAGCCCTAAACCGGCCACAATTTGGGGGGCGTGAACGGCAAGATGTAGCGCGATAGCGCCACCCATCGAATGGCCGACGATGAGCGCTGGCGGTAGGGCGAGGGCGGTGTGGAAGGCAACGACAGTCTGCGCATACCCGGCAATAGACACCGGACCGCCGGTTGGCGAACGGCCATGACCGGGAAGATCGAGGGCGTAAAGCTGCGCAACCGTTGCCAGCGGTTCGAGCAACAATCCCCAGTGACGCGCGCTGCCACCGGCGCCGTGAATAAAGATAAGCGGCGGGCCGGTGTTGCCTCGCCGCATTGCGAACAGATTGCCGACAGATGTGGCTACGAGTGGCATTAGCCTAAGATTTCGTCAATAGCGGCAGCCAGAGCAAAATCCTTTTCGGTCAACCCACCGGCATCGTGGGTCGTCAGCGCAATCCGTACCCGATTGTAGCGAATATCGATGTCGGGATGGTGACCGGCAGCTTCGGCAAGGAAGGCGACGTGGGTAACGAAGGCGATCGCTGCCGGGAAATTGGCCAGGCGGAAGGTGCGAACGATCTCATTATTTTCCAGGCTCCAGTCGGGGCGCTGAGCCAGGTGATCGGCAATCTCGGCTTCGCTGAGACGTGACATTGGTCACTGTACTCCTTTCACGCAGATCACGAAACGACTGTCTACCAGTGGTTATGATACCACAGGGTGACAAATCCAATATACACCCTGTTTTTCGATAATCTACCCGCACTATCTCTACAGGTTCTCCATGATCGCTTGCTACAGTGGAGATGTGAGGAATACACAAACTATCTGTAAGGATAACAATCTAAGGAGGATAACGATGAAACGCTTCGGAATGCTGATGATCGGGATCTTGATGGGTGGATTAGCAGTTGGACTAGTCGTGATGACGGTGGCGCCGGTCTTTGCGCAAGGGCCGGTTGGACCGCAGCCAACCCCGGCGGCGGGCAGCTATGGTACCATGTCAGCAACACGAGCAGGCCGCGACGGTTGGATGCAACAGGGAAATCCAGGTTCGGCAATGGCGCAACGCGGTGGTTGGGCAGGGAGCAATGCCTCGCTCGCAGGCGTAGCCGCTGCCGAATTGGGTCTCTCACAACAAGAGTTGATAAACCGGTTGAACGCAAGCGGCGGATCGATTGCCGATGAATTGAAGGCAGCGGGTATTGATCCCCAGGTTGTGGCCCAGAAATTTGTCGCTAGCAGGGCAGAACGGCTTGAAGCGGCAGTTGCTGCCGGTCGCATCACGCGCGAACAGGCTGACGCACAACTGGCCCTGGCGCAGTCGATGACCCTCGCTCGCCTGATGCAACCATTTACCCCGCTTGGCCCGGGTGGCTTGCGTCCAGATAATGCCCCTGTGCAACCTGATCAATGCCAACCAGCCGCTGTGAATGGCTATCGAGGCGGGCGAGGAGGGCCGCAGCGGTAACAACAGAGTGCTGCGCGCGTGACCGGAGTGAACATCAATTCACTCCGGTCACCTCTGCGCAATCAGGATGGTAAGCGCGCGTAGCTTCACAACGATGAGGAAGCACTATGCCAACCATTTTAGTAGTCGATGATGACCCGGGAATCATTCGCCTTGTCTGTTCATACCTCGAGCAAGCCGGTTTCCGCGTGTTGAGCGCCAATGATGGCAACACTGCCCGGCGGATGATTCGCCAGGAACATCCTGATCTGGTTATTCTGGACTTGATGTTACCTGATGCCGATGGTTTTGACATTGCCCGTTCGTTGCGCGCTGATGATGCCACTGCCCATTTGCCGATCGTGATGCTCACGGCTCGCGTTGATGATACCGACCGAATTGTCGGCCTGGAATTGGGCGCCGATGACTATATTACCAAGCCCTTCAATCCGCGCGAAGTGGTAGCGCGAGTCCGCGCAGTTTTGCGACGCGCAGCCGGAGGAGTCACGCCACAGCGATTGGTGAATGGGGGGCTTGTGCTCGATCTCGATGCGCATCAGGCATGGCTCGGCGGAAAGGAATTGAGCCTTACCCCGACCGAATTTGCTTTACTTGCGCTGTTGATGCGTTATCCTGGCCATGCTTTCACCCGCGCCGATTTGCTCGAACAAGGCCTCGGCTATGCCGCTACCGGTCTCGAACGAACAATAGACAGTCATATCAAAAATCTGCGCAAGAAACTGGAAACCGATCCAACTGCGCCGGTCATTGAGACGGTGTATGGAGTTGGCTACCGCCTCCGCAACGTATGAATCGCTTGATCGTTCAGCTCAGTTTTTCCTTTGCAATGCTCATCGTGGCGAGCGTTGTGATTCTCACCCTGGCCGTTGACCGGCTGGCCGATACGAGTTTTCGGCGTTATCTGGTCCAGAGCCAAATTGTCGAGAGTGGCCTGATCGATCGGCTGAGGAACTGGTATATCCAGCATCGTGGTTGGGATGGGGTTGAGACTATCATTCCGGGACCGAGTGGCGGATGGGGACACGGACAAGGTGGTATCCAGGCCGGTCAGCGTCCTGCGGTGGCACTTGCCGATAGCAATGGATGGGTTGTCGCCGATCCGCGTGATATTGTCGATCAGCGCCTGTCAATGTTGCAACAGCGTGACGCCATTCCAATAGTTGTTGATCAGCAGATAGCTGGTTATCTGGTTGCGCGTTTTACCACCGATCGGCTGTCCGGTGTTGCGGCCCAGTTATTGCAACAGTTACGCATGACAATCTGGCTTGTTGGCGGGGTCATTACGCTGATTGCAATCCTGGTAGGGGTTGCACTGGCGCGCCAGTTAGGCCGACCATTGCAACACCTCGCCCGGGTTGCCCATCAACTTGGATCGGGTCAGCTTGCCGCAAGGGCGGTTCTTGAAGGGCCGGTTGAAGTGCAGCAGGTTGCGGCGGCGTTCAATCAAATGGCGACCGATCTGGATGCTGTCATGCGGCAACGACGCCAAATGATTGCCGACATTGCCCACGAATTACGCACGCCTTTGACTATCATTCAAGGTAATCTGCGCGCAATTCTTGATGATGTGTACCCGTTAAATCGGGAAGAGATTGGCCATATTTACGAAGCGACCATCGGTCTGCGGAGACTGGTTGATGATTTGCGTGAGCTATCACTGGCAGACTCAGGGCAACTGACACTCCATCGATACCCGATCGATCTCAATCAGCTCATCCGTCGGGAGGTCGAGTTATTTCGTGAGCTGGCTGCGGCCCAAGAGGTAGCCATTCACTTTTTGCCCGCAACCGATTTGTCCCCGGTGATGGCAGACAGTGAACGTATTGCCCAGGTGATTCGCAATCTGCTCAGCAACGCTTTACGGTATACCCCGGCGGGAGGATCGATCACGATTGTTACCGCGCTGCAGGATGCTGGGGCGCAGGTAAGTGTTGTTGATACCGGGAGTGGCATTGCCCCTGACGACCTCCCGCATGTGTTCGAGCGATTTTATCGCGCCGATCGTTCACGTTCCCGGAGTCATGGTGGTAGCGGTCTGGGTCTGGCGATTGTTGAGCGGCTGATCACCTTGCACGGTGGTCGAGTCGGGGTAGAAAGTGAACTGGGGAAGGGCAGTCGCGTCTGGTTCTGGTTGCCGGTGGTAGCATCAGAGATGGTTGAGCAACGCGCCGATGTCAATCGGTAAGAGTTGGTACGGCGCGCGCGGGATTACCGGTCAGGTTGAGGTTGCCAAAAGGTAATGCTTCAATAGGGTGCCTGTTGGCTTTGCTTAAGACTGTTTTCGGGTGATCCAGGCCACGATAATCACTGCCAGCATCGAGTGCCACTGCTCTCGTGGAGACGTGCTACAATACCACCGTCGCGGATGGATTGAAACTGAATGTGCAGGCGTCGGCCTTGCGAGCGGATTGCTGGAAAACTGGTTGCGTGGTGTATTGTTGCTGCACAAAGGAGTTTCCATGGCAACGGTTGCAATCTCGACGAATAATCGTCGGGAACAGATCGGCTGGTATTTCTACGACTGGGCCAATTCGGCGTTTTCAACCACGGTGGTGACGGTATTCCTCGGCCCTTACCTCACATCAATTGCGCGGAATGCAGCGGATGCAAACGGATTTGTTTATCCGTTCGGGATTCCTGTAGCGGCAGGCTCGTTCTTCCCCTACGTTGTTTCGCTTTCGGTGTTGTTGCAAGTCTTCTTCTTACCCATTCTCGGAGCTATTGCTGACTACTCAAACGCGCGCAAGCAGATGCTGGCGATCTTTGCGTATGTTGGCGCGTTTGCCACCATGGGGCTTTATTTTCTCGAAGGCACCAACTATTTGTTGGGTGGATTTTTGTTTTTGCTTGCCAACCTGACTTTTGGCGCTTCAATTGTCTTCTACAATGCTTTCCTCCCCGACATTGCCAGTCCCGACCGGCGCGATGCCGTGTCGTCGCAGGGATGGGCCTTGGGGTATCTTGGTGGCGGTTTGTTACTGGCAGCCAACCTGGTCTTTTTCCTGAATGCCAATTCGTTTGGGGTCGAGAGCGGCATGGCCGTGCGGATCAGTCTGCTGTCAGCCGGGATGTGGTGGGCAATTTTTACGCTTATCCCGATGCTAACCCTGCGCAACCGGGGTGCGGTGCGGCGTTTGCCGCCCGGTGAGCATTACCTGACCGTCGGATTTCGCCAGTTAGCCCATACGTTTCGTCAGATGCGCGGGTATCCACAGACGCTGCTTTTTCTGGCGGCTTATCTGCTGTACAACGACGGCATTCAGGCAGTCATTGCGCTGGCTGCCCAGTTTGGCGCTGAAGAATTGGGGATTGGTGAGTCGACGCGCATTGCGACCATTTTGATGGTGCAGTTCGTTGCGTTTGTGGGTGCGCTGGCCTTTGGCGCGCTGGCGACACGCTTTGGCTCAAAACGGGTATTGCTGGGTAGTCTGGTGATCTGGACGCTGGTTGTGAGTTATGCCTACTTCATGCCGGCCAACAACGATGCGCAGTTTGTGGCGTTAGGGGCAGCGATTGCGCTGGTGTTGGGAGGCAGTCAGGCGATCAGCCGTTCGCTCTTTTCGCTCATGATTCCTGATGGTCAAGAGGCGGAATATTTTAGTCTGTACGAAGTCGGTGAGCGGGGAACGAGCTGGCTGGCACCACTTCTGTTTGGTATCGCCTATCAGCTCACGGGGAGTTATCGAATCGCGATTGTCTCGCTGATTATCTTTTTCATTAGTGGATTTGTGCTGTTGCTTTTTGTGAATGTCAGGCGAGCAGCGGAAGAGGCAGGCAATCAGGCGCCTGCGCACGTGTAGATGAAACATCCACCACGATTCATCGGGATCGTTCCGGGCACGGATGGGGGATGACGGAATGGCCGGATGGCGGGATGACGGAATGGCCGGATGGCGGGATGACGGAATGGTGGGATGGTGGATGGCGGGATGGCGGGATGGCGGGATGGCGTCCCGGCGTCCCGGCGTCCCGTAGGGGCGAATAATTATTCGCCCCTACGGGACGTTATCGATAATGCAACGTTCGCGGCAACGGGACGTTATCGGTAATGCAACGTTCGCGACAACGGGACGTTCGCGGCAACGGGACATTGCCGCATCGTTTCGTCACGATTGTCGTCACGGTCATTGACGCCAACGATACGGGTCATCGGGATCGATCCCGTAAACGATCACCGGTGGAATGGGGACGGCGGCGCATATTCCGTCCACGTTGAACCATTATCCGCCACGCTTCATCAGGATCAATCCCGGAACGAAGACGCTGATCGCTGATCCGGTTGGCCTGTCGGTCATTGAGCTCGGCAATTTCGCGCATCAATTCTTCGTCCTCAGGCGAAATATTAACCTGCTCGCGCCAGTAGCGCCAGGCTGCAAAGCCGATCATCCCCAACAGTAGGGTGACCAGTATAGCTATCAGCACACCGCCGAGTTGTTCCATAGGTTGCCTCCAGCCGTCATCACAGGTTACCGTTCGTTTGAATTTGGTAATGGTTGATTAATCACCTTCCGAATCGCTCCTAACAGTTGATACCGTGTAAACGGTTTACTCAATATCGGATAGGGTGACTCATCTCCATTTGCCAGAATCCGTTGCACATAGCCTGACATCAAAATGACGCGCACGTGTGGCAGTAATTGCTGTAACTGCCGGCCCAGTGAAATACCATCGGTGTGAGGCAAAACCACATCGCTGATGAGCAGACGCAGATCGTCGCCATAACTTAATGCCAGATCAATCGCCTCTTGCGCATGGGTTGCTTCCAAAACAGTATAACCCTGTTCACGCAACAACCGTGCCGCTGATTGCCTCACCTCAGGTTCATCTTCAACCAGCAAGATAGTCTCGTGACCGGTATAATCGACATTCTGAGCGACGGTTGGTTGCTCATCGTCGAGCGGGATCGCTTCGCGGGCAATCGCCGGCAGCGCGACAGTAAAGCAACTGCCAGCATTAGGCTGACTTTCCACTGCAAAAAAACCACCATGCTGGGTCACTATCCCATCGCAGATGGCCAGACCGAGGCCACTACCCTTACCGATCGGCTTGGTTGTAAAGTATGGTTCGAAGAGATGGGGGAGTATTGCAGCATCGATCCCGATACCGGTATCACACACCGACAGAAGCACATACTTACCCGCTTGCGCTTTGCTAAAGGATGGGATCTCGCTGGCAGAAAGGTATGTCATCGCTGTGCGAATGATCAAGTCACCTCCATCAGGCATCGCATCGCGCGCATTGACCACCAGGTTAATTAACACCTGTTCAAATTGATGCGGATCGATCATCACCTGGTCAATTGGCTCACTCAATTCTAACCGCAGACGAATATGTTCTCCGATCAATCGCCGCATCATATTCATCGTATCATTAATCTGGCGATTCACATCAATCGGTCGAGGCTGTCCGGGCTGGCGGCGAGCAAAGGTGAGCAACTGGCGCACCAGCTCACTGGCGCGGGCTGCGCTCTGACGGATCAGCTCAAGCTCAGCATGGATGGGATGATCTGGCTCGATCTCGAGCATGGCCAGCTCAACATTTCCGGTAATGACGGTCAAAATGTTGTTAAAATCATGCGCAATACCGCCAGCCAGTTGACCAATCGCCTCCATCTTCTGCGCCTGCAACAACTGCTGCTGCAATTTAGCCTGCTGCTGTTCAGCAAGTTTGCGTTCGGCAATCTCGCGCTGGGCAGCAGTGTACAGATTCGAATTGTCGAGCACGAGCGCAGCCAGTTGCGTTAGCAGCATCGCATGCTGAATTTCATCAGGCGTAAATGGCGCGCCATCCTGATCACGCGCCATTCCCAACACACCCAAACATTCATCGCCAACCACAATCGGCAAAACCATGGCCGGCCCAAAGTTGAGCTGCGCATAATCGGGGGGGTGATCCGGCCACTGCGTATAATTGAGCACGATTGCAGGCTGGCGGGTCTGAAAGGCGCGCCAGGAGAGCGGCGCGCTGGCCGGCGTTTCAGAACGCAACAGATGATCGGGTAGTGATGGCGTACATGCGCGCACAACCAGGGTATGCTCGCCTTCAGCCATCAAAAGTTCGGTATAGCTGACGTTGAGCAGACGATAGGCACTATCGGTAATCGCTTGCAACAAATCCTTCATCTCGCGGCGATTGAGCCAGTCGAACGTGAGCCGATGAAGCGCTGCCAGTTGATCGTGTTGACGACGCAGATTCTCTTCGGCGCGGCGGATGTCGGTGATGTCAACATCCATGCAGACAACGTCGGTCACCTGCCCGCGCATAAACAGCGGGAACATAGCCGAGTAGAGCCAGCGTTGCTCGCCAGTTTTGGTGTGGATCTGCCACGCGCGTGGTGGCAATGCCTGTCCGGTTGTCCAGATTTGCTCAAGCTCATGTTCAAACTCAACCACTTCATCGCCGCTCAGAATGAGATCCTGGATGCGGCGACCGCAAGCTTCAGCGGCGGTATAGCCGTAAAACTGCTCGCAGACCCGGTTCCATTCCAGCACAATACCGTTGCGGTCAAAGCGCTGGATCGCCACAAGCGGCGTTTGCTCAATAATATCGGTGAAGCGCCGAAGAGCTTCTTGCAGTTGTCGCTCAGCCTGTTTGCGTTCGGTAATTTCACGAAAGACCAGGATCCGACCACTTGATCGGCCACTACGATCGAAGATGAGATCGAGAGTAATATCGAAGAAACGCTCAGGATGCTCAGGGCAATTCAGCTCGATACGTTGCGACTGCGCGATTTGTAACGCGGACAGTAATGCAGGCCATTTGAGCGTGTCTGACAATAGTCGGTTGCGTTCGAGCAACCGACCGAAGAGACGTTGCGCAGCAGGATTGAAATCAACGATGCGATCCTGGCGGTCGGTCACAATCATTGCATCCGCCATTGCTTCAATGACGCGATCGCGGGCAACAGGCACCAGATTGAGAAACTGGTGGCGGTATAGCCCTGCAATGATGAATGGAGCTGAGAGCAAAAAAGAGATGGGAGTAAAATCGATACCCAGCGCAGTAACCTGACTCAAGAATGCGCCATTCGAGAGAAAAGGAAACAGGAAACCTGCACCGATCAACAAAGCCTGACGCCGAAAGAGCGGCGATGCCTGCCAGAAAGCGCCGACAATCAGAGCCAGTCCGACCGTGAGACAGATGTATGAATAGCCGATATGTACCCAAAACCAGCGACCGGGCACAATTTCGAGCTGGCTGTTCGGTGGCTGACTGAGACGCAGTTCCTGGAAGAAAAGATGATGCCAGTCATTCGTTAGCGCAAGTAGCAATGTTGTCGCCGGGAGCGCGAAGAGTAACCAGCGCGCGCGTGAGCGACTCCACGGTTGAAAATCAAGATAAGATACCGCGAAGAGGAGCCAGCCTGGCGGTAGTACCACAATCCCAACCTGTTGGGCAAGACGCCAAAAGACCTTGGCTTCGAGCGTTGTCACCAGTAGTTCGATTGCGTCAGCCCCGGCCCAAACCGTGATGGACACCAACATCAGGATAAATTCGGCCCCGCTTGGCACAGTTCGGCGCGGCCAGAGGTATATGGCTACGCCAGCAGCCACAAGGCAGACGACAATTAGCGAGCCGACCAGTATTTCAATCGTCAGCATGGTTTTTCCTCCGGCGCAGTGAACGACAGCGTGAGTGATGTTGCGCCGACTGCTATTGTATGTCGATATTGTAGCCGGAAATGGACAGTTTCGGATAGCATTAGTATAGCTTGACAGAAAAAGCAATCCGTTTAATATATAGATTACGTTCCCGATAAATAAAATCACAGTTGAAAGATTGCGCGGCAAAGGCTGCCGCAAATGTTCATGGCAGCGCGGTTGCGCTTATCGGTGGCGTACCGGGTACATTTGTTCAGCGACGTTACGCGAGTGTATCTCGCGACGCGGGGAGACAGGTATGGCGCCTATTTGGGGTTTGCGCGAATTTTTGCGCCGCAAGCGGCAGGCACTGGCCTCGTTTCGCGCTCGCCTGCGCGAACAACCACCGACGCCAGTTGCGTTGCGCGCTACGGTAACTGTGGCAGCCGGCACCGGTTTGCGTCCAGTGCGGGTGCGTGAGCATAGCGTATTGAGTGATTCAGGCCCTGCTCTCGGCGGCTATGATCTGGGACCGAATGCGCCAGAGCTGTTGCTCGCGGCAATGGCGAGCTGCATTGCCCATTCGGCGCTGGCGCTGGCCGCCGATCGCGAGCTGGAACTTGACGATTTGCGTGTTGAAGTGACCGGCCAGATCGACTATCGTGGCGCAATGGGAGTGAGCGCTGATGCGCCGGTTGCGCCAACCGGCCTTAGCTACACCCTGCACTACCGCGGTGAGGTGAGTGATAGCGAGATGGCTGCGCTGCAAGCCGATCTGGAACGTTTGTGCCCGGTATTGCTGGCGGTATTGCAGCCGCAACCGTTGCGCGGTCGCGTTGAGCGGTTGCCGGAACATACATAACAGGATCCGCCTGATTGCAATTGTGAAGGAGTGCTGTCTATGTGTCCACCACGCTTCATCGACTCGCTGCAGTCACCTGAGATCAGCCGGCGTAGCCTGCTCAAATTCGGTCTTGGCGCAGCAGTTGCTGCCGTCGCGGCGCCGTTCACAGCCGAGGCTGCAACTACCAGCCGGGTGAGCTTCAACAATGTCGCCGATCTCACGCACCTCCTTGGAACGCAATTTCCACTCTTCCCCGGCGCGGCGCCATTTCAGATCACGCCGGTCGTCTTCCACGACCGTGATGGCTACTATGGAAGCATTCTCAACTACTGGGAACATTCAGGCACTCATATGGATGCGCCAGTACACTTTGCTCCCAACGGTCTCTTCGTTGACCAGATACCGGCGCGGTCGCTGGTTGTGCCGGCAGTGGTAATCAATATCACCGAGCGGGCAGCGCGCGATCCCGATACGGTGGTGACGCCAGACGATATTCGAGCCTGGGAGCGACGCTATGGGCGGATTCCAAACAATGCGGCTGTCTTAATGGCGAGCGGTTGGGGAGCGCGGGCACACTCGGTTGAGCTGTTTCGCAATACCGATTCTAGTGGCGTGATGCATTTTCTAGGTTTTGGCAAAGATGCAATCGATTTCCTGTTGACTGAGCGCAGTATCAGTGGAATTGGCGTCGATACGCTGAGTCTCGATCACGGTCCTTCGACCTCGTTTGCTGTGCATTATACGTTGTTGCCAACCAATCGCTGGGGACTGGAAAATCTGGCCAATCTCGAATCGATCCCGCCGAGTGGGGCAACTCTGGTGGTCGGTGCGCCGAAGATTGCTGCCGGTTCAGGCGGGCCGAGCCGGGTGTTTGCTTTGTGGTGATAGCGTAATGCCAGGGCGTACATTCGCGCGCCCTGGCAATATTTGTTAATTTATCGCCAGAAACGCCAGTAACATCATGCCGGCGCTTCCAACTAATTGCCCAATACTCCAGAAACCCAAAACATCCCAACTGGAGGGATCGGCCCATGCCCCCTTCCGTAGCCGGTTGATCAGCCAGATACCGATGGGAGCGGTTGTGAGCGGCGCGACGGCGACCAGCCAAGGCACTCCACCGGCAGTGATAAGCGGCAGTGAGGTGAAAGCCGCCACAATCGCGCCAATCTGCCACTGCACGACCCGCTGCGGGCCAACGATGACGGCCAGTGTGCGCTTTCCGACTGCTCGATCACCGGTAACATCCGGCAAGCTAACCGCAACCAGCATGGCAAATTGCAGGCAGCAGAGGGGAATAACGGCCAGGACGATGATTGGCTGGATCGTGCCGGTCTGGAGCGTAAATCCGGCAATCGCTGTCATTCCCGGCACTAGTAGCGCGCCGATGACCTCACCCCAACCGCGTCGGTGCAGATAGAGCGGCGGCCCGCTGTAGACCCACGCCAGCGCAATGGCGATGCCAAACACGCCAATACTTAGCGTCGGATCAGGTGAGCGCACTGCGCTCAGCAGCGCCAAAAGGAGGGCCAGTCCACCCCAGCCTAACGCCGCCACCAGCGCTACCTGTGCCGGCAAGCGACCTGCGGGCAAGACACGACTCCCGCCTGACCAGCGAGTTGGCGTCGTGTTGGCACAGTCGGCATCACGATCAAAATAATCGTTACTGTAATGGTTCATAAGCTGCGCGCTCAAGGTAGTTAACAGACCGAGCAGCGCCAGCCCGCTGTCGCGTGGCGCGACTCCTGCTGCAGCAACGCCGACGCCATAAAAGATGGCGCCGCCGAGCAAGTGTAGCGGACGACCGAGCCGAATGAGATCGATTGAGGTCTGCAACCAGTTGGCGTGCATAGCCAGAAACCCGCTATTCCGCTTCGCTTTACCGCGCGCCGGTCAATTGGTCAGTTGATAGATACTGAGCAAAGCAAACTCAGTATAGAAAATACCCCACAGAAACATGTAAAAATTTGTAATCGACTGTTGTTGCCGTAGATCGACCCGTAGACTCACCAGCCAGAAGAGTGCGATCACTATCGTGTGGCTTAAGGCCAGGAAACCGGCGGCAAAAGCGGGCAGCGACCAGATCCCAACCCCGATTGGCAACAGATAACACATCGTCAACAATAGCCGGCCAAGTTGCAACACCCGTTGTGGCCCCAACCGGGTGGTCAACGTCTCGATCTGGTAGAGACGGTCGCCGCGGTCGTCAGGCAAATCTTTGTAGAGCGCAATCACCAGCGCGAAGCCGAAGAAGAAGACGCCGGCCAGAATAAGGGTAGTCAGTGGCAGTTCGACTTGCAGCCAATGCTGATAATGGAGCGCCAGACCGATATTGGCAATCACTCCGCGCGCGCTGGCGATACTCAACGCAGCGGCAAACGGTCGTCGCTTCAGCCGCAGCGGGGGTAGCGAGTAGAGTGAACCGATCAGCGCAATGATCGCCACCGTCCACCACAAGGGAGGACTCAGGAAGAGCGCGCCGATGAGCGCAATCGTTAGCGCTACAGCAACAATGCGCATACCAGCACGCGCGCTCAGCCTGCCGGCGGCTATCGGCAACCATGGCTTGTTAATGCGGTCAATTGCCACATCGGTCAACTGGTTGATCCCAACCACGTAAAGATTCAGGGCCAGACAGACGATCAGAGTCGCAAATGCTAATCCGATCAGATCAGGCGAGAGTAGACGCCACCCGGCGACGATAATCAACATGGTCACAACTTGCACGCTGGTGGCAATGATAGTATGTGGGCGAGCAAAATCGTAGAGCAGGCGCAGTTGCTGCGTCATGAGAAATGACCTGTACATTCAGTTGATATAATCGATTGCAGATAAAGGTGAAGATTTAATTATTGATATTTGTATCATACGTTGGAGGCTGAGGCGTTGTCAATAGAAGATCGGGGAACAGAGACGCAGCGACACCATCGACCCGTTCACGCTGCGTCTCCGCAAGAAGTTAACGCGCGTTCTGCAAAGCCGCCAGTGCCTCGTCGATGTCGGCGGCAGTATGTTCAGCGCTAATCTGAAAACGAATGCTATCATCACCGCGGGGCACGACCGGGTACATAATGGCGGTGGCGAGCACGCCGCGAGCGAAGAGCTGATCGACCAGCGCCGCTGTTGCTGCTGGATCACGCACAAAGAGCGGCGCTACCGGATGGTCACCGGGTAGCGTCTCGAAACCGTTGTCGCGCAATCCCTGCCGGAAACGCGCTGTCATTGCGCGGAGATGGGCCAGACGCTCTTGCCCCTCAGCGCTATCGAGAATAGCAAGCGCGGTAATTGCCGCGCTCGCTTCAGCCGCCGTAATCGGATTGGAATAGATGTACGTTGGGCTGGTTTCACGCAGACTATCGATCAACACCTGTGGGCCGGTGACATAACCACCGTTAGCGCCAAACGCTTTGCCAAGCGTGCCGATCAGCAGATCGGCTTGCGCGCCGCAGTATTCCTCACAACCGCGACCGGTTGCGCCGAACGCTCCCACTCCGTGCGAGTCATCAACGATCAGAAGCACATTTTCGGCAAAAGCGACATCGTGGCGGGCCACAATGTCGGCGATGCGGTCGAGCGGCGCATGCACACCGCGCATCGAGAAGATGCCATCGGTGATCACGATGGCGCGCCGGCACGAACGGGATGCCTGCGCCAATGCCGCATCAAGCTGATCGAGATCGAGATGGCGGTAGACCAGTTTCTCGCGCGGACGAGCCAGCCGGATGGCGTTAATGATGCAGTTGTGGTTTAGTTCATCGCTGATGATAGCTGTATCGGGCGTGGTCAGTGATGTGATGACGCTCAAAACTGTCGCATAGGCGCTGGAGAAGAGCATAGCAGACTCGCGATGGTGAAAAGCCGCCAAACGTTGTTCTAGCTCGACGTGCGGCGCAAGTGTGCCACTGATAAAGCGGACAGCGCCAGGCCCGACACCGAAGCGGTGGGTGGCCGATTCGGCGGCTTCAATCAGGCGCGGATCGCTGGCTAACCCCAGGTAGCTGTTTGAATTCATGCGAATAAACACCTGATCGTAGCCGGCGACACGGTAGCGCGGCCCGCGGATGCCATCACCTGGAATTCGCTCAGTGATGACGCGCTCAAACCCTTTGCGCCGCCGTTCGGCGCTCAACTGGTCAAGCTGGCGTTGCAGCAGATCGGTAAGGCGGTCGTATGGCATGGCAGTCTCCATCTCGCTCTGGCCTGACAACAAGCTGGTAACAATCTACACCCCAACGGGCTACGTATGCTGGCAACGGATCGCGTTCAACATCTCATCGACCGTCGCTTCCAGATCATATTGCGGTCGCCAACCCCAATCTTCGCGGGCGGCGCTATCATCGAGCGCGCGCGGCCACGAGTCGGCGATGGCCTGCCGGTCGGGCTGAATATCGTAGGTAATTTGTGCATGAGGGATCCGCCGGGCAATTGCGGCGGCGAGTTCGGCAGGCGTGGCGCTAAAACCCTGGATATTGTAAGCGCTTGCATAGCGCAGGCGCGATCGGTCGGCGGCCATTAATTCCAGGATAGCGCGAATACCATCGGCCATATACATCAAGGGTAGGCGAGTGTCTGGTCGCAGATAACAGGTATAAGCGCCGGTTTCGAGCGCTGCATGAAAGATCTCAACCGCGTAATCGGTAGTGCCTCCACCGGGCGGGGCTGTGGCTGAAATGAGACCGGGGAAGCGCAGGCCGCGCGCATCGACGTTGTAGCGGGTTGCGTAGTACGCGCAGAGTAGCTCACCGATCACCTTACTGATGCCGTATATGGTGGTTGGACGCTGGATCGTGATTTGTGGCGTGGGATCGCGTGGTGTCTCTGGACCGAAAGCGGCAATGCTGCTGGGAACGAAAATCTGACACTGATGGATTCGAGCCACTTCCAGCACGGTATACAGACCGTCAACGTTTAGACGCCATGCCTGTTGGGGATCCTTTTCGGCAGTAGCTGACAGCATAGCGGCGAGATGGTAGATTACCTTCACTCGCGAGCGGCGTACCAATTCGGCCAGGGAAGCGCCGTCGGTGCAATCCTGCATCACATACGGCCCTTCATCGTCGCGCGCCGGTTTCACATCGCTCGCTATGACCCGGCTGGCGCCGTACAAGCGGCGCAGCGCTGGCACCAGATCGGAGCCGATTTGCCCCAACGCACCGATCACCAGGATCTGTTGCTCCATTGCATCTCCTTTTTGTGAGTGGTGATGTGCGGTACCGGTATGTGTTGTTATACACGATAACGACTGATTCCGCCAGGGGTAACGTCGTCTCGCTGTCGTTGATCTACGGCAACGATGATACGATTTATCGCGTGATTTTTCACGATATTGGATAGTACTTTGGTCATATGGCTCGCCACAGAACGATAAATAATAGGAGCATACTTTTATGTGATTGTAATAAGCCAACGTAGCGCCTATCATCAAATCTGAAGAAACGGTTAACGAACCGTTTCAAGACCGCAAGGAGGCGTGATATGGCTACCATCCTGCATCCCAAAACCCTGATCGCCGCTGTTCTGGCTCTGGCCCTGGCTGCTGCTGCTTACGGCTTCGCTGCTACCAACTCGTTTGGTAGCGCGGTTGTGGTGGCTGGCGATGGCTCGCTGACAATCAGCGGCTACACGGTCGGCAGCCTGACCTATGTCTACGATGCCGCCGATCCGACAATGATCGACAAAGTCACTTTCACCCTGACCGGCGCGGCTGCGCCAACGACCGTTCTTGTTCAGCTTGATGGCTCAAACTGGGTGACCGCAACCGAGTCGGGTGGCACCTGGACGGCAGACCCAACGCCGAATGTCGCGATTGCGTCTCACACCACGCTGCGCATCGTGGCGCACAACTAGTCTGATTTGCAGCGCGGGAGGAATGGGCAGGGAGACGAGCAAGAATCGTCTTCTTGCCCGTTCTGGATAGTGAGCGAGGTGGAAGGGAAGTTGATGTGAAATGAGAAATTGCCCACTGTCTGCGTGAGAATACAAATACTTTCATGAGGCAGAAGAATGCAACGATCTCTCCCTGGCATATGGTTACGCAGACTGGCAATCCTGGTGGGATTGGCGCTCATCTGGTGGTGGTTTGCCCCCATCTCGCTCGGTGGCCCAACTCGTTTTGTGGTGATTAACGGCAATAGTATGGCGCCGCTCTACCTTCGCGGCGATCTGGTCATTACTCGCGCGGCAACCGATTACGCAGTTGGCGATATTGTCACCTATCGTCATCCCGAGATTGGGCTGGTCATTCATCGCATTATTGGTCAGAACGGTGAACGGTGGCTGTTAAAGGGTGATCACAATGATTTTATTGATCCCTATCAGCCGCTGCCGGAAGAGATCGAAGGGCGAGCCTGGTTGCACATTCCACGTTTAGGAAGTGTTTTCGTGCTGGCGCGGCAATACTGGTTTTTGATCCTTGCTGTGCTGGTGGGAGGCACGCTGATGACCCGGCAATATCAACATGCAGGCCGACAGCGTCGGCAGCGCTGGCCAGATGCGCAGCCGGTTGAGTTTAAACTGGCCCTGGTGACACTCAGCGCTATGGGGGCGCTCATTGTGGCGGCACTGACCGGCTATGCCTTTCTCCAACCGACCAGTCGGGTGATTACCGAGTCGGTCGGTTATCGCCAGCAAGGGACGTTTACCTATGTTGCCGATGCGCCAGACGGTATTTACGATACGACGCAAGCGCAGACTGGGGATCCTGTCTACTTTCAACTCTCATCGACGCTGATCGTTGATTTTCGTTACGAATTGCGTGATGTGACGGCGGCTGATGGCACTATCGGCATGGATGCCGAAGTGAGCGCGGCCAACGGTTGGCGGCGGCGGTTGACATTGATGCCGGCGATGACCTTCAACGGACCGGTCGCAATGGCGCGTGGCGTCATCAATCTGGCCGAGCTGCGCGCGCTGATTGTTCAGCTTGAACAACAGACCGGATTGAGTCATCAATATTATCTGCTCGCTATCATCCCCACCGTGATGATGAACGGTGAGATTGAAGGGCTGGCCTTGAACGACACCTTTGCGCCACAGTTGCTGTTTCGGTTTGATAAAGCGCAGTTGACGCTGGTCAATCCGAACGATAGCCAGCAGGGGCTTGCGCCCTGGACTGATGGAAATCTGACCCGGATGCGCGTCGAGCCGGCGCAGATCACGCTCTTTTTTTACAGTCTCGGCGTGCAGGAATTGCGGTTGTGGGGATCGATTATTGCCGGTGGGTTGACGATCATTACCCTTGCCGTTGGCTGGCCTTTGTGGCGTCGCTGGCAACACGATGAAGCGTTTCGGATTCAGGTCTGGTACGGCAATCTGATCATCAGCGGAGCCGCGCCGACCGTTGATCTGCCGCGCGTGGAAGTGGCAACCATTGCCGATCTGGCCCGGCTGACGCAACGCTCCGGCGGATTGATGATGCGTGACCTGAGTCGAACGCCGGTTGAATACCTGTTGATCGATCACGATACCGTGTACGTGTATCGTTCGCCAGCGTCAGCGACCGATCACGCAAATACCCAGACGCTCCCGGCGCCGGTACCGCGTGTGACGCTGTCGGAAGACTGGCGCGACCGGTTTCTTGCTGCGCTGCGGCAGCGTGGTTTGATCGGTGAAGCCTGTCAGGCTGCCGGGATCGATCCGTTTACCGCCTATCGCGAACGGAGCGTGAACCCGGCATTTGCCCGCGCCTGGCAGGAAGCGCGTCAGCTCAGGTGGGACAGGGAACGAGGTGAGGCATGACCCGCATCATCGTTCTGGGACTGATTGGTGTGCTAATTGGCGCCACGGCGCTGGCTGCGGCGGCCACGATTGTCATCCCCGCAGCCGCGATGGATGACATCAATGTCGCTGTGAGTCCACAGGATATAGCGCCGCCAGCCTGCGCCGGGATGGGGCTCAGCGCCATCATCACCGGCGCCGGGACGATCCAGGGGACAGCCGGCAATGATCTCATCGTGGGCAGCGCTGGCAATGACACCATCGATGGGCTGGGTGGCAATGACTGTCTCATTGGTGGTCAGGGCAGCGATGCCCTCATTGGCGGCGCTGGGTTCGATGTGTGCATTGGCACTGGCGCTGATCCAACCTGTGAGCGATAGGCAGCTATACGGTCTCTTCGGCTGCCCAGGTTGTGGCGACCAGGCGGAAGATGTCCGATTCGGTGATGATCCCAACCAGCCGTCCGTCGTCCACGACCGGCAGGCCACTGACGCGCGCTCGCACCATGATGGCGGCAG
>Ga0209721_1000748_pt1 | contig 27271 bp, 25 predicted proteins | sample TshhotsprinmetaG_FD_184139 | JGI IMG/M metagenome (GOLD analysis project Ga0209721, IMG submission 184139) | Hot spring microbial communities from South Africa to study Microbial Dark Matter (Phase II) - Tshipise hot spring metaG (SPAdes)... | ecosystem: Environmental > Aquatic > Thermal springs...
CCGGTCTTCCTCGGCGATGAGCCGCTCACCCTGCCAAAGCTGCCAGCGCAGCGGGTAGGTGCCCGGCGCTACCGGGGGCAGTTCAAAGCGGTACAGCACTTCCAGCCAGGTGGTATAGCGCAGCACCTCAAAGCCCCGTGCATCGCGCTCGAGCCGGCCACAGCTCAGCCTATAGCGGGCCTGTTCCAGCCCTACCCCAAAACCTGGAGGGGCTACCAGAAGAACGATGTGCACGTCGGCTGGCTTTTCATCCCCTCCCCTGCCCCGACAGCTACCCACCGGGTCGGGGAAAGGGGGGGAGGGCCAAAAAGGCAGAGCTAGCTCGAGGGTGATAAAAAACCCAAATGTCCCGGCTGGCCCACGGGCTACAGCCGTCCAGCGCCGCTCCTCGTAGCGCTGCCGTGCGTAAAGAGGATGGCCCGAGGGGCTGGTGAAGATGGGAAAGTCGTCAAGGTTATAGGGATGGTAGGGTGCACTGCCCAGATGGGCAGGGGCACAGGCTGTCAACCCCAGCAGCAGAACCAGCCACCCCAGGCGCATACCTATACCCTATCATCCCCCTGCAGGCTCGGCCAGGCGTCGCTCCAACCCTTGACCCTGTGGCCTTAGCTGCCCAGAATGGGCGCATATGGCCATCTATATGGTGTATGAAGACGCGCTGGCCCTCATGAAGCGCTTCACCCCCTCAGAAAGCCTGCAAAGGCACATGATGGCGGTCGAGGCGGCCATGCGGGCCTATGCCAGGAAATACGGCGAGCCCGAGGAAAAGTGGGCCATTACCGGTATTCTGCACGACTTTGACTACGAACAATTCCCCGAGGAACACCCCTACAAAGGGGTGCAGATACTGCGCGAGATGGGCTACCCGGGGGAGGTAATCGAGGCCATCCTGGGCCATGTGGATGTGCCCGAGTACCCCCGCCACTCCCTGATGGCCAGGGCGCTGTTTGCTGTAGACGAGCTGGTGGGCCTGATTACAGCCGCGGTATACGTGCGGCCCGACAAGAGCATTCACAGCCTCGAGCTCGCCAGCCTCAAGAAAAAGTTCAAGGATAAAGCCTTTGCCGCCAGGGTAGACCGCCACGGCATCGTACGGGGAGCGCAGGAGCTTGGGATAGACCTCGATGAGCATATGGCTTTTGTGCTCGAGGCCCTGAAAGCCGACGCTAAGCGACTGGGGCTGGAATGAACCCCTGCCCGTTGGAGCAAGGCTTGAGGTAGGCTGATAGGGTGAACCTCCTGCGCTCTGGGTTGGCAACGCTGGTTTTTCTGGCGCTGGCCTGGGGAAAGAGCTACTCCCTCGAGCACGTCGAGCAGGACGTGTACCTGCAGGCCGATGGGCTGGTGCGGGTGGTTGACGTGCGCACCTGGCGCTTCGATGGCGCCTTCCGCGAGGTCTTCCTGGAGATTGACCCCCGCCGGGGTGGAGCGGTGCGCTTCGAGGAGGCCCGCGCCTTAGACGATGGCCGGCCCATCCGGTACGAAGTACAGGGCAATCGCATCAGCCTTACCGCCGGCCCCCCCGACCCCTCGGGCAACCTGCCGGTACTGGCCGAAAACCAAAGCCGCACCTTCCGCATCAGCTACACCCTCAGCAACGAGGTTACCGTAGCCAGCGACGCTGCCATCTTCGACCGACAGGTGCTCGAGCCCGAACACGCCGCAGTGGACAGCTACCTGCTGCGCCTTCATGCCCCAAGGCCTTTGGAGCTGTTTCGGGTATTTATCTTCACCGGACGTGGGCGTATTGGTAGCCTCGAGTTCGACCCAAGCAAACAGGTGGCTACCGTGCGGCTGGCCCCCGTCAGTCAGAACGAGTTTGTGCGGGCCCGGATCATCCTGGACGCCAGGGCCTTTGCCTTCCGCAGCCTTGACGAACCCCGCCTCCAGCAGTGGTTGCAAGAAACCGAGGAAGAAACCCAGCGCTTCCGCGAGCGCTCCCGACAACTGATTGAAAACCAGCAGGTTCCCGGCTGGGCCTGGGCGTTGGCCGCAGGCCCACTACTGTTGCTTTTGGTGCTCTTTGGCTTTTTCCTGCGGGCCTACTTGCGCTATGGCCGCGAGCCCCACACCGAGGAGGTAGGCCGCTACTACCGCGAACCCGCCGAGGAAATTCCGCCAGGCCTGGTGCCTTACGTACTGACCCAGGCCGACCCCGGCCAGAACATGCTGGGTCGGCTGATCTCGGCCACCCTGCTGGATTTTGCCCGGCGAGGCTCGGTCGAGCTCATCCAGCAGCAAAACCCGGGTTTGCTGGGGCTTTTTAGGAGCAACGAGACCCACTTCAAGCTGGTGGCTCCGCCGGAAAACCCCACGGGGCTGGAAATGGAAGTCTGGAACTTGCTGCAATCAGCCGCAGGCCAGGATGGCGTGCTCCGGCCCGATGAACTAAAGACGTACTTCCAGCAGCACCCCGGCCTCCTGAGCAGCATGAGCCGCCGTCCCAGGGCCATCTACGAGGCCACCTACGGCAGGCTGCTCGACCAAAAGAGCAGCAAGGCCGCCATGCACTGGGGTGGGTGGCTGGTGGGGCTGGGGTTTTTGTCCTTCCTGCTCACTTTTACCGCCGGCCCCTACCTGCTGGACACCCAGGGTGGGGCCATATGGGTAGGGGTGCTGATGGTCAGCGGGGTGCTGGCGGGCATCGGCTTTATGACCCTGGGTTTTCTGGCCTTTGGGGCGCTGAACCGCTGGAGGCCGGAAAAGCTGCTAAATGCCAGGCGCTGGCAGGCCTACCGCAACTTTCTGGCCGACTTCTCCCAGATGGAGTCGGCCCCCGCCGAGCACTTCAAAATGTGGGACTATCACTTTGTGTACGCAGCAGCCCTGGGCGTGGCCGAGCGCTACCTGCGAAACCTGCGCCAGGTAGCCCAGCGGCGGCCCGAGGTAGTGGCGGTTCCCCGCTGGGTTCCAGGGCAGAGCCTGGGCCAGGCCGGGTCGGTCATGGCCTCTGGCGACATGCTGCAGCAAATCAGCCAGATGACGGGGGGTCTGGCCCAGATTACCCGCAACCTGGAAAGCCTCGAGCGGGCCCTCAAGCCCTCTGGTGGCTCCGGCGGAGGCTTTGGGGGCAGTTCCAGCGGGGGTTCTTCCGGTGGTGGCGGCTCGAGTGGGGCCCGATAATAGGGCACAAGGAGGCACAAGGTATGGAAATCCTGTTGATTCTGGTTTTGCTGATTGTGGCATTGTTCATCTTCTACTACAACCGCATCATCACCCTGGAAAATCGTGTGAACAACGCATTTTCTCAGGTGGATGTGCAGCTCAAACGACGCAACGACCTCATTCCCAACCTGGTCAATACCGTCAAGGGCTACGCCGCACACGAGACCGGGGTGTTCGACCGGGTAACCCAGGCCCGCGAGCGGATGCTCTCTGCTGGAAGCATCGAAGAAAAATCGGCGGCCTCCAACCAGCTCACCCAGGCCCTGCGCAGCGTTTTTGCAATCGCTGAGGCCTACCCCGAACTCAAGGCCGACGCCAACTTCCGGGAGTTGCAGGGGCAGCTCGAGGAAACCGAAAACAAGATTGCCTATTCCCGCCAGTTCTTCAACGACACCGTGCTGGACTTCAACAACACCGTAACCACCATCCCCGGTATTTTCATCGCCCAGCTAATGAGCAAGAAGCCCAAGCCCTTCTTCGAGACCGACGAGGCCACCCGTCAGGTGCCCGGCGTGAATTTCTAGCTGCGCTCTGGTCAAAGGCTCAACTTTTGCGCGTTTAGGACGGCATAATTTGGAGTACGGGGCCAAACACAGCAGGACTCGCCAGCAGAAAAACCGCTATGATGAATCATGCAGCCCACAGAGCAAATCCGGTTTCCCAGTAGGGCTGCAAGGTGTCTTTGGGTTGGTTCCGCCGCCGATAAGGCCGCCTCGAGGGAGGTTAACTATGAAGCTGGGCGCAAAGGTTCGCAGCGAACTCCTCTCCCGCATCCGCTCCAGTCCCGACGTTCTGCGCGGCAGGCCCCGCTTAAGAGGAACCCGCATCGCCGTGCATATGGTTTTGGAGGCCCTGGCCTCGCAGATGTCCATCGAGGAGGTGCTCGTACAGTGGCCCGAGCTGACCCGCCAGGACATCCAGGCCGCCTTGCTTTATGGGGCCCGCGCCACCAACTACGAGTGGATCTCGCTGGAGGAGGGGTAATGGGTTGGTTTTTTTGCAGGGGCCCCCACCTGAAGGAGCAGCCCCCGCGTTTTGTTGGTTTTGACCTGCGGTAAGCTCGAGGCTTAATGCGGATTCTGCTCGACGAGAACATCCCCCAGCGGGTCTTGTGGTGGCTCATTGGCGAGGGCCACGAGGTAACCACGGTGCGGGAAGTGGGCCTCACGGGGCGCTCCGACCAGGTTTTGTATGCCTATGCCGAACGCCACAACTATGTGCTGGTCACGCTCGATCTGGACTTCTCCGACCCCGTGCGCTTTCCCCTCAGCTTTCCGCGCATCGTGCTGCGCCCCGGGGTAATAGACCCCGAACTGATGCGCGAAATCCTGGGCGATGTGTTCCGTCAGGGCTTTCCGCTGTGGGGTGAGCTGTATGTGGTGCAGCCGGAGGGCCTGGCTCGGTATAGTGAGGAACTGTGAAGTGGGTGGAGTGTCCACGGGATTCCTGGCAAGGGTTTGCCCGGTTCATCCCTACAGAAGAAAAGGTGCGCTATTTGCGGGGGCTGCTCGAGGCCGGCTTCAAGTGCCTCGACCTCACCAGCTTTGTCTCGCCCAAATGGGTGCCCCAGCACGCCGATGCCGAGGCGGTACTGGCGGCCCTGCCCGCCCCGGAGGAGCGCGAGTACCTGGCCATCATCGGGAATTTGAAGGGCCTCGAGCGGGCCCGGCAAGCCGCCCACCTGACCACGGTGGGCTACCCCTTTTCCATTAGCGATACCTTCCAGCGCAAAAACCTCAACCTGGGGATCGAGGAGTCCTGGCCGGTGCTGGAGCAACTGCTGGCCGAGGCCCAGGGGCTCAGGTTCGTGGTCTACCTCTCGATGGCCTTTGGCAACCCCTACGGCGATGCCTGGGCGCCTGAACGCACCGCCGCCTTTGTCGAGCGCATGAGGCGGCTGCCCGGACTTTCCGGCATCGTCCTGGCCGACACCTATGGGGTGGCCTCGGCCCAGACCGTTGCCGATACCCTTGAAGCCGTGGCCCAGGCGGGGGGACTGGACGAGCGCCTCGGCCTGCACCTGCACAGCCGCCCGGAAGCGACCCTGGACAAGGTGCAGGTGGCCCTGGAGTTTGGGGTGGGCTGGCTCGAGGGGGCCCTGGGGGGCATCGGCGGCTGTCCCTTTGCAGGGGATGACCTGGTAGGCAACCTGGCCACCGAACAGGTGCTGCCCTACCTGGCCCAGCAAGGCCAGACCCCCGGGGTCGACCTTACGCGGCTGCCGGAACTCTCCAGCCAGGCCCTGTTGCTCCGCTCGAGGTACGCCTAGCCCCGCCGCAGGCCCAGCAAGAGGCCCGCCACAAAGGCCCCCCCAAAGGGCAGGTTGGTGGTGAGCACCCTGACCAGAGCATCCCAGGCAGATTTAATCTGTTCTTGCTGTAAAAGGGGCTCGACATCGCGCTGGATGCGGGTCCAGTCCACGTTGATGTAGCCCATCGAAGCCAGCACCTGCACCACCACAAAAATCAGGCCCAGGATGATGGCCACCCAGCGGCCCACGGTCTTGATGGCGTACCCAACGGCAAAACCGGCCAGCCCCCCAAAGGTGAGCTGGCCGATATAAGGTTGAATCAGTTCCACGCTTCTATTGTGCCACGCTCAAAGCCAATCGGAGGGTCAACCCTTTTTACGCATGGCCTCGAGCATATCCCACTGCTCTTTGGTCACCGCGTCCAGTACGTTAAACTCCCCTGCGTTCCAGACCGTCTCGCCCCCATCGATGGTAATGATGTCGCCGGTGATAAAACCCGCATAGTCCGAGATTAGGTAGGCGGCCAGGTTGGCTAACTCGATGTGCTGGCCCACCCGCCCCAGGGGAATCTTCTTCTCGAACATCTGGGCAATTTCCGGGGTAGGCATCAGCCGGGTCCAGGCCCCCTCAGTGGGGAAAGGCCCTGGCGCAACCGCATTGACGCGTATACCGTACTTGCCCCACTCCGCCGCCAGCGATTTGGTCAGGGTAACCACCCCGGCCTTGGCCGTCGCCGACGGCACCACGTAGCCCGAGCCGGACTGGGCATAGGTGGTAGCGATGTTAAGCATGGTGCCTTTTTGCCCTTTTGCAATCCAGCGCTTGCCCACTTCCAGCGTGCAGTACACCGTACCGTGTAGCACGATGTTGAGCACCGCATCGAAGGCCCTGTAGGAAAGCCGCTCGGTGGGAGATATGAAGTTGCCCGCTGCGTTGTTAATTAGCACGTCGATCCGGCCAAAATGGGCCTCCACCGCGTCTACCATGGCCCGTACCGCCTCGGGGTCGCGCACGTCCACCGGTGTGGCAAAAACCTCACCCCCGGTCTGCTGCATCATCTCCTGAGCGGCCTGAGCAATGGTTTCGACCCGGCGGCTGGTGATAGCCACCCTGGCCCCCAGCTCCAGAAAACGCGTGCTCATCGAGCGTCCAAGGCCCGTGCCACCCCCCGTAACCAACACCACTTTGTCCTTCAAAAGCCCAGGTTCAAACATACGCACTCCGTTGGTTTAGCTTGACTAACAGGGTAATAAGGTGGGGTTCTTTCGGCGCCCGGTGTCTTTCAGTCGAGAAGCCCCACGCTAGCTTTTTGCCTCCTGGCTCGTTGGTGGTTGGGCTTGGCCTCACGGAGAAACGCTTCAATGAGGTACATCTCCGCGAAACTCCCCACGGTCGGGGTCAGACCTGGGGATATACCTCAAATACCCCGGCAGCCCCCATGCCGCCACCAATGCACATGGTCACCATACCCAGCCCGCCCCCGCGCTTGCCGAGTTCGTGGATCAGCTGGGTGGTGAGTTTGGCTCCGGTAGCACCCAGGGGATGCCCCAAGGCGATGGCGCCGCCGTTGACGTTTACCGTTTCGGGGTTCATCTGCAGCTCGCCCATAACCGCCAGCACCTGGGCGGCAAAGGCCTCGTTGAACTCAATTAGCTTCAGGTCGTCCAGGGTGATACCGGCTTTAGCCAGGGCCTTGGGAACCGCCTTGATGGGTCCCACACCCATGATGTCCGGCTCTACCCCACCCGTGGCAAAAGAAACAAACCGGGCCAGCGGCTTCAAACCCAGCTCTTTGGCTTTGTCTGCGCTCATCACCAGCAAGGCCGCAGCCCCGTCGGAGTAAGGGGAGGCATTGCCTGCCGTTACACTACCCCCTTCCTTGAAGGCGGGTTTAAGTTTGGCAAGGCGCTCGAGGCTGGTATCGGCGCGGGGAAGCTCGTCCTTGGCAAACAAGGTCTCCTCTACCTGCTTTTTGCTGCCCTTCCAGTGCACCCTTTTGACCGGGATGGGCACAATTTGCCCGTCAAAGGCACCCCTGGCCTGGGCCTCGAGGGCTTTCTGGTGGCTGCGCAGAGCCCAGGCATCCTGTTCGGCGCGGCTAATGCCCCAGCGCTCCGCCACCCGCTCGGCGGTGTAGCCCATGCCGATATAGGCCTCGGTCAGCTCGGGGTGTAGCTGGGTATGGTAGCCCGACATGGGCACCTGGCTCATCATCTCTACGCCACCCGCCAGCACCACCTCATTCATGCCCGAGATAATGGCCTGGGCTGCGTAAGCAATACTTTGCAGGCCCGAGGAACAAAAGCGGTTGATGGTGGCTGCCGAAACCTCAACAGGAAACCCAGCCCGCAGCATCGAGAGCCGGGCTACGTTCAAGCCCTGGCTGGCCTCGGGCATGGCGCAACCCCACTGAATGTCCTCGATGATGGCCGGGTTTACTCCAGCCTTTTCCACCGCGGCTTTCATTACCTGAGCCGAGAGGTCTATGGGGTGAACGGTGGCCAGGGAACCATCACTTTTGCCGCGCCCAACGGCGCTACGAACCGCACTGACGATAACTGCTTCCTTCATGGTTGCTCCTAAAAGTTATACTGAGTCAAAGTTTATTGCAAAGTGGTTCTGGCTTCAAGCCCAAGCGGACAGAACCCTGGGGTTCAGGCATCCGCGGGACTCTTCTCCGGTATCAGCAGTCGAACACGAGCGATGGCCTAAAACACGATAGGATATTTACGTGGCAGAGAAGCCTTCTACCTGGTCACAACTGCTCATTGGCTACGGCGAAGACGCCCACCGCTTGGGTGAGGGGCGCGAACTGTGGCTGGGGGGCGTGCGAATCGAGAGCGAGCGCGGCGCCATTGCCCATTCCGACGGAGATGTTCTTTTGCACGCCATCTCCGATGCTTTGCTCTCAGCTTTTGCCCTCGGCGATATTGGCAGCTACTTTCCCGACCACGACCCCAAATGGAAAGGCCTGGAAAGCCGGGTAATCCTCGAGGTGGTCTTGCAAAAGGTACGGGACAGCGGTTATCGGCTGGGCCAGCTTTCGGCAGTGGTGGTGCTCGACCGGCCCAAACTGGGGCCCCACCGCGCGGCCATTCAGCAACACCTGGCCCTTCTGACCGGCCTGCCGGAAAAACGGGTGGGTCTGACCTTCAAGACCTCTGAAGGCCTGGCCCCCGACCACGCCCAGTGCCGGGCGGTGGTCTACCTCGAGCCCCTCCCGGAAAAGCAGGGCGACAACAGCTAGCACCGCCCCCCAGGCTATGCAGCACTGGCAGTTGCTCGACCTTCTAGCCTGGGCTGGCCTTTTGGCTTTTGGGGTCTCGGGTGCCCTGGTGGCTGTGCAAAAGCGCTTCGACCTGGTGGGCATTATCGTACTGACCGGGGTTACGGCGATTGGTGGGGGGGCCATCCGGGATGTGCTGGTAGGCTCGCTGCCCGCGGCTTCGCTGCGAAACGAGGCCGTGTTGTGGTTGGTTTTTTTGGTGGCCCTGCTGGTGTGGCGGTTTAATCGTCGGCTGGGCCGGCTCGAGCGCCTCATCTACTACCTGGACACCATTGGGCTGGGGCTGTTTGCCGCGCTGGGGGCCGAGCGAGCCCTGGCTTTTGGCCTGGGGTTTTGGGGCTGCGTTTTCGTGGGCACCGTTTCGGGGGTGGGAGGTGGGGTTTTGCGCGACGTGCTGGCGGGGGAAATTCCCGGCATTTTCTATCGCAACCGCGACCTCTACGCCTCGGCGGCCAGCGGAGGTGCGGCGGTGGTTTTCCTGATCTACACATTTATACCTGCTTACTCGGCCCTGGCCGTGGTGCTGGGGGCCCTGGTTACCATTGGACTGCGGCTCTTTAGCCGCTGGTTTGGCCTGCGCCTTCCCACGCCCTGAACGTGGTCGGAGGGCTCGAGGCCAGGTCGGTTTTGCTTGCTTTGCAGGGCCTGGGGGTGCTAGGCTACTCGAGGCGCTTTGCTAAGCAGGAAGCATTGGGGTTTTCTGCTGGTCGCAAAAGCTCAGGAGGCACCGTGGAAGATCACAGTTCTAGTCGAAGATTTTGCCCGGTGTGCTCCCACACCGAGTAATCCTCGACAAACCGTGTACCCTGCGGAGCTTCCTTCCAAGATTCGGCTCAGGCCGAAAACCGAAGGAGGCCGCATATGTACGACAGCGAAACCTTGGTTGGGCTGGAAGCCCTCAAAAATGCCCTTCGCGAGAGCGATGCCTTCAAGGTTAAGGCTGCGCTGGAAGAGCTGTACCCCGCGCAGATTCTGGATCATTGGGCAGAGCTCGCCCCCGAGCACCGCCGGGCCATCCTGACCCTGCTCTCCCCCGCCGAGGCCGCGGAGGTCTTTAGCCACCTCGAGGAGGCCGAGCAGGCCGAACTTCTGGAAGCCCTGCCGCCCTGGCGGGTCAAGGAGCTGCTGGAGGAGCTGTCGCTCGACGACCTGGCCGATGCCATCAACGCCGTCGAGGAAGAAAACAGCCCCGAGGCCGCCGAGGCTCTTTTGCGCCAGCTGGACCCCCTGACCCGGGCCGAGGTAGAAGAGCTGGCCGAGTACGAAGAGGACGAGGCCGGGGGCATCATGACCTCGGAGTACATCGCGGTACGGGACTACATGCGGGTAGAGGAGGTGTTCCGCTTCCTCCGGCGTGAAGCCCCCGACGCAGAGCAAATTTACGTGATTTACGTGGTAGATGCCGAGGAGCATCTGCAAGGGGTGCTTACCCTGCGCGACCTGATCGTGGCCGATCCCAAAACCCGCGTCTCGGAGATCATGAACCCCGATGTGATTTACGTGCGCGACGACACCGACCAGGAGGAAGTGGCTCGGCTGATGGCCGACTACAACTTCACGGTGCTGCCGGTGGTGGACGAAGACAAAAAACTGGTCGGGATCGTAACCATCGACGACGTAGTAGACGTGATCGAAGAGGAAGCCACCGAAGACATCTACCGCCTGGGTGCGGTAGAGTCGCCCGAACTGGTGTACAGCAAGTCGAGTGTGTGGGAGCTGTGGAGCGCCCGGGTACGCTGGCTGATTATTCTGATCGTGACCGGCAGCATTACTAGCAGCATTTTGCAGGGCTTCGAGTCGGTGCTCGAGGCCGTTACCGCCCTGGCCTTTTATGTGCCGGTGCTGGTAGGCACCGGGGGCAATACCGGAAACCAGTCCAGCACCCTGATTGTGCGGGCGCTGGCTACCCGCGATGTGTCTCTGGGCGACTGGCTGCGCATCATACGTAAGGAGCTGGGCGTTGGCGTGCTGCTGGGCATGACCCTGGCCGGCTTGCTAACCATCAAAGTACTGATTGACGGACAGGTTCAACTGCTGTGGGTGGTGGGCATTTCGCTGGCCCTGGTGGTGCTGCTGGCCAACGTGGTGGGCGCCATGCTGCCCCTGCTGCTTCGACGGCTTAAGCTCGACCCCGCCCTTATTTCCAACCCCCTGATTGCCACCGTTACCGACGTAACCGGGCTGGTGGTATACCTGAGCGTGGCCCGCTGGCTGCTGGAGCTGTAACGGCCAGGCTTCTCCCACAATTACCCGCCTGGCCGTTGGGCTCAGCGTCCGTGGGCACCGCCCTTGATTGCCTTATGGGCAGGCCGCTTGCGGAAAACCATAAATCCCGACAAAGATACTTGATTTATTGGTTGCCGCTTGCTAGCGTTGAGGGCGCGGCTGCTGGTTGGCAAGGCACGCTCCTGAGGTGACTGGCAAAGCTGGCAACCCCAAATGCACCCGGGCAATATTCAACTGTTCTGCTTTTGACACCCCTTTTTTAGCTGGCTCCGATGTTTTCTAGTCTGACCCGACCCATCCCCAAACCCCTGCTGGCTGTGGCCTGGCTGGTGGGTTCAGCGGTGGTGTTGCCGATGCTGTACCTGGTGCTGCGGGCCGCCGAAGCCGAGCCCCACCAGCTCGGCGAGATTGTGCTGCGGGAGCGCAACCTGCAACTGCTGGGCAACACCCTGGCGCTATTGGTGGGGGTGATTGCCCTTACGACGGCGCTGGCCCTCCCGCTGGCCTGGATTACCAGCCGCACCAACCTGCGGGGCAAGCGCTTTTGGACGGTTTTGCTGGTGCTGCCGCTGGCAGTGCCGGGATATGTGGGGGTGTTTGGGTTCTTTGGGGCCACCGGAGCCAGCGGCTGGCTGGAAAGCTTGCTGGGCTTTCCCTGGCCCCGGCCCACGGGCTACCTGGGGGCCTTAGGGGTGCTGACCCTTTTTACCTACCCGTACCTGTTTTTGAACCTGCGGGCCGCACTCTTGGGGCTGGATGCGGGCCTCGAGGAGTCCGCCCGTAGCCTGGGCTATAGGGGCCTCGAGGTCTTCTGGCGGGTGGTGTTGCCCCAGCTTCGACCCGCCCTGTATGCCGGCTGGCTTCTGATCGGGCTGCACGTGCTGGGCGACTTTGGGGTAGTCAGCCTGGTGCGCTTCGAAACCTTCAGCTATGCCATCTATCTGCAATACTCGGCCTCCTTCGACCGGATATATGCCGCCTGGCTCTCGCTGATGCTGATTGGGCTAACCGGAAGCCTGCTCTGGCTCGAGGCCCGCCTGCTCAAGAACCTCTCCCTGAGCCGGGTAGGGCTTGGTAGCGCAAGACGACCCCAACCGGCCAGGCTGGGGGCCTGGCTGTTGCCCGCAATAGCCCTGATGGGGGTGCCCATTGTGGGGGCTCTGGTGGTGCCGCTCACCTCCATTGTGTACTGGCTGGCACAGTACCCCGGCAGCTATGTAAATGGCTTGGACAGCATCCTGGAAGCCTTGCAAAACTCGGTTCAGGCCGCTGCCCCCGCAGCCATGCTGGCCACCTGTTTGGCCCTGCCCCTGGCCTACCTGGGGGTGCGCTACCCCAGCAGGCTCTCGAGGCTTCTGGAGCGCACCGCCTACATCGGCTACGCCACACCCCCGCTGGCCTTTGCCCTGGCCCTAATATTCTTCAGCCTGCGCGGGGTGCCCTTCCTTTACCAGACCCTGGCCCTGCTAATTCTGGCCTATGCGCTGCACTTCCTGGCCGAGGCCATCGGCCCCATCCGCAGCGCGCTCTACCAGGCCCCACCCCGGCTCGAGGAGGCCGCCCGCAGCCTGGGCTATAAACCCCTGCAGGCCTTCCTGAAAGCCACCTTCCCCCTGCTCAGGCGGGGCATGCTGGCCAGCATGGCCCTGGTGTTTTTGTCGGCGGTAAAGGAACTTCCCCTCACCTTCTTGCTGGCTCCGGTGGGGTATTCTACGCTTTCGACACGCATCTGGGGCTACACCTCGGAAGCCATGTTTGCCGAAGCAGCCCCCTATGCCCTCCTGATCGTGCTATTCTCGGCTGGATTGGTGGGCCTATTGCTCTCCCAGGAACGACGATGAAAACCCAAAACGCCGAACGCCCCTCCACCGAGGCCCTGGCCCGCGCCCCTATCCTGCAGGTGCAGGGCCTGACCAAACGCTTCCACCCCGATTTCCCTCCTGTAGTACAGGCGGTGAGTTTTACGGTGGATCAAGGTGAGGTGTTTGCCCTCCTGGGGCCCTCGGGCTGCGGAAAAACCACCACCCTGCGTCTGATTGCCGGCTTTGAGCAACCCGACAGCGGTCAGATCTGGTTGGATGGCCGGGAAATCACCCACCAACCCCCAGAACAGCGCGGCATCGGCTTTGTTTTCCAGGACTATGCGCTGTTTCCCCATCTGAGCGTGTTTGAGAACGTGGCCTTCGGTCTGCGCCACCTGCGGGGAAAAGAGCGGCAGGCGCGTGTGATGGAGGTGCTGGGCCTGGTTGGTCTTACCGTCTTTAAAGACCGCAAGCCTGGCGAGCTTTCGGGGGGGCAGCAGCAGCGGGTGGCCCTGGCCCGCGCCATTGCCCCCGGCCCCAAGCTGGTGCTGCTCGATGAGCCCTTTAGTAGCCTGGACGCCGCCCTGCGCCAGTCCACCCGCGACGAGGTGCGGACGCTGCTAAAGCAGTCGGGCATAGGGGCCATTCTGGTCACCCACGACCAGGAAGAGGCCCTCTCCTTTGCCGACCGGCTGGCCGTGATGCGGAGCGGGCAGCTCGAGCAAGTTGGCACCCCAGAGGAGGTTTATCATCGCCCCCGTACCCCCTTCGTGGCCCAGTTTCTGGGCCGCACCAACCTGATCCCCGGAGAAGCCCGGGGCCTCGAGGCCGAAACACCCCTGGGGCGCATTATGCTCTTTGAGGAGGCCCACGGCGCGGTGCTGCTCTCCTTGCGCCCCGAAGGTCTCGGCCTGGCCGTTCCCTTAGGACACCTGGGCATAGACGGAAAGCAGATCGAGGGTACTGTGCTCGCCCGCGAGTTTAAAGGCCACGACATGACCTACCGCATCCAGCTTGGCAACCGCGAGCTCATTGTGCAGGAAAGCCCGGAAAGCCCCTTTTACCCGGGCGACAAGGTGCGGGTGCTGGTGCGGGCCAAAGCGGTGGTGGTGGGGCGGGGCAGGTAACCCCCAGCCAAAGCATGCTGTCTGTTCTGGGGGACGATCCCTTTCAGGACTCGCTGGCGCTCGTGCACCCGTGGGACGATCCCTTTCAGGACTCGCTGGCGCTACAGGCAATTGTTTTCCCCCAGGCAACCACAGGTAAAATGTCATTCGCCTTGGAAGACCTCGAGCCAGCCCAAAACAAAAATCTGAGGCGGATTCTGCTCACCCTCGAGTACGATGGCACCAATTTTGCAGGCCTGCAAACCCAAGCCCAGGGCGAGCGCACGGTTCAACAAGAGCTCGAGGCCGCCCTCAGCAAAATTCCTGGCGCAAAACCCAAAATCTGGCCCTGTGGCCGCACCGATGCCGGGGTACACGCGCTGGCCATGCCGGTGCACTATAACAGCGAAGACCGCATTCCTGTCGAGAAAATCCCCTATGCCCTCAATAGCCTGCTGCCCCCGGATATCCGGGCCCTGCGGGCCCAGGAAGTACCCCAGAGCTTCCACGCCCGTAAAAGCTGCCACTGGCGCGAGTACCGCTATCGCATCCTGCAACGCCGGATGCCCCCGGCCCTGGACCGCCATCGCGTCTGGTGGATTCCACAGTCGCTCAACCTGATTCCCATGCGCCATGCGCTGGAATTCCTGGTAGGGACACACGATTTTCGGGCTTTTGCCGTAAAGGAAGAGCGCTCTAGCGTGCGGGAGATCTACCGTGCCCATCTCGAGGTCTGGCCCACCGAAGATGGGCGGGAAATCTGGCTCGAGTTCGTGGGGTCGGGCTTTTTGCGCGGCCAGGTACGCAGCATGGTGGGCACCCTGGTAGAGGTGGGGCTGGGCAAACGGGACTCGAGTTCCATAGCCGCCTTACTGAAAAACGGCACCCGCAAAGACGCTGGCGCTACTGCACCGGCCCACGGCCTGTATTTTGTACGCGCCGGCTACCAACCTTACCGCCAGTGAAGCTGTAAATAGACCCGCACCGCCTCCACCGGAGCCCTGGACAGGTCCACGGCCAGCCGAAGCTGGTCATTCCAGCTATAAGCCGCTCCAGCCAGCAGCTTGCGGGGCTCGCGCAACCAGGCTCCCAAGCGCTCTTCAGGTAGGAAGGGGCTATTTTCGCCCAGGTACTCCCACTCCGGGTTCCACCACACCAGCAGTTCGAATCGGCTGCGATCCAGCGCTGCTAACCAGGCTTGCGTTTCGGCGTCACAGGGGCACGGCAAAAGCGAGCCCAGAGCCTGTCCTAAGGCAAGCGGCAGGGAGGCACGACCCCAAAAGCCCTTATCCAACTGCCAGAAGAACTCGCCCTCCTGCCCGGCCAGCCCCAGCCTTGGGTTAAGGTGTAACGCCGGGACCAGTTCTCCAAGTTCGCCCTGTGTCCGAACGATTTCGACAAAGGTTCCCGCTTGGAAAGTGTCAGCCTGTGCGCCCAAAAAGATCCGTCCCCCGGCAAATCTCGCACTGGGCAGGTAGGCCATATCCACACCCAGCCACGGCAGCCCGGCAGGCCGATAGCGGCCAAACAGCCCCCACAACCCGTCCCGCCCCATCAGGGTATCGTCCCAGGGGCCGCTGTAATCACGGCGCTTCCCCAGGCTTAGAACAAACTCCCCCAAATCCGTCTCGGCAAAGGCCTCTAGGAGGCCAAACTGCAGCGCCGAATCGTACCAAAGGCCCAGGTCGGCTCGAGCCCTTACCCCTTCCCACCGGGTTTGGGCCTGCACCCTTCCACCCAAAGCCAACCCCCACTCTAGCGATGCAGACGGGCCTGGAGCCCCGTTGTAACCCAAAGAAAACTGCACCATCCCTGAGGGTTGCAGACATAGCACCTTTTCCTCTGGAACTACACAGTCCCATGAAACCCGAAACGTAGAGCCGTTCTGGGCAAAAACAAGCTGCGAAATAGCCAAAAAACTTGCCAGCAACGCAATCCGCATTCCTCTACAATACAGCCTCCTGGACCCAAACCCAGGCCGAAATCCACACACCCATCGGATCGGGTTGGTACAAGACCGCCAGCCCCACAACGCACCGCGGTTCTTGCAAATACTCGGAACAAATTACCCAGTACTGCTAAACGCCGCACTGGGTATTCGTGGGAACCGTCAGAACTGGCCGGTTTACAACCTGCTGCGCGGGTCGAGCGCATCCCGCAGGCCGTCGCCTAGGTAGTTGAAGGCCAGCACCGTGAGGAAAATCATGAAGCCCGGGGCCAGGGCCAGCCAGGGCGCGGTAAAGATGTACTCCTGGGCCTTGGTGAGCATGTTGCCCCAGGTGGCCACCGGCGGCTGGATGCCGAAGCCCAAAAACGAGAGGGCGGCCTCGGTCAGAATGGCCCCACCAATGGCCAGGGTGGCGTTCACAATCAGGGGTGCCAGGGTATTGGGCACCAGGTGGCGGAACATGATGCGGGCATCCCCAGCGCCCAGGGCCTGGGCTGCGGTGGTGAAATCCTGTTCACGCAAGCTCAGCACCGCTCCGCGGATCAACCGGCCCGTGCCAATCCAGCCAAACAGCACGATGATGGTGATAATAATGAAAACCGAAGCCGACTCCCCAAACACGTTCTGGGCCCACTGCCCCACCGCTCCCTGGGTATCTCGCAGTAGCGCCGAGAGCACCAGCAGCAGGGGCAGCTCGGGGATGGTCAGCATAAAGTCCATAAAGCGCGAGATAATCACGTCCAGGTCAATCTTGCCTTGACCAAAAAGACCCCATCCCGCAATGAATAAAATCAGGCCCCACACCAGCGCCAAGCCCAGCAACGAAAGCACGTTGTTAAGGGTGAGGGTACCCGAGAAGAGCGCCTGTATATTGGCACCGGACAGCTCCCAGGCCAGGTCGGCGGCCAGGAAAAGCAGCCCGTACAGCAGCACCCAGGACACCACACGCCACAGCGCAAAAGGCCAGGGTTTCCAGCCGCCCGCCACTTTTGCGAAAGGACCCACATAAAAGCGAAGGGGCCGGCCCGAGAAGTAGCCCGCAATAACCCCCAGCGTGGTTCCCAGCAAAGCCGCAGCAAAGGCGGCCACAAAGCCCACCAGCAGCGATATACGTGCGCCGTAGATGATGCGCGATAGCACATCGCGGCCTAGCTCGTCGGTGCCCAGCCAGTGCTCCCGGGATGGGCCCTGGAAGTAGTAGTCGGCCAGGTTCTCGCCCGTAGGCTGGGCAGTGGGGCTATGGGGGGCAATCCAGGGGGCGAAAATGGCCATCAAGATCAGCGTAATCACTACCCCCAGCGAAACCATCGCCGCCTTGTGCTTGCGGAACCGGCGCCAGGCCAGCGCCCAGGTGGACTGGGGTTTTTGTTTAGAAGCAGTTGCAACAGCAGCCATAAAGCCCCCTAACTATAGCGGATGCGGGGGTCTACCACCGCATACATCAAGTCGGCCAATAGGTTGAAGGTAGCCGTGAGCAAGGCCAGAAAAGCCAGTGCCGCCATCGCTACGTTGTAGTCTTTTTCGACCAGGGAGTCGAAAATGGCCCGCCCCATGCCGGGGTAGGAGAAGATGGTCTCGGTAATCACCGCCCCGCCAAACACCCCAGGAATCGCCAGGCCCACCAGCGTGACGATGGGGATCAGGGCGTTGCGCAAGGCGTGTTTGTAGAGCACGATGCGCTCATTCAGACCTTTGGCCCTTGCGGTACGCACGTAGTCCTGGTTCAGGACCTCGAGCAAACTGGCCCGCATGTAGCGTGTCCAGGAAGCCATCTGGATGGTCGAGAGGGCCAGCACCGGCAAAACCAGCTTAAAAGCCCAGTCCCCAATGAACTGGAAGAAGGTAATCTCGCCGCTGAGCACCTGCGACCACTGGAAGTCGGAGATGCTTTGCACGGGGAACTTGGGGAACCAGGGCACCCGCTCGGGCAACCACACCGCGAACACGAACAAGAGCAAGATTCCCAGGAAAAAAATAGGCATGGAAAAGCCCACGAACGAGAAGAAGGTGATCAGGTAGTCGGCCCGGCTATACTGGCGCACCGCCGAAAAGATGCCCACCGGAATAGCGACCAGCAAGGCCAGGGTTAGGGCTGCACCCGACAGGATGAGCGTGCGGGGCAGGCGCTGGCCAAAGATAATTTGTCCGGCTGGCGAGGCATAGGTACGGGACTGGCCAAAGTCGCCCTGGATAGCCCGCCCCAACCACTTGAAATAGCGCACATACACAGGCTGATCCAGACCGTAGGCCCGGCGCAGTTGCTCCAGCTGCTCGGCAGTAATCCGGGGGTTCTGCTGGCGTAGTTCGTCCAGCGGGTCTCCAGGTTGCAGGGCCAACAAAGTAAAAATCACAACGGAGGCTGCAAACAGCAAGGGAATCATTTGCAGCAGTCGGCGAACCGTGTAAGCAAACACGCCCTACATAATACCCTGTCGACAAGCCTTTTGTATGCGTACCCCGGTGTTCAAAAACCCGCTCAACCCCCCATGGGGCAAGCGAGATAGGCACTTTTCCGCGTCCACAAAGCATTTATTACACCCTTTGGTTTACCCATCCACCAATTGGTGGATGCTTCTCGCCATTGGCAAAAAAACGCCTCCCTGACGGGAGGCATTCGGCCTGCACAACAAGCGGCGTTACTTGATGGGCTGGCCGTACTTGGCCTGATCGTAAACCTTTTGTGCACCCCTGGATTGCCAGCCAATTAGCCACGGTTCGATGGTGGGGTAAGCCGAGTTGGCAAAGGTAGAAGAAACGTAGTTCAACAAACCCACCCGGAAAACCCGTGCATCAGACTGGAAGTACAGGGGGATCATGGCAACTTCGTCAGCCCAGATCTCCTGCATGCGGGCAAAAAGCTGCTTGCGGCGGTTTACATCAAACTCGAGCACCGCCTGGTTACGCAGACGGTCATACTCCTCGTTGCACCAGCCCCCAAAGTTGAGCCCACGGAAGCCGTTTTCGCGGGTGGGCACGTAGGCTATTTTGCCCTCGTCGTCCCGGCAAGCCGAGCGCACCCCATCGTCGGCCTGGCCCATGCTAAAAGCAAAGTGCAGGAAGCCCGTCCAGGTACCCTCCTGGGCCCTGGCCCGGTACTGCGCCCCTAGAACCACCGCGCTGGGGGCGTTGTTGATGCGAACCGCAATCCCCACCTGACGGTAGTTCTCGGCCACAAACTGCTGGATGCGCTCGCGCACCTGGTTGCCCGCGGTGGTGGCCCACTCAATCTCAAAGCGCACGGTACGCCCATCTACGGTGCGTTGCAAAATGCCGTCCGGGCCAGGCCGCCAGCCCAGTTCGGCCAGCAGTTGGCGGGCCCGCTCGGGGTTGTACGGGTACTTGGTGACATTAGGGTTAAACATGGGGTTCTTGGGAGAAACCCAGGTGGGAGCCACCGTATAGAGCCCGTCAAAGAAGGCCTTGGTGATGCCTTCGCGGTTCATGGCGTAAATCAGAGCCTGGCGGGTCTTTACATTGTCGAGCTGAAGATCTTTGACCCGCTGCACGTTGGCAAACTGGTTAATCTCCAGGTGCTCGAAGAATGGGGTTTCTACTGCCCATATCTCGAAGCGGCCTGGCGCACGGCTGGTGAGCTGCTTGCTACGCCCCTGGTCAAAGGTTATGGAGACGCTCGAGGCCGCGTCAATCCCACCACCCAGAATGGCTACCAACAGCGAGTTGGTGTTCTGGATGATGCGGTAGACCACCCGCTGCACGTATTTTTCTTCGCCCCCCGGGGGTTTGATCCAGAAGCGGGGGTTGCGCTGCATCTCGATGGTGCTGCCCGGCACCCACCGAACCAGGGTAAAGGGGCCCGAATATACCATCCGTCCGCTGTTCAGGTACTGGGGGGTGGAAAACTGGGTAAAGAAGTTGCGGAAAATTTCAGCCTGTCGCGCGGTATCGTTGGTCTGGGCAGCCGCAGCTTTGGCCTTGTCCCACTCCGCGCGCATGATGTGGTTGGGGGCGTAGTACACCTGGTTGATGTCCAGGTCGTAGAAGTAGGCTGGTTCCAGGCTTACCGTGAAGTTGCGGGCATCCCGCACCCGCAGGGTAGCCCGGTCGAAAAAGTCGATGGCGGTCGAGGGCACCCCTTTGGTTTTGCCCATCTCGAAGAACAGGGCCACGTCCTCGGTGCTGATGGGCCGCCCGTCCGACCAGACCGCATCGGGCCGGATGGTGTAATCGAGCTCGAGGCGACGCACCCCCGGGCGCACCGTGGTAAAGCGCAGGCGGTTGTTCTGGGTTGTGGGCACCTCTGTCACCACCACCGGAATTACATTCAGGTCGCGGGTGGTCTGCACGATGGGGGCAAACAAAAAGTTTTCGATCTCAAACTTGATGGACTGGTTGGAGATGGCATTGACCACGTCCCCTGCCAGGACCCGTGGCTCCTGGGCCGCCCCAATAATCAGGCTGTTGTCCTGGGGGCCAGCCAGGGCCAATCCACCCAGTAGCATCCAGGCCATGAGCATTCGTTTCATAAGACCTCCTCTTGTAGCCAGTGATTGGCTGGGCTTGATTGTATTGCCTGCCATGTGGTTTGTGTACCCACCTTGAAGGCTCGAGGCAGTTCAAAAAATGATAAGAGATGTCTTTGATTTGTTCTTTTGCTGGGGCCCCCACCTGAAGCTGCGCCAGGAACTGCCCTTGCATCCGGTTGGTTTTGACCTGCCCTAAACAGAAAGCTTCAGGTGGGGTTCATATGACCTGGCCCGCACAACAAAAAAGCCAGGGGTTTCCCCCTGGCTTTGCCATTGACAGATGTCTTACTTGATGGCGATGCCACCGGCCTGAGCCTGATCGTGGCGCTTAACTGCCCCACGGCTGGCCCAACCGATTTCCCAGGAGTTCCATCCGGGGTAGCCGTTGCCACCCGAGTAGGTCGAGGCCACATAGTTGACCAGACCCGTGCGGGTTACCAGGAAGTTGGAGCGGAAGCGCAGGGGCAGGGCGGGCAGTTCTTCGGCCCAGATCTCCTGAGCGCGGGCAAAGAGCTGCTTGCGGCGGGCTTCGTCGAACTCGAGCACGCCCTGGCTGGTCAGGCGGTCAAACTCATCGTTGCGCCAGTTGCCGATGTTCTGCCCGGCGTAGTTGTTTTCCTTGCTAGGCACCAGGATTGCACCCGTGTTGAGGTTCTTGTACTGGAACAGGTTGCCGTCCTCGGCCAGGCTGCTCACCCAGGCGAACATAAAGAACAGCCACTTGCCGTCCTCACCCCGCTGGATGAAGTCGTCGGCGAAAACCACCGCGCTGGGGGCGTTGGCGGTTCTGACAGCAATCCCAACCTGACGCCACTGCTCGATGAAGAGCTGCTGGGTACGTTCGCGGATGGCGTTGCCAGCGGTAGTCACCCACTCCAGCTCAAAGCGTACCGTACGGCCATCCACCGTCCGCTGCAGGATACCGTCGGGGCCGGGACGCCAACCCACCTGGGCCAGCAACTCGCGGGCACGGGCCGGGTTGTACTCGTACTTCTTCACGTTGGGGTTGAAGAGGGGGTTGGAGGGCGCCACCCAGGTGTGGGAAACCGGCTCCGCACCGTCGAAGAAGGCCTGCACCCAGGCCTCGCGGTTGATGGCGTGCAACAGGGCCTGGCGGGTGCGCTTGTCGTCGAGGGTCAGGTCACGCACGCGCTGCACGTTGGTGAACTTGTTGATGTCAATGTGCTCCCAGATGGCGCCCGGAATGGCCCAGATCTCGAAGCGGCCAGCGGCACGGCTGGTGAGCTGCTTGCTGCGGGCCTGGTCGGCAGAGATACCCACGGTCGAGGTCGCGTCGATGCCACCACCCAGAATGGCCACCAAGAGCGAGTTGGTGTTCTGAATGATGCGGTAGACCACCCGCTGCACGTACTTATCGGCGCCACCCTGGGGCACGATGGCGTTGAAGTTGGGGTTGCGCACCAGCTCGATGGAGCTGTTGGAAACCCAACGCTGCACCTTGAAGGGGCCGCTGAAGACCATGCGCCCGGCGTTGATGGCCTGGTTAGAGGCAAACTGCTGGAAGAAGTTGCGGTACAGCTCGTTCAGCCGCTGGGCATCACGGTCGGGGCTGAGGGGGGCGGCGGCCGCTTTGACCTTCTCCCACTCGGGGCCCATCCTGTGCACCGGTGCGTAGCCAATGGGCGAGCCGTAGGTGTCGTAGTAGTAGGCCGGCTCGAAGATGACGGTCATGTTCTGCTTGTCGCGGACACGCAGGTTGACCCGCTCCCAGTAGTCGGGGTTGTTGAGGGCCATCCCCTTGGCCTTACCGACTTCGAAGTAGAAAGCAAAGTCGTCGGTGTCCAGGGGGTCGCCATCCGACCAGCGCAGGTTGGGCTTCAGGGTGATGTCAATCTCCAGGCGACGCTTGCCACCACCAATATCGGTCACCCGCAAACGGCGGTTGGCCAGGGTGGGCACCTCGGTAGCCAGCACCGCTTCGTTTTCGGCCCTCAGGTTCTGCACAATCAGGGGTGAAAAGAGGTAGTTTTCGATCTCAACCTTGATGGACTGGTTGGAGATCACGTTGAGGAAGTCACCTCCAAGCACCCGCGGTTCTTGAGAAGTCCCGATAATCAGGCTGTTGTCGGCGGGGCCTGCCAGCGCCGCACCGGCCACTAAAGTTAGACCTAGTGCAACAATCTTGCTATAACGATTCATCTAGCCTCCTTTGAGATTCTATGTTTCCATAGAATCGTTTAACTATGGCATTTTGCCGTCCCTATTATAGCCATCTAACCAAGCCCGTCAAATAATGCTCAAATGAACTGGGGGCTCGCCGGGCTTGAGCACTTGTTTAGTCTGGTGCATGGTTTTGGCCATTTAGGACCGGCTTTATCCACCGATTGATGGATAAAAGCTCCATCGTGACATTGATGTGGCCCAGCTTTGCCACACGGTGCGCGGGATCACGATACCACCACATGCAGGTGGTCGGGTAAGGGCTGCACCATTTTGGCAAACTCAATACCCACCCGGTTGCCAATTTGGCTCCAACCAATGGGAGGCCGCAAAAGCGGTCGGGGCTTCAGGTGCTGCAGCAACTGCCGCTGCCTTCGCCTTCGGGGGCTTTGGCTCCATCGGTGCGGAATGAGTGTCCACAGCCGCACGAGGAGGTGGCGTTGGGGTTATTCACACTGAAGCCCCCACCCATGAGGTTTTCGACCCAGTCCACCTGAGCGCCTGCAAGCAGCGGCAAAGACATGCGATCTACTACCAGGCGTACCCCATGCATTTCCACAACGGTGTCGCCCTCGAGCTGCCGTTCATCCACTGCCATGCCATATTGGTAGCCACTACAGCCACCCGACTTGATAAAAACCCGAATGGCCGCCTCGGGTTTGTTGTACCGAGTAAGAATCTCCTTAGCACGCTCGGCTGCCAGGGGTGTAATGGAAAGCGCTGTCTGCTCCTGAACCACACAAACCTCCTGACTCAAGATTAGCACGGCAGCAAAGCCAGAACGTAAGCAGGTGCACCCCAGCCGTGCTCCGCTTCAAGGTTCCCGGCACGCACAGCCACATTGAGCCCCGCCCTGGTGTCTTCACAAGGCACACGCCCGGTTCCCCGTAGTATGTACACATGAACATTGCCAAAGCCCAGCAAGCCCTGCAAGAAGCCCGCATTCCCGGCTGGTTGCTCTACAGTTTCCAGGGTAGCAACCCGCTGGCCCTGGAAGCCCTGGGGCTAGGGGGGCGGATGCTCAGCCGCCGCTTTGCCTATCTGATTCCGGCGCACGGCGAACCGGTTTTTATTGTCCACGCCATCGAAAAAACCAGCTTCCCCGACCTGCCGGGCCGGTGGGTGGTGTTCTCGAGCTGGTCAGAGTTCGTCCAGGCCCTGCAAACGCATGTGGCCCCACTGGGCCGCATCGCCATGGAGTATTACCCGGGTGGAGGCATCCCCTATCTTTCCCGCATCGATGCCGGAACCCTGGAACTGCTTCGGGGCATGGGGCTCGAGGTGGTCTCCTCGGCAGAGATTCTGCTGCAGTTTCAGACCTGGACACCCGCCGACCTGGCCGCCCATAAGCGCGCAGCCGCGGGCATCGCCGAGGCCCTGGGGCACGCCCTGGGCTTTGTACGATCCCGGCTCGATAACCCGCCCAGCGAGCTCCTGGTGCAAAGAGAAATCAGCAAGGTCTTTGCAGCCAGGGGCCTGGTCTTCGACCACCCGCCCATGGTGGCCTATGGCCCGAGCGCCGCCAACCCCCACCACACCGTAGGGGAAAGCCGATTGGAGCGAGGCCAGGTGATGTTGATTGACCTGTGGTGCAAGGAACCCCACGGCCCCTACGCCGATGTAACCTGGATGGCGGGCTGGGCGGTTTCACAGGAAATCCATAAAGCCTGGGCAGTGGTGTGCAATGCCCGCAATGCGGCCCTGGAGTTCTGTAAACAGGCCTATGCCGCCGGACGACACCCCAAAGGTTTTGAGCTCGACCGGGCAGCCCGGCAGGTCATTGAGCAGGCTGGCATGGGGGCCTATGTCCTGCACCGCACCGGCCACCACCTGGGCTTTAGCGCCACCCACGGCAACGGAACCCACCTGGACGACCTCGAGACCCACGATACCCGTCCACTAATTCCTGGCCTGGCCTTTACCATCGAGCCAGGGGTCTACCCCGGGCCTTTTGGCATCCGCAGTGAGATTAACGTTTACCTGCACCCGTCGGGACCCGAAGTTACCACCAGCATGCAGCAGGAAATAGAGCCGCTTGAGTGAATACCCGCGGGTATAAGAAATGTTTTTGATTGGTTCTTTTTGCTGGGGCCCCCGCTCGAAGCTGCGCCATTCGCTTAGGCTCTCTACATCAAGGGAACAATCCGGCAAGACTTCATATGAGACAGGGCCCAGCCCGCGCGGGCATCTACCCTGTACCTCCAATCGTTGTATGCTTTCAGGCGGTTATGGAACGACCCCTGATGGTATTTAGCGGACAGTCCAACCTACCCCTGGCCCAGGAAATAGCCGACAACCTGGGGGTTCCGCTTGGCAAGAGCGTTACCGAGCGCTTTGCCAACGACTGTCTTTTCGTCCGGTACGAACAGAGCCTACGCGAGGGCGATATCTTTATTATTCAGTCGCTCACGCCTCCCGTGCAGGATCACCTGGTAGAGCTCTTGATGATGATCGACGCTGCCAAAAGCAGCAGCGCGGCTCGAGTCACTGCGGTAATTCCCTACTATGCCTATGCCCGCAGCGACAAAAAAGACGCCCCCCGCATCTCCATCGCAGCCCGGCTGGTGGCCGACCTGATTCAGACCGCCGGGGCCGACCGGGTGCTGACCATGACGCTGCACTCGGCCCAGGTGCACGGCTTTTTTAAAGTTCCCGTAGACCACCTTTCCGCCGAGCCGGTAATCGCCAACTACTTTGCCACCCGGGTAGAAAAACTCGAGAACGCCGTGGTGGTAGCGCCCGACGCAGGCGATATCAAGCGGGCCAGCTCGCTGGCCCGCCGCCTGGCCCTGCCCATCGCCTTCATCGATAAACAGCGGCTCTCCGATACCGAGGTCACCTCGAGGGGGTTAGTCGGCGACGTGCGCGGCAAAACAGCCCTGGTTATAGACGACGAGGTCTCCACCGCCGGAACCCTGGTGCAGGCCGCCGACTCCCTTATGCAAAATGGGGCACAGGCGGTATATGCAGCTTTCACCCATGGCGTGTACGTAGGCCCCGCCATTGACCGCATCGAAAAAGCCCCCATCGCGGAGGTGGCAGCCACCAATACCTGTACCTACAAAGCCAGACCCAGCAGCAAAATCAAGCAGCTTAGCGTGGGGCCCCTCTTCGCCGAGGCCATCTGGCGGATTCACCGAGGGGAATCGGTCTCGAGCCTCTTTACCTGATGGCCTGCCTGGCCTGGAATATAAACCTCAGCAGAAGAACGCATCAAGGGTGTGTCCGGCGTCCTGGGAAAACCTGCTACTGGCTCTGCCCGTTGGGGGCAAAGTCGGCGCCGATACGCACCGTAAGGTCGGTGTACAGGGCCGCCTCACCCGATATGCGCCAGGGCAGTCCGAGGGCTATGCCTAGCGCTTCGGCCAGTTCCGAGGCCCCGTTGGCAAGCACCTCGCTGCGCGGAGGCACGCTCTGTACCTCGCGCAGGAGCACCCGCAACCCCAGCTCCCGCAACCTGCCCCGCATCTCGATGGCAGCCGCTTCCTGGGGCGCAGCGTAAAGCACCACCGCCTCTCGGCCCCGCAAGTCTTCCAAGGTTGCTTTGGCTGTGGCCGAAGTGTCGGAAAAATAGCGCTCAACCAGCATTTTTAATTGGGCCCGGTCTACTTCCCAGCCCTGGCCAAACTGACCTGGCATCAGCAGGGAAACCAGCTGGGGTTGTTGCATGGCAAAGCCCATCAGGCTGGCGATTTGCTCGCGGGTCAGGTCGGTACGGATGTTTTGCTCCACGCTGGCAATGGCCTGTGGTATGCGCAACAGTCCGCCAGGTGAAAGGATTTGCTGCTTGAGGGCATGGAAGAAGTTCTGCTGGCGCTGAATACGGCCAATATCCCCCAAAGCATCGTGGCGAAAGCGCAGATATCCTTCGGCCTGCGCGCCACTCAGGTGCTGGCAGCCGGGCTCGAGGTCGATGTCCAGCTTGGCAGCGGTATCCTTGTACTTCATGGGTTTTTCCACACAAACGGTAACGCCGCCCAAGGCATCTACCCCGTTGCGAATGGCCTCAACGCTCACAGTCAGGTAGGCGTCAATCTCGACTCCGGTCAGGTCGCTGACCACCTGCTTGGCCAGCTCGGGGCCACCAAACTTGTTGGCGTGGTTGATGATGTACCAGCCGTAGCCGGGAATCCGTACGTACACATCCCTGGGAATCGAGAGCACCACAATGCGCTTGGTGTTGGGGTCAAAGCGCACCAGCAGATTTACATCCGACAGGCCGCGAAAGTTCTCGGCTGCCCGCTGATGGTAGTACTTGTACTCAGGCGCTACCCCCAGCAACAAGACGGTGAGGGGACGTTCCAGGTTGCGCGGCAGGGTACCGTAGCGCAGCAGGGGTTGGAGCAAAGGGTAGGCCCACCAGGCTGCGCCTATCAAGAGGGCCAGGATTAGCAAAGGTACGATACGTCGCATATCCTTGCCAGTTTAGCCTACCAAGGGTGAGAAAAGCCCGGCTGTTTTGGCGGGGCCCAGGAATTCTGGATCGTGCGTTCAGTCCAGGGTAAAGCGGGGCTCCGTCTCGTGCAGGCGCACCCGCCGGATAATGCGCTGGTCGTGTTCGGTATCGTGGGTGCTGGCAATCACCGTCACGTAGTCGCGGATTGGGCTTCGCAGCACCTTTTTGGTCAGCACTTCCTCGACCTGGAAAATACCTGCGGAGTTGTTCATGACCACCCGAATCTCCACCGGGATTTGCTCACCTTTGAGAATCTGCACCTCGTCCACCGCCAGCGCGCTGATGGAGTGGATGTCCACCGAGCCCAGCGCGAAGGCCTTACGACCCCGGCCTTTGGTGATGTCGGTTCCGTCGGCCACGGCGGTA
>Ga0209721_1000750_pt1 | contig 27260 bp, 16 predicted proteins | sample TshhotsprinmetaG_FD_184139 | JGI IMG/M metagenome (GOLD analysis project Ga0209721, IMG submission 184139) | Hot spring microbial communities from South Africa to study Microbial Dark Matter (Phase II) - Tshipise hot spring metaG (SPAdes)... | ecosystem: Environmental > Aquatic > Thermal springs...
TCTTGATCACACTTAGCAGCTTACCGGGTCAATCTATAAGATTAATAATCTTTCCAGAACTTAATACTCTTGACCTTTCGGCATTTGCAACTGTTGAAGAATTACAAGGCACACCACGAGTTTTTTGTGTCGATATTTTTCCAAAAGGACACTATGTTGTATTGGAAGGTAATGTTGAGTGGAAACGGGTCGGTTCGAACGAATACGAGCAGCTCCTTCACTTTGTTACAAAGCCGTTTATTTCAAGAACTTTATGTAATGATGATATTGATAGAGTTGATGTTAAAGTTCAAGATTTTGATTCAAATAATTCTCTTATTGAAGCTAACATTCGACTTGGTAAACCAACTGGCACTTATAGACTTACAGTTATTCTTTTTGATTCTGCTAAGACTGAAGAATTAAGTCGTGATCAAAGAGAACTTCTTTTCTTAAATCCAACTCAAACACTTACAATTATTAATCCAAGGCCTAATAATTCGTACGATGCAGGAAATTTGCTTGTAGAGTGGACTCCAGTTCAAGGCGTAAATGAATATTTTATTAGAGCAAGTGAAAGAGACGACCCAGCTCAATCACTAGAGGATGCCCTTGTAAAAGGAATCCCATTAGTAAGTTTAAAAAGCGTTGGTATTGCAACCAGTGTGAATTTAAGAGAAATTCTTGACCGAGAATTAAAGCCAGGAAGTGAAGTTGTTCTTCAAGTAAGCGGCAATATACCTGGTCCAAGTGGTGGAAGGAAAATATTTAGCGAGATAGTAAATTTCACTATTTTTAATCCAGAGTCGCAATATTATTCAATATTAATTGAACGTGCTATGCGTGCATTGATTAAGTTGGGTGACAATGAATTGATAGAATTGCTTAGAAGTGGACAGATAAAACCGGAGCAACTTCAAATTAGAAAAGATGATGGTAGTATAATGACGTTTGAAGAATTTGTAATTTTCCTTGAGTCTAATCCGGATAATATTTTAAGAATTATAAGAGAATAATTTGTGGAGGGAGAAATGATGTTAAAGAGATATTTGATTGTCAATTTAACTGTTTTCTTTTTGTTAATTGTTTATGGATTCACACCAGTTAATTCATATTTGACCAGCACAGCAGTTGTTGTGAAAGTAATTCAAGATGTGAAGCATAAAAAACCCAATACTGATTGGACTCAAACAAAACCTGCTACGCCACTACAAACAAGGGATGAATTGAAAACAGGAGAAAAGTCAGTTGCTGTTTTGAGATTTCTTGATGGTAGCACGATCAGGGTAAGAGAAAACACAAGTATTAAAGTTTATGCTGATAAGGTTGGAAAAGGTTTAAAGAAAAATACAGCAATAGATGTTGGTAAAGTAAGATTTGAAGTAGAAAAACAAGAAGAAGAGGATGAGTTTATTATAATAACGCCAACTGCAGTGGCAACAATTAGAGGTACAACAGGGCTAGTGAGTGTGCTTGAAGATGGAACTACTTTACTTTCAGTTGAGGAAGGAATTGTTGAAGTGAAAGCGATAGTTGGAGCGGGTGAGTCTGGAACTGTAGAGGCAGGAAAAACATCCTTTATAAGTCAAGAAGGGAAAGTCAACATTGAAAATACTTCAACTGAACTTCTAAATGAGTTAAAAAATTCAATTCGAACTAATGAGAGATTTATTCGACTTCAAACTTCGGGAGGAACATTTAGAGTTTATTATTTAGATGTTGAGTGATAGTGAAATAAAACATTTTGTTGATATTTATAGAAAACGAAGAATTAGATTTCTGATTTTGGGCTTTATAAGGGAGCTTAAAATATAGCAATGATATTAAATGCAGTAAAAATATTTTCCTCAAAAGTTGTAGTGCTATTATTAATGGTTTTAGCCGTTGATATTTTTGCTCAGCAATTCATCCATTTCCATGAAGTTGAATCGGCTTATGAAAACGAAGATTTAGATTTAAGATTTGAGTTGACAGATGATTTTAGAATTAATCAAGCTTTTCTTTTTATCAGAACTTTTGGCTCATCTGATTTTAATTCAATTGAGATGGAAATTGTGCACAGTGAACTTAAAGTTACAATACCAAAAAATTATGTTGTCTTTCCTTATATAGAATTTTATCTAAAAATAGTAACACGTACTGGAGAAGTGGTTTATCAACCTAAAGGAGCCCCATCACCAGCGAATTTGTATCGAATAAATGTAATTAAAGCACAAGCAAAAGCAGAGGAGATGTTTGAAAAAGTAATCGTACTTAGTCCGACAGAAAATGAGCCTGTAACAGTTGATGACTTTTTCATCATCATTTCCCTTTTGAGAGTGAGCCCATCAATCGATAAAAAACTTACGCGAGTTTTTGTCAATGATGACGATATTACTAAACTTCTTATCTTTAATGATGATTTAATTTTCATTCCTCAAGGAGTCTATAGTAATTTATTAAGCGGAACAAACACACTGAAAATACTATTGTATACTGGTGATAAAAAACTTACTTCAACTATCTCAAAAAATTTTCAAGTTGTAACTTTAGCAAAAAAAGAAGAAATAGAGCGAACACGTTTACAGGTTAACGGTTCATTTCAGAGTGAATCGAATTATGAAGTTATGAGAACTGGAAATTACCGATTTAATCGTGCCTTAATGAATTTCAGGGCAGATTATGGAATTATAAAATCTGGTTTATATCTATATTTAACTGATGAAGAAAAACCATCACTTCAACCACAAAATCGTTATCAATTTTATTTAGACGCAAAATATCTAAGAATAGATGTTGGAGACCATTATCCAGTTTATCCCTCACTGGTTATGAGCGGAAAAAGACTTCGAGGCTTAAGCGTGGATTTAAAATTCGGCACATTTAACGCACAATTTTCTTATGGTGAAATAAACAGAAAAATTGAAGGAGAACTTTTACAGATTTTTCCTAGAGATATTGCTGTTTTAGGAGCTGATATTATTGAGATTGATTCAACAAAGTATGGACAACCTATCGGTAAAGTTATCTTAGGAACATATAAGAGAAAATTATTTGTCACCAGACCTTATTTTGGTAGAGGAAAAAATTTTCAATTAGGTTTTACTTTTTTGCGTTCACGTGACGAATTAAGTTCTATAGAATTTGGTGCCAGGCCCAAAGAAAATGTGGTTTTGGGTAGTGACTTATTTATTGGAATAGATAATCAAAGAATAGCCTTTCGTGCGCAAGGTGCTTTTAGCATTTTTAATAATGATATCTCAACAGGTAATTTTACAGACTCAGCAATTGATTCGCTCTTTGGTCCTGGAAAACCTCTTGGTGGAGAGCCAAAAGTAGTAAAAAGAATTCGCGATATAGGAAGTAAAATAATTACAATTAATCAATTCATTCAACCACTTAATCCACAGAAGTTACCAACCTTTGCAGGTGAGGCTCTTTTTAGCTTAAACTACTTTGGGAATCATTTAAAAGCTGGTTACGTCTATCGTGGAAACGATTATACATCATTCGGTCAAAACTTTTTAAGAAATGATATTGCAGGATTTCAAGTATCTGATAGATTATCATTATTTGAAAACAGACTTTTCATTGGTATTAACTACGAAAAACTAAATGATAACTTGCAAAAGACTAAAATTACGACTACTCATTTTCGAAATTTGGAAAGCTCTATTTCAATTTATCCAAGACCGAATTTTCCAAACATAACTTTAGGCTATGCTAATTTTATTGTTAGGAATGATATTGACCCATTGACCGCAGATTCAATCAAACGACTAAGTTTACTTGATGATATAACTCATCAAATTTCATTTTCTTCAAATTATGACCTTAAATTAAAAACTTTGCAGAGAATTTTTATGAATGTAGTGATGAGTAGAAAACAAGATCGAACATACAAGAATTTATCTGTTAAGTATTTATCGACAAACTTTTCATTGCAATCTTTTTGGAAAAAGAATTTCCATACTTTCATCGGTGCTACACTGAGTATTTCAGATCTAACCACATCTAAATATGAATACTATTCACTAATTTTCGGAGCTCGAGTTTCCAACTATAGTGGTAAACTAAGATCGACTTTTTCAATTAACCCATCTTTTGGAAATCTCAAACGTGCACTCTTTGAATTACTCAGTCAGTACTATCTCTTTCAAAATTTTTCACTTAATTTTAACATGAGATACATTATCAATACAAAAAATATTAAGAACGAAAGTATCTTGAATTTACTCGCACGCTATGAAATCTAATTTTTTACGAAATGCACTGATTTGCTCTAATTAGAGAGCATTTTCACAAACCACAAAAGGTAATGAAAGTAACAAGAAAATATTATTTCAATGTCTATATTTCTTTCATTATTGCAAGCTTAATATTTGTGTTCACTTCAGATATATTTTTTACTATTCCACTTTTTCAAACTATTGAAAATAAAATTCTTGATTTACAATTTACTCGACGTGGGGAAGTTAAATTCGCTGATTCCCTTGATGTTATCATTTTAGGAATATCTAAGGAAACGCTTGAAGAAATACCCGAACCATTCAATCGTTGGCCATTACCAAGAATTTTTTTTGCAAAAGTAATTGAAAATTTGAATCATGCTGGTGTTAAAGTTATAGGTATTGATCTTTTGTTCTCGGAAAGAGATAGATACTCTGAATCAAATGATTCAATGCTCATAGTTACAGTTAGGAAGTATAAGAATGTTGTTTTTGCTGGTAAAATGGAAGAAGAAGATTGGCGATTTCAAACGGTAGCAAAAAACCTAAATTTTGAAAATGTATATTTTGACGTAGATAGTTCAATTGGTATAGTAAACGTTTTACCTGATGATGATGGAGTTTTAAGAAAATATATTCCCTTCTATCATCATGATGGATTAAGCTTAAATATTCCTACTTTTTCTTTTAGTGTCTATAATAAGATTCTTGGATTAAATAACCTTAAAACTACTCACGTAAATCAATCTTCTTTTAAACTCAATGACATAAAAATTCCTAAATTCACAAGCAATTCAATATTAATTAATTACTATGGTGCGTCTAACACTTTTCCTGTAATTAATTTTATTGATGTTTTGGATGACAAGAACTTCAAAACCAAGTCGGAAATAGAAACTGGTATAGATATAAATACGTTTGATGATGAAGAATTTGGGTTGCTCAAGTCTGGAATTTTTAACAATAAAATTGTATTAATTGGATCAGTCGAGCCAGAGGATAAGGATTTATTCCCCGTTCCAATAGAAAAGAGTGAAAACACTAATAAAGGTTTAAGTGGCAATTTAATGTATGGAGTCGAAGTTCACGCAAATGTAGTTCAAATGTTGGTAGATAGAAATTTCCTTTCTCGTCAGAATAAAGTTGTAGAATTTCTATTAATACTATTGATCACTTTAATTTCCGTCAACTTTTTTAATATTTTAAGAAAGATAAAATTTAAGTATGGGTTTCTTGGTGAAATTTTTGGAGTTATAATTACCGCAATCTTTTTATTAGCACTTTATGAAATATCTTATTTTTATTTTGAGAGGTTTAACCTTGTGATTTATTACCTGGGATTAGGTCTTTCGATTGCAGCTGGTTATGTAACTAGTACTGTAACAAATTATCTCCGAGAGCGGCAACAGAGAATAATGATAAAAAATATGTTTAGTCAATATGTGAATCCTGAGCTTGTTGAGGAATTAATTGATAATCCTGACAAATTACGTCTTGGAGGAGAAAGAAGAGAAATGACCGTAATGTTTACCGACTTAGCAAACTTTACAACGTTCTCAGAGCAAATCCAACCAGAGCTACTCGTACAACATTTAAATGAATTTTTTGATGCGATGACTGAAATAATTTTATCACAGAAGGGTACGCTCGATAAATTTGAGGGGGATGCAATCATGGCGTTCTGGGGTGCGCCAATAGAAAATTCAAATCATGCAGAAAATGCTGTCTACTCAGCAATACTAATGAAAGATCGGATGAAAGATTTTTATGAAAGATGGGAAACTGAATTAGGCTATAAGATTAAAATGAGAATTGGTATAAATTCGGGAATCATGCTCGTGGGTAACATGGGAGGACGGAAAAAATTTGATTATACGGTTATGGGTGATAACGTAAATCTTGCTTCGCGACTCGAAGCTATAAATAAAATATATGGTACCGATTTGATAATAAGTGAGCACACATTTGAAAAAGTTAAGGAAAAATTTATTTGTCGCGAATTGGACTACATTATAGTTAAAGGTAAAACTAAACCCGTGAAAATTTATGAGGTATTTGATACCCATGATTGGATTTTGACTAATGATGTGCTTAAAAGAAACATAATTCAAAAGAAAATTGAATGTTTTGAAAAGGGTTTTGCATTATACAGGAGCAGATTATTTTCCGAGGCAATACTGGAGTTTGAAAAGGTCATAAAAGTTGATACAGAGGATACTCCTTCACAAATCTTTATTGACCGTTGTTTTGAATTCATAAATCACCCGCCACCGGAAAACTGGAATGGTGTCTACGAATCTAAAATTAAATAGAGTTAAAACTAGTGAAAGAGCAATTCACATTTACAAACATTTTGAGATTTATCATTACAATACTTTTAATATGGGCGCTCGAAAGAAATCCATACGGTACTATGTTTTATTAAGATGGTTAACATCAGCTGCTGGACTGTTTATGGCTTATCGTGCCTATATTTATAAAAAAGAAAACTGGATTTGGTTATTTGGTTTTATCGCCATTTTATTTAATCCATTTTTTCCAGTTCATCTTGGAAGAGAAATCTGGCAAATTGTTAATGTGATAACAGCAATCATATTTTTAATATCAATTAGGTTCGTAAAGTGAAACTATATAGTAATCACTGATGAGAGTTTTATATAAAAAAGTTAAGTTAAATTTCTGGGCCGAATTAGTTGATCTATTAGATGAAAAAATTGTTAAGCTTGAAGGCATTGAAAAAAAGTATGGTGAAAATTTCGTTAGTTTTTTTCACGAATTTATTGATAAAAGAAATGTTAAGGACTTAATTGAGTCATTTGGTGTTCCACATACTGAAGTAGATGTAATTCTCATAGATGGAAGGCCGGTTAGATTTTCTTACATAATAGAAGACAAAAACATGGTCGAAATATTCCCAAAATTATCTGAAAACTTTTGGCAGAAATATTCGTCTGATAAAGAGTTAAAATTAATTCATCTAAAACCAAAGTTGTCGCTTCATAAAAAATTTGTTTGTGATGTTCATCTGGGGAAATTAGTAAAAAAACTTCGCATGTTAGGTTTAGATGTTTATTATAAAAATGATTTATCGGATGAACAAATTATCAATGTTAGTAAATCAGAAAAAAGAATGATTTTGACCAGAGATTTGGGTTTGCTAAAAAGGTCTGATGTGAAGAATGGATATTTTGTTCGAAATGTGGAAGTTAATGAACAAGTTAAGGAGGTACTTCATAAATTTCATTTATCATCAGAAATAAAATTTTTAACGAGATGTCTTGAATGTGGTGATAAAATTAAAAAGGTAAGTAAAAATTTCGTTAAAGATAAAATTAATTTAAGAACTTTTAGGTATTTCGATGAATTTTATTATTGCTCGAACTGTGAGAAAGTATTTTGGTGTGGTTCACACTATCGAGCTATGAAAAATTTCCTCAATAACACGATAGGTGATTTCAAGCATTATTTTAAAGTGTAATTACCTTGATTTATTTATTAATAAATTTCATATTAAAAGAGAGTTGTAGTAAAATATGGGACAGCAACAGATTCTTCTCATTGTTATTTCAATGATAGTGGTTGGAATAGCAGTAGCTATTGCTATAAACTATGCTACTTTAAGCTATTCAAGTGCTAACAGAGATGCAGTTATAGCAGATATACATAATATAATATATCATGCCCAGCAATATTATAGAAAGCCAATGGCTCTTGGTGGTGGAGGGTATTCTTTTCTATCCTATACTATTCCATCCAATTTTCAAGAAACACCTAATGGAACGTATACATTAACAATAGAAAACAAAGATATGATATATGTTGTTGGCGTTGGTAAAGAAATTGGCGATGATAAAATAAATAAAGTAAAAGTTGATTGTAAAATCACTCCAGAAGACTTTTCGCTCAGAATTCTGAATTAGTTCTAAACTATTTGTATTTATCTTTAGTTATTTAAAATTGGAATTTCAGATTTAATTGTATTATTTTCAATCGTATGATAAAGGAGAACTCAAATGGAAATACTTCATATCCATCCAAAAAATCCACAAATAAGATTTATTAATCGCGCCGTTGATGTTCTTAGAAATGGTGGCATAATAGTTTATCCAACTGACACTGTTTATGGGTTAGGTTGTGACATTTATCATAAGAATGCCATTGAAAAAATTTATCATATTAAACCTAATTTGGATGAAGATAAACCTTTGAGTTTTATTTGTGCAGATTTAAAGGATATTTCCACATATGCAAAAGTTTCTACACAAGTTTATAGACTACTTAAATATGCCTTACCTGGACCTTATACTTTTATTTTACCAGCCGCAAAGGAAGTTCCAAAAAAATTATGGAGTAAAAGAAAGTCTGTAGGAATAAGAGTACCCGATAATACTATTGCTCAACTGCTTGCAAAAGAGCTCGGACATCCTATCGTAAGTACAAGTGTCACTGATGAGCAAGGAAATATTTTGAATAATGAGCAAGAAATACTTAAGCATTACAAAAATAAAGTCGATTTAATTCTTTACTCCGGACCATTGGGATTAATTCCATCAACTATCATTGATTTTAGCGGAGAAGAACCAGAAATTATTCGTGAAGGAGCTGGAACAATTGAATTTCTTGATGTTAGAGAAATTGAATAATCCAAACTAATAAAAGTCTTAAAAAATAAATTCGATCAAAATAACAATGAGAGACTTTCGAGAAAAGCTGAAAGAAGAAATTATTGTATTTGATGGAGGAACAGGTACTTACCTTTATGAAAAGGGAGTTTATATAAATAAATGTTTTGAGGAATTAAATTTATCAAATCCAGAACTTGTCAAATCTGTTCATCGAGATTATATACTTGCTGGTGCAGATGTTGTTGAAACAAATACCTTTGGTGCTAATAGATTTAAGTTGATGCCTCATGGATTTGACGAAAAAATTTATGATATAAATTTTGTAGGCGCCAAACTGGCTCGTGAAGTTGCTGGTGAAAATCATTTCGTTGCTGGTTCTGTAGGTCCACTCAGTGTTCAAATCGAACCCTTAGGCCGAATCGGATATGACGAAGCAAAAGATTACTTTAAAGAACAAATACAACCTCTGATTGATGGTGGAGTAGATCTAATAATACTTGAGACTTTTTCTCTTGTTGCTGAACTAATTCAAGCTATTAGAGCTGTTAGAGAAATTAATAACGATATCCCTGTTATTGCTCAAGTTACAATTAACGAAGATGGAAATCTTCTAAGTGGAGAACCAATAGAAAAATTTGTCAGTGAAGTATCAAAACAAAAAGTTGATATTATTGGATTCAATTGTAGTGTTGGTCCTAAACCGATGCTCGATGCTTTAGAAAGACTAAAAGAACTAACAAATCTTCCAATTTCAATTCAACCAAACGCGGGATACCCGGTAAATGTTGGTGGTCGGAATTTATATCTCACTTCTCCAGAATACATATCTGAATATGCAAAGCGTTTTATTCAATCTGGTGCGCAAATTGTTGGTGGTTGTTGTGGTACGAATCCTTCTCATATCAAAGCTATTCGTCGCGCTGTCTCGGCTTTACAACCTGCAAAAAGACTAGACATAAAAGTTGAGGAATTAAAAGTAGAGAAAGCCGAAAATGTTAAAGTATATCAGTTCCATGAGAAATCAAGATTAGCAAACAAATTACTAAGAGAAGAATTTGTTTCCCTGGTTGAAATTGTCTCTCCTCGTAGCGTCTCTCCACATAAAGAAATTGATAAAGCACGAAAACTTTATCATTTTGGAATAGACGCAATTAATATTCCCGATGGACCAAGAGCAATGGCGAGAATGTCGGCTCTTGCTCTTGCAGTTTTAATCCAAAGAGAAGTCGGTATTGAAACAGTACTTCATTTTGCATGTCGAGATAGAAATGTTATTGGTATGCAATCGGATTTACTTGGTGCTTGGGCCTTAGGTATAAGAAATATTCTTGCAATAACGGGGGATCCTCCTAAATTGGGAAACTATCCCGATGCAACGGCAGTCTTTGATGTTGATTCAATTGGTTTAACAAATTTGTTGAATAGATTAAATCATGGACTAGATCTTGCTGGAAATCCAATAGGAGAAGCTACTGGATTTACTATTGGAGTTGGCGTGAATCCTGGCGCAATTAATTTAGATGAAGAATTGAGAAGATTAGATTGGAAAATTCAAGCAGGTGCAGAATATATGATTACGCAACCTGTATTCGATGCTCGAATTCTTGAAAACTTTATGAAGAGAATTGAACAGTATAAAATCCCATTGATTGTCGGAATTTGGCCTCTTGTCTCTTATCGAAATGCAGAGTTTATGAATAATGAAGTTCCAGGAGCAAGTGTTCCTAAAGACATAATGGAGCGAATGAGAAGAGCACAAGAAATATCAAAAGAAGCGGCATTTGAAGAAGGAGTTAGAATTGCAAAAGAAACCTATGATTATTTTAGAACGGAAGTAAATGGAGTTCAAATTGCCGCTCCACTTGGTAGAATAGAAGCCGTATTTAAAATTCTAAGTGAAGAAGATTTATATACGATGTAAAAAAAATTAGTTCATCTTTCGCTCGTAAATTAAACTCCCCATTTTTTACAAATAGTTTTTTCAACTCAAGAGTCAAATCTTTCATATTTTTGTAAAGAAAAAATTAAAATATGGAGATTATATGGCAATAATACTTGATGGTGAAAACCTTACAATTGAAAAATTAGTTCAAATAGCTCGTTACAACGAGAAAGTGCAGGTGACCCCTGAATCACTTGAAAAAATTAAAGCTAATAGAAAAATGCTGGAAGAAAAAATAAATGCTAGAGAGGTTATGTATGGAGTAAATACTGGAATTGGAGAGTTTTCTGAAATCGTTTTAACTGATGAGCAAGTACAAAGATTTCAACGATATTTAATTTATAATCACGCTGCGGGTATTGGAGAGCCAATGCCGATTGAATATGTAAGAGGAGCTATTGCAAGTCGTATTAATGTTCATGTTAAGGGATATTCAGGTTGTCGACCTGAAATTACTTTGACATTAGTTGAAATGTTAAATAAAGGTGTAACACCTGTTGTATGTCAGAAAGGTTCAGTTGGTGCTTGTGGTGACTTGGCACCTATGTCTCAAATTGCTTTATTGCTCATGGGTGAAGGTGAAGCTTTTTACAATGGTGAAAGATTGCCTGGTAGGGTAGCATTAGAAAGAGCCGGAATTAAAATTCCTGGTTTAGAAGCAAGAGATGGATTGGCGAGTATAAATGGATCGAATTTTATTACAGCAATTAGTGCTTTGCAAATTTACGATATTAACCGTTGGCTAAAACAGGCAGAAATTGCTGCTGCTATGTCATTAGAAGCTTTACTAGCAAACCTCAAACCATATGATGTTCGTTTGCATCAATTAAGAGGTTTTCCAGGAGCAATACGTAGCGCTCGTGCGATTATGAAATGCATTGAAGGAAGTGATTTACAAACTGGAAAATTAAAGAGCAAAGTTCAGGATGCTTATTCCATGCGTTCGACTCCTCAAGTTATTGGTGCCGCTCATGATGCATTAAGATGGGCGAAGGAACAAGTAGAAATTGAATTAAATGGTGTAGCTGATAATCCAATCTTTTTAACGGAAGAAAAGTTAACTCTCACAGGTGCAAATTTCCAGGGTTCTCCAGTTTCTTTACCGATGGATATGGTTGGTGCTGCAGTAACCATGGTTAGTGTTCTTTCAGAAAGGAGGTTAAATAGATTACTTAATCCTGCATTAAGTGTTGGACTCCCGCCATTTCTAACAAAGGACCCCGGATTTTTCTCAGGATTTATGTTAAGTCAATATACAGCAGATACTTTAATTGTTGAACAAAGAATTTTATCAAATCCAGCCTCGATTCAATCTATTCCAGCTGCAGCTGATCAAGAAGATTTTGTTTCAATGGGGATGAATACGGTCTGGAAAAACGCTCAGATTCTTGATAATGCATATGGCATTCTAGGAATTGAATTTATGGCTGCTGCACAAGCTCTTTATTTACGTAATTTTAAGCATGGAAAAGGAGTTGAAACGGCAATTAAGGTAATTAGAAAGTACGTCCCGCCCCTAGACGAAGATCGGCCTCTCTATCCTGATCATAATACTATGAAAGAATTAGTCAAATCATGTGAAATTTTGGAAGCGGTTGAAAAAGAAATTGATGGTTTAGAGTAAAAATTATTGGGGATGTGGAAAACTAAATTGTCTTATTTTTTTGTAATTAGGGTAAATAATTAAAATTTTTCTTGACATATTTTTCGTAATTTTTGAAATTACAAATAAATAAGGTAGTAATTGATGAAACAAATAAATCTACTTTTATTAATCCTAAATATTGTTTTATTCAATTTCTCATATGCTCAGGAGCATAAAATAGTAGAATTGCGTTCAAAGTACAATTCACTTGGTAGTTTTTGGGTTTTCAGTTTTGAAGGGGGTATGACTTATCCATTTACAGATTATCAAAAATCACTTCCAGGTTATTTGTTTAGATCATCAATAGAGTATTTTCTACCATCAGAAAAGTTTTTCACTTCAGGAATCAGAATTTCTAGTTACTTTGGGGAGTTAAATGGTCATTCAAATACGGGTAGACCAGCAGGTGATGGAAATTTAAAGAGAGTAATTAAGAATTTCAACACGCCCTATTTCTCAATTGAGCCATCGATTGTACTTGTATTTGGTTACAAAACAGTAATACCATATCTTGCCGGAGGGGCAGAATACATAATCTCATTCATTCCTCTCGAAGATAATAGTTATTCACTTTTTATGGACAGTAAAAGAAGTTCTGCTTTTAGTTTCATTACAGAATTTGGTATGAGGTTTTTTATTACTAATAAAGTCAGCTATAACATTGCTTTGAAATTTAATTTTGGTAAATCTGACGAACTTGATGGATTTGTTTCAAGGAAGAAAGATGTATTTTTTGCTCTTTCCTCAGGTTTATCTTTTCACTTATTTAGAAAAGAAAGGTTACGCTAGTTATGATAAAAAAATTATTTCTTAGTGTAATAGTTTTAACTACCATTCTTTTCTCTCAAACAAAAAAACAAAATGAATTAAGTAATAGTTTATGGTTAAACTTTGAGGGTGGGGGAAATTATTATCGCGGTGATTTTAATAAAAGTGCAATAGAATTTTATACTCGTGCTGGACTCGACTATGTGTTTAATTCATATCAATTAGGATTATTTGGTGTTAAACTTTCGGTGGGTTATGGAGCTATTAGCGGAAAAAGTTCCAGGTCTTTAAATATTGGAGATCCACCAAGAAATTCATCAAATTTTGTTTCTTATTCAGTTGATAGTAAGATTGGATTAATATACTTATTGAACTTAAAATCAATTAAACCATATTTGAGTGCTGGTGCTCATTCAAATGTATGGATTAAAACTCTGGATGAACAGCGAAATAATGCTTATGAAAAAAAGCAAGATGTTATTGTAGGTTATTATGGTGAATTGGGATTTAAAGTTAAATTAACTGATGGTTTAACACTAAATTTAAGTGGACTATTTAACTTTCCTAATTCAGATAAAATTGATGCGTTAATAAGTTCTAAAAAGGATTTTTATCTTTCGAGTTTGTTTGGATTTTCAATTTATTTCCTTTCACAAAAAGATTCCGATAAAGATGGGGTTGTTGATAAATTTGATAGATGTCCAGATACACCATTAGGCGTACAAGTGGATCATTTTGGTTGTCCGAAAATTCAAAGAAAAGATTCTGATAATGATGGAATTCCTGATCAAGCTGACGAATGTCCAGATACTCCTCGTGGAGTTACTGTAAATTCAAAAGGTTGTCCAACTGATGAAGATGAAGATGGGATTCCTGATTATCTTGATAGATGTCCTGGTACGTCAAAAGGTATTTTAGTTAATGAAAAGGGTTGCCCACTTGATTCAGATGGTGATGGAGTTTATGATGCAATTGATGAATGTCCTGATACACCTGTAGAAATAACAGTTAACGAAAAAGGATGTCCTCTTGATAGTGATTATGATGGAGTTTATGATTATATTGATTTGTGTCCTGATACTCCAATTGGGACTATGGTTGATGCAAAAGGTTGTCCTGTAGTTATTGAAAAGTTTGAAGCGCCAGTTTTAGTTTTAGAAAGTATAAAAGGTTTTGAAAGTGGTAGCACTAGGCTTTCTGAAACTGCGAAAAGAGAATTAAAGAAGTTTTCGGAAGTTATGAAAAAGTATCCTGACGCTTATTGGAGAATAGAAGGTCATACTGATAGTCAGGGTTCGTATGAATTTAATAAGAAGTTGTCTCAACAAAGAGCTGATGCTATAAAAAATTACTTAATAAGCCTTGGATTTACTTCGGATAGATTGATTGCCGAAGGGATGGGTGAAAGTTACCCAATTGCCGATAATAAAACGAAGGAAGGACGCGAAAAAAATCGTCGAATCATAATAACAAAAATTAAATAAATTTGTTATATTAAAATAAAAAATTGGAGGATAAAAATGTTGTTAAGAAAAATTACATTATTCGTGTTATTATTCTTTGTGGTTGCACTTGCTCAAGAAAAGAAATATAATCCACTAAGTGGATGGTTTGGGGCCAATTTTGATGTTGGGCTCAATATGTCTTTTGTTGATAAAGGTGAAAGATTAAGTTTTCCTACTCTGCGTGGAGGATTAGAATATTTCTTTTCAACACAAAGTTCTCATGTATTTGGTTTAAGATTTATGGGTGGATATAATTTTCTTAAGTTTAAAGGTTTCCCACCGCCACCTGATAAAGCTCATCGAAATTTTGTGAGCGATTTGAAATTAGGTTTGATTTATGCTTATGGCAAATCAAAATTATTTCCATACTTAAGTGGTGGGTTGAACTATACTCCATATTTTTCCAAAAAAATTTCTCAAGATAACATAGCACTTTCCTTTTATGGTGAGATAGGTGCAAAATATCTATTATCCGATAGATGGTCACTGAATCTCGCTGTTGCCCAGAATTTAACAGGTCAGGATTATGTTGAAGGAATAAAAAGTGGTAATACAAATGATTCATATGCAACCTTTACTTTAGGACTTGGCTATGCGTTTTTCTCCGACAGGGACTCTGACGGAGATGGAGTTCTTGATAAATATGATCAATGTCCAAATACCCCATTTGGAGTTAAAGTTGATAAATTTGGATGCCCTGTTGATAGCGATGGCGATGGAGTTGCAGATTATTTAGACAAATGTCCGAATACACCTAAGGGAGTTAAAGTTGACAAAGATGGATGTCCGATTGATAGCGATGGAGACGGTGTACCAGATTACTTAGATAAGTGCCCAAATACTCCAGCAAACGTTAAAGTTGATAAAGATGGATGCCCTGTTGATAGTGATGGTGATGGAGTTCCAGATGATTTAGATAAATGTCCAAATACACCAGCTGGTGTGCAGGTTGATAGAAATGGCTGTCCAGTTGACAGTGATGGTGATGGTGTTCCCGATTACTTAGATAAATGTCCTGATACTCCTGCGGGAGTTAAAGTAGATAAAGAAGGTTGTCCAGTTAAGGAAGAAGCATACAAAGTAACGATTTACTTCGGTTTTGATAGATATGATTTGAGGAAAGAAGAACAGGTTAAGCTTGATGGAGCCGTTAAATTCATGAAGGACAATCCTGATGCAATGTTCTCAATAGAAGGTCACGCATGTCCAATTGGACCTGCTGCATATAACATGAAGCTCTCTGAAAGAAGAGCAAATACAGTTTATAAATATCTTGTTAACCAGGGTATTGACAAGAATAGATTTATGACTAAATGGTTTGGTGAAACACAACCAGTCACTCAAGTAAGAAAAGATTACTGGAAGAATAGAAGAGTGCTTGTGATTGAGTTGTTAGAAAAGTAATTAGATACTTTTGGTTAGTATAATAGCCGTCTCAATTGAGACGGCTTTTTTATTTTAAAGTCTACGTGAAACTGGAAATGTTTAAAATCTAATATAAACGATAGATCCTCTGGTTGTATTTTCCAAATTTATTTCTAAGGTGGGTGCAGTAAATATTAATTAATACATTGAATGGTGATTAATGTAATAAGAATGATTCAACTCTTCATTAAGGGCGAATTTTATCAAAGCATCCCATCTCATCAGAGAGCCAAATTTGAACAGATTCATTATTAAGAATTCACCTATAGCGGGGTTATTTATTACTGCATTTTTCCAAATGTCATGATTGAGTAAAATGTTATTTTGAAGGTATTGATTGAGTTGTGAAGCGAGTATTTCGCCCAATAAATAATTATGATAATAACAGGGGGAGGTAGCAATGTGAATTTTCGTTGCCCAATCTGGTTTATTTCTGTTGGAGGGTATATTTAATTTCAAATAATGGTTATGAAGTTTCCACCATAATTCATTTAAATCTTGATCTTGATTACTATAAAGTTCTTTTTCAAATTCATACATTAACATCACCCAGTTTGCAAAAATTAATTGATTTATTTTGGTTAATCTTATGGTTGATTCTTCTAGATCAAGAAAATGTTTTTCATCAATTCTAAAAGTTTCTTTTATCCAGGCAGGATGAATTGCATGTTTACCGAATAGTAATGCGATTGCTTCTGTAACGAATATGTGAGCTGCATCTCTGAGGGAAAAAGGGAGATTTACATCAATAAACTTATAGTAAACAGCGTGACCAAATTCATGCAACATCGTTCCCATCCAATCAACATTCGGTCGAACATTGCAAAGTACTCGAATATCTCTGCTTCTGTCGATGCTAATGCAAAAAGCATGTTGATTTTTTCCTTTTCGCTCGTATAAATCACTTTTAATAAGTATGTCGTCTAAAAATAAACCGAGATTATTAAAGTATGTTCTGGTAATTTCGACTAAATTTATTCCTTGATAGAATTTATCAAGTCCTGAATAATAAATGGCAGGAGCCTCTTGAAAAAATCTATTTTGATAATTCCAGGGCATGAGGTCGTTTTCATTTACTCCAAATCTTTGAGATAACTCATAATCAATTTGATTTTTTATATTTCGGTAAGAACTCTCAATTTTTTCAAACAGGTCTTTAAAGATTTTATCTATTACTTTGTAATTAAGTTCAGTGAGGTATAAACACATCTCATGAAAGTTGGAATAACCAAAATATTTAGCTTGCTCGTTTCTTAATTTTACTAGACTTAACAAATCATCAGCAATAAGACTTCCTACTAACTTATTTGCTTCCCAAACATCTTTAAGAATTCTCGAGTTTGTTTCTTTTTTAAGAATTTCATCAACTTCGTTATCAGTTAAGGTTTTATTGTTATAATTTGTTCGAAAAGTTGTAAAAACATTTTCTATTTTATTTTGAATGGAGATAATTTCTTCAAGCTTCTTTAAATCATATTGATTTGGCAAAAATTCTCGATATAGTATCTCGACAACCCGTTGATTAACTTCATCGAGAGTTGAGAGATTTGACTTCAGTTTTTCTAATTGAGAGAAATAATTTCGATTTTGAAAAAATTTAGTTAATTCAAGCTGTGTTTTTGTAACTTTGTACCAATCTTCTTCCTTACCAGTAAGAGAAGCATTCCAATATGAAAGAGAGTAATTTTTATATAACTTTTCAAGTTTAGTTTCAATCTCCGAGAGAATTGGAATAAGTTTCATAGAATACAATTACAAATTAACATTCTCAAATTAAAAATATTTATTCAAGAATTTTAATCTTTTCGAATTTTGATACACCATTGATATCAGGATAATACATAAGAGATGCAATTGCTGGCTTGATATTATAATTTCCTGGTATCTGTGCATAGGCTATATAACTAAAAATTTTTTCACCTGTATTAAATGTTGTAGTGAAAAAACTATATTTTGAATCTCTATTTTCTTTATGAGTATAATTAAATAGATTGTTTCCATGTTCTGAAATTTCGTTAATTACTTCAAGACCCGGGACTTTCCAGTCTTCGAGCATAAAATATTCTAACTCAAAATTGTTCTTTACCCTAATCTGAACCAATATTTTATCTCCAACTTTAACGGAATCTTTTATCTCTTCAAGCTTCTTAATGTACTTGTCGCCTTCTTTTATTTGTATGATTTTGAAATATTTTCTATCGACAAGAATATTTCTATGTTCAGTCAAATCTCTGTCAATATAGCTTTTAACTAAAATCGTTGAATAAAAACTTCCTTTGCCTTGTTTTTCGAATTTTATTTCGTTAACACCATATTTAAGAAAACTTTCGGGAATTTTTAGTTTTAGTTCATTTACTTGAATATAAGTTTTATCAACATTAATAGATTTGAATTCTCTTCCATTAACTAAAATTCTAACTATATATTCTGGTTGTAATTCGACTTTCTTTTTGAGGTAATCTACTAATGCAAAAATGACCGTTGCAGTTTGTTTTGTACTAATCCAATAATTTCCCTTTCGAGAATTCATTAACCATCGAATACCGTTTTCAATTATAATATCATCTACATTTGATTGAACTAAAGCTTTGATAGCTTGAGAAGTTATTTCAGTTCTATCAGAAATTAATCTACCATAATTTTGGCCGTCTCCCCAGTAAACTATGCTACCTTCTTTAGTAGCTAATTGAATTAATCTTTTAGTTAGCAATGGAATGTAATCATTCAAGGAAAATTTGTTTGCAAATTGTAATAACAAGGCAGATATATATGGATCTTTATCATGAACAATAAGTTTGGCAAAGTATTTTTTTATTAGTTCTAGATCTTCTTGACTTTGCTCACTGAAGTCAATGGATTCTGAAAGAGCGTAGATCATATATGATAATGTCCTTTCATCAATAAAGACATTATTTTGAATTTGAGTTTTAAGATTTCTAATACCAAGTGATAAAGCTGATGCTGGAACAGAAAAACCTGCTTTTTTGGTAAGTGAAAGTCCATAAATTACGTAAGCAGTCATATAAGGGTTAGTTTGATCATTTGTCCACCATCCCCATCCCCCATCTACATGTTGAAACTCTTTCAATCGGTTAACTCCGGCACTTACCATTTTGGGAAGTTCCTCAAGTGTCTTTGAGTTTATTTTAAGATTTAGTTCATTTAAAAGATTTGCGACTATTATTGTTGGAAGAAATCTACTCATTGTTTGTTCTACGCAACCATATGGATAGCCAACCAGTTCATCAATGCTTGATAGAATGGGATTTAATAAAGACGACGAAAAACTAATACTAAGTTGAGTGTTATCTAAGTTTTTATCTAAGTTAATTTTTTGGACGTAACTTGCTCTGGATGAAAATAAATTTACATTGTAAACTTCTACATTTGGTATTCCCAGTGGTTCAATCGGAAAACTAACCTCAATTGCATCAGATTCTTTTGGCTCATCAACAATAAATGAAGTAACTAGAATTTTTACTATCTCTGCTTTTTCTTTCACCTTTATTCTTAGCATAATTTTTTCGCTTGTAAGCGAATTCACATTCACGTCTATGCTCTTCATAACGTGTGATTTAATGAAATTATTTTTCGAAGTTATTTCTAAAATATCCGCATCTTTAACTAAAATTGTAAGTCGAATTAATTTATCTTGATTAAAGTAATTGTGAACATTTATAATTATGGTAGATTCGTCCTTTTCATGAAGATATCTTGGATGCTCGATTCTTACAATTAAGTTTTTGGTTGTAATCACATTTGTAATTGACTCGCCAAATTGATTGTGAGTAAAGATTGCCTTAATCGTATTTCGCCATGTTGTAAGATTATCAGGATAGGTCAATTCAATTTTTGCTTCACCATTTTCGTCCGTCACGAATAGGGGGTTCCAGAAAATGGCATCTTTAAAATCTTTTCTTATTAGAATTTCTGAACTTGTTTTAATAGCATCTTTCTGAATTGAATGTTGAGCTATTCTTTCTTCACTTCTTTGAAATTCAAGGTTTATAAAAGGTGAACTTGGTTGCCTATTTATAAAGTATTCATTATATACTAATCGTTGAATTACAATTTTTCCAATGTCGTAAGTGATATTACTCCTTACTAAAATATTCTTAATTACTTTTCTCAAGTGATTTTTACCTGTAATGAAAAGGTCATAATTACCAGCAGGAATTTTAGTGAAATTAAAAAATCCATTTTCATCAGTTTTAGTAAATGTGATCCCTCTTTTACTTACTAATTTTACTTCGACATTACTAACAGGATTATTAGAGATTTCTTCGATTATTATTCCTGATAACTTTGAGTTACCAGTTAGTTTGAGTTTTTTCTCTTTTTGTTCATATGATGAAAGTTCAAAATTAAAGGGATGGAAGTTTGGTATTTTAATTATTTCGGTTGATGCAGTATAAATTTTATATAATGAGGACGAGTTAAAATAATCAAATATATTTTGTGACTTTTCCTGTTTTATTGCTAAAATACTTTCATCAATTATGGATGACAGCAACTCTACACCTTCAACAGGTTTATTCTCAAAATTTGTTACTTTAATTTTAAACTCACCTTTTTCTTTGGGTTTAAACTTTTCTTTATTTGGTATTATTTGTACCTGAAGTTTGTTTTTATTGCTATAGAAAGCAATCCGTTTAAGTGAAGTATAAAATGAATTATCGAAGTAAAACCCTGCAAAGATATGAGTTATTGAGAGCAAGGTCTTATACCGAGGTATTTTAATAAACTGGGTGTTACCTTTAATCTCAATAAGTTTGTGATAATAAATCTGTGATTGTTCCAGTGAAAGAAACACTTGAACATCATTAACTGGTGAGATGATCAGTAATTCTATGTCATCATTTTCATTGTAGACATCTTTTGAGGGAATAAGTTGCAAACCTTCACCAATGTTTATTGAGGAGATTCCAATTTTGCCAACGATGAAATTATTTCTTTGGATAATGGTTTTATCTCTATGCTTGACTTTTACATAATAAGAGTACTTTCCTTCTTCTTTTATTTGAAAATGAATGAATCCTGCTCCATCGCTTAATGTTTTGCCTTCTAAAGTGTCAATATCTTCGTAATATTCTTCAAAATTTATGAAATGCATTTTCTGAACGATGACTTGGAACTCTTTTGTAACAGGTTTGTGAGCAAAATCAGTTGTTAAAACTTTAATAGTTATGGTTTGATCAGGTAAGTAAAAATATTTTGATGGAGTAGTTGTTAAAAATAAGTCGCTGTATGTTACATATACTTTTTTACTATTTGCTACTTGACGATTACTTTCATCAGAACAAATAACATTTATAATGTATTCATAATTTTTTTCGTCTTTTGAATCTAATTTATAGAAATATTTCAATTCGCCTTTGTGTAATTCTTTCTCATCAATATGAATAAGTTCTGGTTGGTAGTATGGAATTATATCGATAAAACAACTCCTATAAAGTGTAGAGAATGGTTCAAATTCCCACCAATGTCTGATCAAAGGTTTCTTGAAAATTTCTATTCTGACCTTGCCTTGTGATAGCGGTTGACCAAAGTAATATTCAGCTTTAATGTTCATTTGTATTGTGTCATTGTATGCATAGTTATCTTTATCTGTGGTTACGGCTACTTTATATTCCGGCTTTTTATATTCCTCCACAAAAAATGAGTGAGGGTGGTTTTCATTTTCTACTTCAACGTAAATGGTGTATTCTCCCAGTGATGTTTCTTGGGGAATTTCATATTCACCATTTATAGCTCCATTTTTATTTGTCTGAAGTTCTGAATAAAAACATGTTTCGTTTAGTGGATTGACTATTTTTATTTTAACGGATTTAAAAGCATATGAAATTATTTCTTCGTTATCTCTTTGTCTAATTATTGTTTTAAAGAAAACTTTTTGATTAGGACGATAAACTGGTTGGTTAGTGTAAGTATAAACTATGAATTTTTGATAATCATAAGATGGTGAGAAAATTACATCTTGCATTAAGAGAGAAAACTCTTTGCTTTCTATGATTATGTATAATCGACCATCTTCAACTCTGTCTTTAACTTGAACGAGTGCTATTCCATCTAAGTTTGTTCTAGCTTTATATAACTTTTTGTCAATTGCAACTAGCGTGAGTGATAAATCGGAGATCGGTTTTGATGTGAGTCTATCAGAAACAAAAATTAATACATTTTCTGTAGTGCGTTTGGTGATTAAACCCAAATTTGAGCAAGTAGTAAAAGTAAATGCAACCACTGTATCAACTTGTACTTTTATCAAGTATGTTCCTTGTGTGGTAATTTTTTCTAAATCAAACGAATCAGAAAACCAATAACGATGAAGTTGAGCAAATTTTTCTGTTTTTAATATTAATTCAATTTCATCTGAGACTTGTTCAAAATGTTTTTGAGTAAAATTCAAGAAATCTATTTCCTTCTCTATGAATTTTTGGGGAGATATAATTCTGTAAACCTCAAAGTAAACTTTTTGACTCAATGCATTGCTAACATTTACCTGGACACTAAGTTTTTCATCAGGTAAGATGTTTTTTGGTGAGTAAACATAGAGATTAATTTGAGCAAAAATAGCTTCAAATAATATTGAGAAAATGAAAATTAAATGCATAATTAAAATTTTGAAGGAATGCATAAGAATTCCTTTTTTCAGTAGTACATTTTTGCGGTGATATTGTTGCACCAGTCATCACTGGCTATAAAATTTTTCAGAAAAAATATTTCCACGATTTAATATAAGATTTGGATCAAGGGTCTTTTTGATTTCAAACATTCTTCTGATTTCATCTTCTGTGTACATTAATTCAAAATAATCTCTTTTTATTTTCCCAATTCCATGCTCGGCTGAAACAGTCCCTCCGAATTTTACTGCAAGTTCACAAAAGTCTCTATATAGATCCAGGGCAACCTTAAAAGAGTTTTCATTCTCTGGAAGCATATTTAAGTGTAAATGATCATTTCCTATGTGGCCATATCCAACAAAATCAATAGAATTAGATAGGCATTTATCTCTACAATATTTATAATACTCTGAAAAGTATTCTGATAAAACTGCAGTATCGGTACCAACCTTTATTAAATTTTTTTGGGCAATATATTCATTTACCAAAGCCGATATTGAATGACGGAATTCGTGAATTTCTCTTAGGTCTTTGCTATCCATAGCAAACCAAATATTATTGATATCACCTTTTTTTCCGGCTACTAAATTTGAAAGTGATTCTAATACAATAAAAATATCCTCATTATAAATTTCTTGTTCGTACCAAATCGCAAACTTTTTGCTTTTTGCTATTGGAAATTTCGACGAAAGTAGTTGAAGAGACTTGTCATCAAAAAATTCTAAAGCTCTTGGTTTGATAAAAGAGTATTCATTGTTTGATTGATTTCTCGATGAGGAAACAAAATCATACAAGTCATCAAAATTCTCAAAAAATATTACCGCAGAGATTAAGTCTTTTGGTACCTGGACCAATCTAAGTGTTGCTTCAACTATTATTCCTAAAGTTCCTTCTGAGCCAATAAACAAATCAATTAAATCCATATTTCGTTTGATAAAGTAACCACTAGAATTTTTCACATTTGGCATTTTTATGTTTGGTAAGTTAATTTGATAGATTTTTTTGCTTTTGCTTGGAAATGTTAAAGTATAATCATTTGCGGAAATATGACTGCGTTTTATTACACAAACGTCTCCACTAGGCAGGACAACTTTAATTGCTTCTATCCAATTCCTTGTAGAACCGTACTTAAATGATCTTGCACCTGAGGCATTTGTTGCAATGGTACCTCCGATTGAACAATTTTTTTCGGTTGGATCTGGAGGATAAAATAAACCATATTGATTCAATATTTCCTCTAATTGCCATAAACTTACCCCAGCTTGAACTGTACATTTTAGATTGTCTGTATCAATCGAAATTATATGATTAAATCTTTCGAGGGAAATAACATAATCTCCATGATTTGGAACTCTTCCACCTGTAAGTCCTGTCCCTGCACCAGAGATAGAGACAGGAATTTTATTTTGATTGGCTTCAATTATTAATTGGGAAATTTCTGCTATATTTTCTGGAATAAATACGGCCTTACATTGTTTGGATTTGAAATTGGATGCATCAAATAAATAATTTTGAATAGTATCAATGTCTTTCTTAATTATCATATTATTTATTAACTGATTCAAAAACCAAATTTCTTATCTTAAGATATGAAACAATATTATTTATTTTTAGTGATTGTTTTTTATTCAATTGCATTTTCTCAACCATTCTATATTTATACAGATTCACTTCACAAGAAAAATTGGCATGCCTTCCATTCGTGGAACGTAAGTTATAACCTGCAAGACTCTTCTCATTCTTACTCTGGTAAATATTCTATTTCAATAGAATTTAAGAATGCATATGGAGGGTTTAATTTGTTTCTTTCAAACCTAAATACTTCTGGTTACGATACTCTTGTATTTTTTGTAAATGGTGGAGAAAATTCTAATCAAACTTTTTGGATAAAATTATCTTTCGATGGGAAAAATTTTTCTGAAGGGAAATCCATTACAGATTATACAATGATTGAATCAAATAAATGGAAACGAGTCGCCATTCCACTTAGCGATTTGATGAATTCATACTTTTCATTTGTGTCATTATTGTTTCAAGAAAGTAAAGGGCAAAGTCAACCTAAAATTTTTATTGACAATATTTATTTAACAGCTATCAGCGGCAATCCTAGAATTTTGGATGTGAAATTTGATGCATATAATTTTTATCCACTGAGTAAAGTAAAAATTAATGCCAAAATTGAAGATGAAGACGGGATTATGGATATAACTAAAGTTAAACTACTCTGTGACGAGATCGTTGAGGGATTTTCAATTAATCTTTACGATGATGGGAATCATTATGACGAAAGAAAAGATGATGGAATTTTTGGAAATCAAGTTATTTTTCCATCAAACTCGCAAGTAGGTGAGAAAAGAGTAGTTCTAAGCGTAGAGGACAGGTCGGGTAAAAGAGCAAATCAAGAGATATGGGTTGGTGTATTGAGAAATGATTCGGTTCCTATCCCGGCTGGTCTTTTTAATTACCTTTCGATTGGTACAGCCACAAATACTTCTAATCTTTCATGGCAGACAAATAATGGTGGTGATTGTTGGGATATGGGTTATCAATATATAACATGGGATTGGTGGAATTGGCATACAGAATTTGTCAAAAGATTTTGTGATGATGCGGCAAGGAGAGGTTATATACCGGTAATATCTATTTACATGTTGCAACAGGCTCCAATAGAGTTCGGATGTAGTGGCAGTGAATATGATAAAATTTATTGTGCGATTAATAATCCCGCGATCATGGAGATTTTTTGGCAGAAGTTTATCCGAATGTGTCATGAAATAAAGTCAAGTTTAGCATCTTATGTGATTATTCACGTTGAACCGGACATGCTTGGTTATCTCCAACAAAGAGCAATAAATGAGAATAAATCACCTCGAGATTTAACTGCATTTACTGGAAATTTTCGTTATCCAGATAATCTTGTTGGAATGCATCAAAGGATGATTGATATTGTTCAAGAAATTATTCCAAATAAAGGTTTGTTAGCGTTTCATGTTTCTTTATGGGGAAACGTAATAAGCTTAAAAGATAATGAAGAAAAATATCTTGATATTAAAAAATTGGCTGAGCAAACAGCTAGTTTTCTGAAAGAACTTTCACCTAATTTCGATTTAATTTTTATGGATTGGTCTGACCGAGATGCAGGTTTTGATGGTGTATGGTGGGATAAGCGAAATATTTCTTTTCCCAACTTCAGTAGAGTTCTTATGTTCACAAATTATATTTCAGTTCTAACGGGGAAAAAAGTGATTCTCTGGCAAATTCCAATAGGAAATGAAACTTTACCAAATAAACCAAATCAATATGCAGATAATCGTCTTGACTATGTTTTTGATTATGCAAAAGATATAGCTCGTTCAGGTATTATCTCTCTTTTGTTTGGAGCTGGAATTCCAGGTATGACTACTCAATTTACTGATGGTGGTTATCTAAAAGAGAGAGCTTTGAATTATTGTCGTGAAGGAAAAATAAATTTGCTTGATGATGATTTCAGAGATTCAACAAAATCATTACCAGTTGACCTGATACTTTATCAAAATTATCCTAATCCATTTTCATCCTTCAGTCATATTAGATTTTATTTACCGGATATAACTGACAATACATCTAAATTAATAACCGAGAAGACGCGAGCAACTATGAAACTTTATAATATCTTAGGGAAAGAAGTCGCAACTATATTTGATGAATTTAAGCTACCTGGAAAAAATTATGAGATAAAATTAAGTACCAGTAGTTTTAATTTACCAAGTGGCGTATATTTCCTTGAATTGAACTATGGCGGTTTCAGAAAAATGATTAAGATTATGATTATTAAGTAAAATTCATTCCTAAAATTTTGTCACCTTAGAAAACAAATGTTTTGAGAGTGTAGCATTTAATTGATTTTTTTCTGTTTCTAAGTATTGTTGTATAAGATTTTTTAATTCTGTAAAATTTTGGTGATTTTAGATTTTAACGAGAAGACTCGTTTTTGAGTTTATAGTGATAGTGTTATTTCTCAAGCGATGGCAAGATGATATGATACGATGTTAGATTTGAGATAAAAGCTTATTCAATAAATGATATATTACAAAAGATAGAAAGAATAATTAATTAAAACCCATTTTCTATCTAGAAAGTTGATAATTGTTGTCTTATATGATTTGTTAAAATTTGAATTGTTCTTTTGTATTTTTGAGAAAAAAGTAATTTTATAAATGAATAAGAAATATATTTCTAACTTGTTTCGCGTTAAATCTCATCTTCTGTTTACATTATTTTTAATCAATGAATTTGCTTTATCTCAAGGATTTCTAACAGTAACTAATGAACTAAATTTTGGCGATGTATTTATTGGTTATAACAGAACGGTTACTGATTTAGATCCATCTGCCGGTAGATTTCAGTTTTACCACATGGATGGTAATCGTGAAAATGTAAGAATTACTCTAGCGCTTCCTCTAACTCTTACAAATGGATCTAATTCTTTTAATATACAGTTTAGTCAATCTTACACTTCTTATAGTTATACAAATTCCACAACTGGTCGGGTCTACTTTAATCC
>Ga0209721_1000752_pt1 | contig 27220 bp, 26 predicted proteins | sample TshhotsprinmetaG_FD_184139 | JGI IMG/M metagenome (GOLD analysis project Ga0209721, IMG submission 184139) | Hot spring microbial communities from South Africa to study Microbial Dark Matter (Phase II) - Tshipise hot spring metaG (SPAdes)... | ecosystem: Environmental > Aquatic > Thermal springs...
GGCCAGCCTGCGTGAATGCCTGCGGGCCGCCCAGGCCCGGCAGGAGGATCTCGCGCGCCGGGCGGCGCGCCGCGACGCGCTGCTTGCTGAGCTTGACGCCCTGGCTGCGCATCTCAACACCCTCACCCCCCTGGCCGCTGAACGCGCGCGCCGCGCCGCTGAGGCCGAGGACCTGGCCCGGCAGGCCGCCCGTATTGACGACGTGCTGCGCCAACGCGAGCGCCTCACCGCAACCCTCCAGTCACGCCGCGAGGCCCTGCAGAGCGCCTGCGACACGCGCCGCGCCGACCTGGAACGCCTCGAAGCCCAACTGGCCGAAGCCGAACGCTGGAACGCCGATCTGGCCGCGGCTCGCGCCGCCCGCCTCGCCCTTGGCGATGCCGGGCAACGCCTCGCCTCCCTGCGGGCCGCCGAGCAGGCCACGCTCGAACGACTCAGCACCGTGCGGGCAGCCGGTCAGGCCGCCCAGAACGAGAGCAAAAAGCTCAAGCGCAACCAGGCCCTCCTCGACGAGGGCGCCAGCGTCTGCCCCGTCTGCGGCTCGTCCCTCGGCGCCCAAGGCCTTGCCGGGGTGCGCCGCCACTACGACGCTGAGCTGGACCGCCTGCGGGAAATCGAAACCGCCGCGCGCCGGGAGGCGCGCCAGCTCGAGAGTGACCTTGGGGCCACGCGCAGCGCGATGAGCGCCCTTGAGCAGACCATCAGCGCGCTCCAGACCTCGGCGGCGCGCATCGAAACCCTGGAGCGCCAGCTTGAAGCGGTTGCGACCTGGCGCGCCGAAGTCGAAACCCGCCGCGCCGAACTGGACGACCTGCGCGCCCGGCTCGCTGCCGATGCGATTGACCCGCCCACGCAGGCAGAACTGGCCGCGCTTGCCGCCGACCTGGACCTGCTGGGCGACCCGCAGGAGCTGGCCCGGACCCGCCGGATGCTCGAAGAACGCCTCGCTGAGCTGGATCAGCACCTTCACACCCGCGGGCAACTCGAGGGTCGCCAGGAGGCGTATCGTGAGGAACTGCGGCGCATCGAGGGTGATCTGGGCCACCTGCCGGGTTTGATCGCCGAGATAACGGAACTCCAGCGCGTGATTGACAGCAACGACTTTGCCCACGCGGTACGCGACGAAGGTCTGGCCGTTCGGGCGGCGATCGAAGCCCTTGGCTACGACCAGGAGGCGCACGCCGCCGTACGGGAGCAGGTTCGCGTGCTGCGCCACTGGGAGGACGAGGAGCGCGCCCTGGCCGTCGCGCAGGAGGGTCTCAACCGTGACCGCGCTATGCTGCTCCAGAATGAAGAACTGCGCGCCCGTGACACCGCCGAGGTCGAGCGCCTCACCCGTGAAGACGCGCTGCTGGAGCAGGATCTGCGCGAGTTGCCGCGCGCGCAGGCGCTTGTCGGCGAACTCCAGCAGGCGGTCAGCGCCACCGACCGGGAGTTGCAGGCCGCCCGCCATGATCAGGCCGAGAAAAGCTCCTACCTGCGGCAGGCCCGGGCCGCTGCCGCAGAGCTGGAGCAGGCCCGCAGCGAAGAGCGCGCCCTGCAAGAACGCTACGGCCTGTTTGCCGAACTCGCTGAAGCCTTCGGCAAGAAAGGCGTGCAGGCGATGCTCATCGAAACAGCCATCCCGCAGATCGAAGATGAAGCCAACCGGCTCCTCGGTCGCATGACCGACAACCAGATGCACGTCAGCTTCGAGATGCAGCGCGACACGAAAAAGGGCGACACCGTCGAGACCCTGGAGATCCGGATCGCCGACACCCTTGGCACCCGCGTCTACGATGCCTTCAGCGGCGGCGAAGCGATGCGCGCCAACTTCGCCATTCGCATCGCCCTCTCGCGGCTCCTCGCCCGCCGCGCCGGCGCGCGCCTCGAAACGCTGGTGATTGACGAAGGCTTCGGTGTCCTCGACGCCACCGGCCGCGAACGTATGGTCGAGGCGATCACCAGCGTTCAAGACGACTTCAAGCGCATTATCGTCATTACCCACATTGATGAAATCAAAGATCGTTTCCCGGCCCAGATCGAGGTGACCAGGACCCCGCTCGGTTCACGCTGGGAGATCCGTTAGACGCTGCGCTGCACCCCACAGGAATGAAAAGAGTTTCTCCTGGGAGGGTGTAGAGGCGCGGCGGCGCGGCGCCTCTACGCCCTCCCAAACCCTCCCGCCAGGGAGGGGGTGGGGAAACCCGGTTTCCCCGATACTCACATCAGGCCCTATGCGCGGGGCGCACAACGCCAGAATGAAAATAGTATTGTTCTTGGGAGGGCTTCGCCCTCCCAAACCCTCCCGCGGGCGGGCTATTTTCACATCAGGTTTTCCTGAGCTTCATACGAGATACACGCCATCGCTTCCAGCCCTCGCCGGTGCTAACATCAAGGTGCGACCCGGCTTCCGCCCGGGAATCCTGGCGCGCGCAAGGCATCTGAACTATGAGGAGACCCCTATGTGCCGCCGCACCTTTCGCGCCTCCATCATCATCGTGCTGGCCCTGATCCTGCTGGCGACCCTGACCGCCGCCATACCTGCCCGGGCCCAGCAACGCACACGCTGCTTTCCCGAAACCGGCTACTGCGTCTCCGGGCGCATCCTGGACTACTGGGAACGGAACGGCGGCCTTGCCGTATTTGGCTACCCGATTACCGAGCAACGTAACGAAACCGTTGAAGGCACGTGGACCGGCCCGGTCCAGTGGTTTGAACGCGACCGGCTGGAGGACCATGCCAATGAAGGCCTGGGAATCCTGGCTGGCCGTCTGGGCGCCCGCGCCCTCGAGTTGCAGGGGCGCCCCTGGCAGAGCCTGCCCCGCGCTACCGCTCTGACGGAGGGTTGCCGCTTCTTCCCCGAAACCGGTCACCTCCTCTGCGGCATCTTTCGGCGCTACTGGGAGCGCAATGGCGGCCTGATGCGCTTTGGCTATCCGATCAGTGAACCACGCATCGAGACCCTGGAGAGCTGGACGGGATACGTCCAGTACTTTGAGCGCCGGCGGATGGAGCATCATACCGAACTGGCCGGCACGCCCTACGAAGTGCTGCTGGGGTTGCTCGGGCGCGACATCCTGAACGTGAACCGGGCGCCCGCCTGTACCGATCCCATTCGCCCGGTGGCCTTCGGCCTGGAGGCGCGCATCGGTGACAGCCAGTTTCGTCACTCGCTATTCTGTCCGGGTCGGACGTATGCTAACGTCCCGGCAGCCTTTCAACCCTTCCAGCACGGCGCGATGATCTGGCTCGATCTGGGGGAGACGGGTCGTTCGATTATTGTGGCCAAAGATGCCGGGCGGCCTGCGCCTGAGCCCTCGTACTTCATCGCCTCTGACACCTACCGCGAAGGCAAGCCGCTGCCTCCCGCCGGCGATCCGCCGCCTGGCCTGTACGTGCCCGTGCGGGGTTTCTACAAGCTCTGGTATGGAAGCCGGGGCCAGGGCCAGTGGATGGGCTATGGCACAGCCCCCGAACGCGCCGAGCGTGCCAATGTGCAATTCTTTGAAGGCCAGGGAGGGGTGGTCGTGCACTTGCTCGAAACCAACCAGGTCTGGATCTTCGGGTCACGATACAACTACTGGGAGTGGAATCAACAGTGAGCGAGGCATCGGCGAAAAACCCGTCAGGTGCGGCAGCTTGCGCCAGCGCCCTGAGCGCCGGCAAGCAGCGCTACCGCACCTGACAGGTTTGTATCAGGATATACCGGGGTGCTAGGGGCCTGGTATAATCACGTGTGGCTCCCATACAATTCTCAAGAGCCACACCGGCCTCATCATGCATCACTACTGACCAGGAGAGGAGAATCCCGTTGCGATCACGACAATTTCTCGCCGTAGCTCTGCTCGCCGGTATACTCTTTACTGTGGGGTGCAGCAATCTGCCATTCATATCGCAGAGGTCTGCACAACCAACGCCATCGTCGGGCACTCCTTCAGGCAGCGCAACAGCGCCTGTCGCTGCACAACCAACTCAGGAATCGGCAGGCAACCCGACACAGAACCTCCCTGCGGTACCGCAACCAACGAATCCATCAGCGCCTGTTGAAGGAGGAAGTGACACGATCCGGCTTCCGGCAAGCCAGGAGAACCTGGCGAAACTCGAGAGTTACCGTGTCACGATTAACTGGACGACGAATGGCAAGATGTCGGATGGCACGAAGGTTGACTCACGAACGACATACACCCAGGCGCTTCATCGACCCAGCAATACGTCGTATACGCTGGTTATCGAAGAAAAACCTGGTGCATCTTCCAACCGCTCTGAAATCTACAGCGTCGGTGATACACTGTACACGTACCAGCGTCAGGATGGCACAGAGTTGTGTTCACCAGCCATGATGGCCGGTATGGGTAATATGCTTCGCGGTATTATCGACTCGATGACCGCTCCGGTGCAGATTGGCATGGCACAACTCGTCAATCGCGGCGAGACCGTCAACGGCGTTCTGACCGATCGCTACACTCTCGATCAGGAGACCATCAATCAGTTCGGCGCCACAGTGGAAAAGGCCGACCTCTGGGTTGCGCGCGACGGCGGATACCTGGTCAAGTATGACCTGACCATCAAGGTTACGCCCAATTCAACTGGTTGGGCAGACTCGCTGCGCGGCGCTGCTCCGATGTCCGAAGGCACGATTGTCTACAACTGGTCACTCGAAGACATCAACAAAACCACTGTTACCATACCGTCCACATGCGGCGAACAAGCCGCTGGCGTCGATCTGCCCCTGCCGCCAGGAACTCAAGTCGATCTGGCAATCCCGAATACCAGTATGGGCAAAGTCAATGCCAGCATCGACTCGGTCCTGGCATTCTTCAAGTCAGAATATCCAAAACTTGGGTATAACCTGACATACGAGTATGGCGACCCGCAGAACGGATATATACTCACTTTCCAAAAGGACTCACAGGAGGTGATGGTTCAGTTCTCGACCACGTCAGACGGTTTGGTACAGATCACACTGACGCGTAATTGACGGACGAAGACTATCGCGCAGTAAGAAACCAGCGCTCGGGAAAGCGCTAAGAGTGGGTGGAGGGGTGCAGGCGTCCTGCACCCCTTCTACATGAGATACGGTTATGTTGGCGGTCGTTGCTGTAAGTGTTCTCTCTGCTGTATAAACATGGTTGTATTCAGGTAGAATACAAAGACCGCGCACTACTCTACAAAGCTCCAGGTGAAGGCGAGGAATCGTGGAGACGAAGCGGACAATAGCTTCAGTTGCCTCTGATAAAACCCTCCCTGCTCCTCCAACCACATACCCCCTGGCGCCCTCTGCGGGGCCGTGCTACAATAGGCCACACCGCAGTGCCGTGCCGGCACGTGAATGCGCCTGTCAGGCGCCTGGTTCGGAGCCTGTATGTACACCGTTGCGCTGATCGTTCGCTACGGCTTTCTCGTCGCGCTCGCCGTCGAGGCCGTCCTGATTGCGCGAGCATTCCTGGGCCTTATGCGTGAGAAGGCTATGGCTTCAGCGACACCGCCTGCCAAGGAGTAGCGCGTGCGCCATCGGATCCTGCACATCTCGGACATCCACGCCGGCCCGCCGTTTCTGCACGCGATCGCCGAGTGTCTGATCCGTCAGGCGCCCTCTTTCAAGCCGGACCTGGTCGTGATCTCGGGTGACTTTGTGCAGCGCGCCGACATTGCTATGCACTGGCGTGTTGCCAATGTTTTGCGCGCCGCCCTGCCCGGCCCGCAACTTGTTGTGCCCGGCAATCACGATGTGCCGCTCTACAACCTGCACCTGCGCCTGTTCAACCCCCTCGGGCGTTACCGCCGCCATATCAGTCCTGAGCTTAATCCCGTCTTCGAGCGCCCCGGTCTGGTGGTTGTGGGGGCCTGCACGGCCCACGGGTTGACATTCGACGGCGGACGCCTGAGTCGTCGCCAGGCGCTGGCGCTGCGCCAGCGCCTCAGCGGCTACCCGCCTGAGGTGTGCAAGGTGGTGGTCTGGCACCACCCCGTTGTCAACCCGCCCGGCCTGCGCCGCAATCGGGTTATGGATAATCCCCGCCCTGCGGTGCGTCTCCTCAGTGAACTGGGCGCCGAGTTGCTGCTGTGCGGCCATGTTCACGTCTCCTATGTCGGCCACACCCTTGATGTAAGCCCCGACCTGCAGCAGGGGACGATCATCTGCCAGAGCGGCACCACCACCTCGCAGCGCGGCAAGGGACGCGAGCACGGGAAGAACTCCTGCAACCTGATTGACATCGATCCCGAACGTATCCAGATCACCCAACTGGTGCACCAGGCCGACCTCGACGCGTTTGTGCCTGTGGCCACCTACACCTTCCCCCGTCGCTACAGCGGCGATCCGCGGGCGCTCCAGCCGGTCACAGGCGAGGCGCAGATGGGTCAGGCGTTACCTTTGAAGGAAGATCGGTGAGGGCTGCGCCCTCCCAGGCCCTCCAATGGGGAGGGCTTGCCAATGGGGAGGGCTTGCCGCTCCCACGGGCATGGGTATGGGAAAACCCGGTTTTCCCGTATGTTCACCTCAGTCGTCCATGCGGCTGCGCCGCACAACGCCGCGATGAATATGGGGTATCGTTGGGAGGGCCGCCCCCTCCCTGGCCCTCCCCCGCTGGGGGAGGGAACCGGGCGCCTCCCCACAGGGAGGGGATTGGGGAAACCCGGTTTCCCTATGTCCCAACCGCTGGTGGGAGCGGCTGGCGCCCCCACAGGCAGGGGATGGGGAAACCTGGTTTCCCCATCTGTTCACCTCAGTCATCTATGCGGCTGCGCCGCGCAACGATGAGATGAACTTGGGTTTTTCTTTGGAGAGCTACGCCCTCCCAAACCCTCCCCGCAAGGGGCTTGTTTCTGGGAGGGCGTAGAGGCGCGGCGGCGCCGCGCCTCTACGCCCAAACCCTCCCGCACGCGGGCTATGTTAGTGCTCACGTATGGCCCATCTGGAGCAACAAATTGCCGCACTCCGCCAGGCCATGGCCGATCCGGCGCCGGTCGCAATCGAGGAATTGCTCGTGCTGCGCGACCTCAGCGGCGCCTCGATCCGGCCTATGCACCCTCCGCCCGGCGTAACGCCCCGTGAGGCGGCAGTGCTCGTGTTGTTCTACCCGAGTGAGGGTGAACTCTGGCTGCCTTTGACCGTCCGCTCTGCCCGCCTGACCACCCATCGCGGCGAGGTTTCGCTGCCGGGAGGTGGAACTGACCCCGAGGACGGCGGTCCGGTCGGCACAGCTTTGCGCGAAGCCTGGGAGGAACTGGGCATCCGGTCGGCCAATGTCGAGGTGCTCGGCACCCTGACCCCGTTCTACATTCCACCCAGCAACAACCGGCTCACCCCGGTGGTGGGCCTGAGCAGCAGCGAGCTTGACCTGCGTCCCGACCCTGATGAGGTCGAGGCAGCCTTCAGTGTGCCGCTCCGGACTCTGCTGGACCCGGCCACCGTCCGCGAGGAGGTTTGGGAGCGACGCGAGTTGCGCATGCGCGTGCCCTACTTCGCCCTGGAGGGCTACAAGGTCTGGGGCGCCACGGCGCTGCTGCTCAGCGAGCTGGTGGCGCGCCTGCGGCGGGCCGGGTTATACGCGTGAGGTGGATGTATATAGTTTGCCGGGCCGTGTTGTCATGCTCAACACCTTCCATCTGCGCACCTTCCTGGCCGTGGTTGACACGGGCAATTATTCCGCTGCCGCGGCGGCCCTGCACATGACCCAGCCGGCGGTGAGCCAGCAGATCCGCGCTCTGGAGGAGCAACTGGGCGGTATCCGTCTCTTTCGTCGGGTGGGCCAGCGGATGGCGCTCACCCATGCCGGGGAAGAGTTGCTCCCCACGGCCCGGGAACTGGTGCGTCTCGCCGAACGGGCCGAAGAGACGCTGATGGCGCTCAAGGGGCAGGTGGCGGGGCGTGTGGTGCTGGGCTGCACGCCGGGCGGGGGCGAGCGTCTGCTTCCGCGCCTGCTGGCCGGATTTCGCGAGCAGTTTCCCGGCGTTGGCCTGGAGCTGGTGGTTGCCTCGACTGAGGCCTTGCTCGATGGCCTCGCCGACCGCAGCCTGAACCTGGCGCTCCTCCAGGAACAGCAGCGCCGCCGCGGTCTCGAATCGACCCTGCTCGCCGCCGAGCCGCTGATCCTCGCCGCGCCAGTGGGCCATGCCGTGCTCAAGCAGGAGCAACTCCCCCCCGCCGCTCTGTGCGAGCACCCCCTGATTCTGCCGCGTAGCGGCACGACTCTGCGGCGGGTGATCGAGGATCTGCTCCGGCGGCGGGGCGTATCCCTGGCCGATCTGCGTCCATGCCTGGAAACCGACAGCGCCACGGCCCAACTCCAGGCCGTGCGCGCCGGCCTGGGGCTGGCGTTCCTGCCCCGGAGTTGCGCGCCGGCTCGCGGCGAGGGGGTGGGCCATGTTGATCTCGCCGGCGCGCCCCTGGAAGTGGCCTGGTTTCTGGTCCGTGTTCGCGAGCGCAGCGGCCCTGGCGCCACGCAATCGTTGTACAACTTTCTCACCGGCCCCCAGGGTCAGGCGATCATCGCCCGCGCCGGGCTGCAACCGCCCCCCGAGCACCCTGAACCCCGGCCACCGCCAGTGGAGCGCTGAAAGTATGAGGAACCTGGTCTTCCCCGCCCCCTGACCGGGGGAGGATCCGGGAGGGCTTGCCGCCCCCACAGGCAGGGGTGCGGTTCGACAGGCTCACCGCAGGTGGGGAAACCCGGTTTCCCCGTATGTTTTGGGAGGGCTGCGCCCTCCCAAACCCTCCCCGCTGGCGGGTTGTTTCCTGGGAGGGCTTCGCCATTCCAAACCCTCCCCTCAGGGAGGGAAAATGGGGAAACCCGGTTTCCCCATTCCCCGAGCGCTGTTGGGAGCGGCTGGCGCCCCCACAGTCAGGGGGATGGAAACCCGGTTTCCCCGTATGTTCACCTCAGACTGTCAGGCGAGTTTGAACCGTACCCGATGGCGATGATCTACGACACCCTCATCATTGGCGCGGGCGCCGCCGGCCTGGCTGCCGCCCGTGAACTACAGGCCGCCGGTCAAAGCATCTGCGTCTTGGAGGCGCGCAATCGCGTTGGCGGGCGCATTGTCACCGACCGCACCTATGGCCCGGTCGAACTGGGCGCCGAGTTCGTTCACGGCGACCGCGCCTGCACCTGGGAGGAGATCCGCGCCGCAGGGCTGCGAACCCGACCCTGGGGGAGCAAGCGTCGCTTCGCCCGCGGCGGGCGCCTGCTCCCTCCCGACGATCCGATTATCGCTCGCACGTACACGCTCTACGAGCTTGCCAACACCTACACCGGCCCCGAGATCAGCGTGGCCGACCTGCTTGCCGGCCATGCCGCCCCCGGCGATCCCGCCCTCGGGTTTGCCCTGCGCTGGCTCGCCAACCTCGAAGCCGCCGATCCGGCCCACCTCAGCGCCACGGCGCTCGCACGCGAGCGCGCCGATAGCCACAACGGCGTCGGCAACTTCCACCTCCTCGATGGCTACGACTGCCTGACCACGCACATGGCCGTCGGCGTACCCGTCCGTCTCAATACCCCCGTTGCGCGCCTGATCTGGCGGCCCGGCAGTGTCGTCGCGCGTATGGCACGCGGCGAGGTGCTTGAGGCTCGCCGCGCGCTGATCACCGTGCCTGCCGGTGTGCTCCGCGCCGGACGCCCGGCCTTCAACCCGCCGTTGCCTGCCGACCGCCTGGCCGCGCTCGGCGCCATCGGCGTGGGGCACGTCACCAAACTCGTCCTCTGGTTCGAACGGCGCCTGTGGCCGGAGTTCACCGTGCTCAGCACCGATGGGCAGATCGCCACCTGGTGGCCCGTGCCCGGAGCGCGCACGCCTACCCTGATGGGCTACGTCGGCGGCCCGGCGGCCCTCAGGCTGGCCAACCACAGCGAAAGCGGCGCCATTGCCATTGGCCTGGCAGAACTGACGATGCTATTCGGCGACGCCGTGCGCTCTGCCTGCCTGGGTGGGCGCCTGGCCGACTGGTCGCGCGATCCATGGAGCCTGGGGGCCTACACCTACAGCCCGGTGGGTATGGGCGACGCCCGGGCCATCCTGGCCGCGCCCCTGGCCGCAACGCTCTACTTCGCCGGTGAAGCCACCGTCACCGGCGGCCACATCGCCACCGTTCACGGCGCCATCGAGAGCGGCCGGCGCGCCGCAGCCGCCATCCTCGCCGACGGCCCAATTCCAACAAACTTCTAACGCGCCGCTAGTGTGCAGCAAGTAAAAACCCGCTACACTACCCACAGATTACGTATGTGGAACCTTCCACGTCTCAAAGAGGAGGAAGTGAGAATATGGGTAAGATTGTTGGTATTGACCTGGGCACCACGAACTCGGTTGTCGCGGTGATGGAAGGCGGCGATGCGGTCGTGATCCCCAACGCCGAGGGCAACCGCACCACCCCCTCGATGGTCGCCTTTGCCAAGAATGGCGAGCGCCTCGTTGGCCTCACGGCCAAGCGCCAGGCCACCATCAACCCCGATAATACGATCTTCTCGGTCAAGCGCCTCATCGGTCGCGATTTTGATGAGACCGAGACCGAGCGCAAGATGCTGCCCTTCAAGATCACCAAGGGTCCTCGGGGCGATGTGCGTATCCATGTGCCCCAGACCGGCAAGGAGTACGCGCCGCAAGAGATCTCGGCCATGGTCCTGCAAAAGCTGAAAACCGACGCCGAAGCCTATCTGGGCGAACCGGTGACCCAGGCGGTGATTACGGTGCCGGCCTACTTCAACGACAGCCAGCGCCAGGCCACCAAAGATGCCGGCAAGATCGCCGGGTTGGAGGTGCTGCGCATCATCAACGAACCGACCGCAGCCGCTCTGGCCTACGGCCTCGATAAGAAGGCTAATGAGACCATTCTGGTCTTTGACCTCGGCGGCGGCACCTTCGACGTGTCCATTCTTGAGGTAGGCGATGGCGTGGTAGAGGTCAAATCAACCAGCGGCGATACGCATCTGGGCGGCGATGATTACGACGCCGCAGTGGTGAACTGGATCATCGAGGAATTCCGCAAGGACCAGGGCATTGACCTCAGCAAGGATCGCCAGGCCCTCCAGCGGCTCAAAGAGGCTGCCGAGAAGGCCAAGATGGAGCTGTCGAGCCTGACCGAGACGGAGATCAACCTGCCCTTCATCACCGCCGATGCCAGCGGGCCGAAGCACCTGCAAATGCGCCTCAGCCGCGCGAAGTTTGAACAACTGACCAATCACCTGACCGAGCGCCTGCGTGGCCCGGTGACCCAGGCTCTCAAGGACGCCGGCCTCCAGGCCAGCCAGATTGACGAAGTGGTGCTGGTCGGCGGTTCCACGCGCATGCCGGTGGTTCAGGAACTCGTGCGGAAGATGATCGGCAAGGAACCGAACAAGTCGGTTAACCCCGACGAGGTGGTGGCGATCGGCGCGGCGATCCAGGCCGGTGTGCTCGGTGGCGACGTGAAGGGCGTGGTGTTGCTCGACGTGACCCCGCTGTCGCTGGGTGTCGAAACCCTCGGCGGCGTGATGACCCGGCTGATCGAGCGCAACACCACCATTCCTACCCAGAAGACCGAGATCTTCTCAACGGCCGCCGATGGTCAGACCGCGGTGGACATCCACATCCTCCAGGGTGAACGCGAGATGGCCGCTGACAACATGACCCTGGGCCGCTTCCGCCTGGAGGGGATCCCGCCAGCGCCGCGTGGCGTGCCGCAGATCGAGGTGACCTTCGACATTGACGCCAACGGCATCCTTAACGTGAGCGCGCGCGACAAGGCCACCGGCAAAGAGCAGCGCATTACCATCACCGCCAGCACCAACCTCAGCAAAGAGGAGGTGGAGCGCATGGTCCGGGAGGCCCAGGCCCACGCCGCCGAGGACCGGGCGCGGCGCGAGCTGGTCGAACTCAAGAACCAGGCCGATAGCCTGGCCTACCAGAGCGAGAAGACCCTGGGCGAACTCGGCGACAAGGTGGACAGCGTGGAGCGCGGGCGCATCGAGAGCCTTATCAAGGACTTGCGCGACGCTATCGCGCAGGAGAACAGGGAGCGCATCCAGAGCCTGATGAACGAGCTGCAGCAGGCGATGTACCGCGTCTCGCAGAGCGTCTACGGCGATGGCGCAACCTCCGGGCAGAAAGGCGCCGGGACGCGGCGCGATGATGGCGTCGTCGAGGGTGAGTACACCGTCGAGTGATCCGCGATACGCGCACACCAGTCGCAAGCCGGATAGACAGGAGGGTGGGGAACCTGAGGTTCCCCACCCTCCTCATGCATGATGGCCAGGCGTCGCCTGCCCCGGCGGCGAGGGAGTTCAGGAGCGGACAGAGCCGCGCGCGGGAGGGTTTCAATGCGGTACAAGCCGGGTTGGCCTGGATGTTCTGTCCGCCCCTGAACAGCAAGGGGGACAGGGAAAGGCGCCTGTTGCTCCTCAGCGGCCGGTCAGGGGCAGAAATGCCCGTGGCGCCGGACCGTAGCCAGCCGTTTCGATAAAGCCGTAGGCCAGGTTCCAGTGGCCCGGGGCACGCGGATGGTAATCGAAGTTGCGTAGCAGATTGGCCGTGTCGTTGAAGTCGTAAGGAAAACGCACAAAGAGGAAATAGGGTTCACGCCCGCGAAACCGGGTGAACGCATCCACCACTGGCACGTGACGCGCCGCGGCCACCTCGGCAACGATCTGGTTGAAGCGCGGCACCTCCACATCGGTCACAATCGGCTCCTGGTCAGGCGGCAGAAACACGAAGGGCGGCGTGGTCCGAATGGTCAGGCCAGGGTAGGGGTTGTAGTAGTTCATCACGATCAGGTCGCCGGTACGGCGGCCATCCTCGGTCAGCGCGGTCAGCAACGTGTCGAGGATATACCCCAGATTGTCGCGCACAAGCGGCAACGTGTCGGTAATGGTGCGCTGCGGATCCTCGCGCCCCAGGAAGGTGTTGACAAGGTCGTTTCCTCCGATGCTCAACGTCACCGGGCTGACCACCTTGCCCGCGGTGCGCTGCGTCTGGATGAAGGCGACCGCCTGTTCCAGTTGCCCGCCGGGGGCGCGCATGCTCGTGGTACTCTCGCCGCTCCGGGCCAGCACGGTTAGCGAAATCGGTCGCGCATAATCGAGTAGCAGGTCAAGATACACCGGATAGCCCGGCAGGTTCCCCTCTTCAGCGGTGTTGGCCGGGAACTCATCGCCGGTAGCCAGCGAATCCCCCAGCGCCAGATACACATCACCAGCGCCAACCGGCACACCCGTTGCCGGCCTCACAGCACGCGCCGGTCCGCTTGCGGAGGCGAGGAGAAGCACGAGCGCGACGCCTGTCAGCCCCAGCAATACGCGGCGAGCCATAACCCTGGTCCTTTCTACGCTACCCCAGCGACACGTCTTGCAAACACCGGCCCGTTCTCAGCCCTGCCCTGTTGCCCCGGGCCACCGCGCCGTTGCCCCGGGCCGATCCGCCCCATTGCCCCGCGGGGGTAGGCCGAAGCATTCGCCACACAGGGGCGCCTGTGCCCGCCGCGTGCTGCGGGCGAATGCTTCGGCCCTGCGGGGCCGCGCCGTTGCCCCGGCAACGCTGCCCCCGCCGCGGCCGACAGGATCATTCCACGCGTGGGCGCGGTGCAGAGTATGACGTCACACCTGTGCAATCGTGCAATCGAGCACCTTGCAGCGAACCAGGCTTTATGGTATACTCTCATTACTTATAAACAAATATCTTGTTCTTTTTGACAAGAAATATTGTCGTTGCTCTCTTCAGCCAGGTAGCGGTTGGTTGGGTCCCCGCAGTACCCGGAGCCACGTGTGGATCTCAAGCTCAACGAGCGCCGTGCTGCAACCAGGAAGGCCGCCAGGGAGGGGTCGCTCAATCCGGAGCGGATGATCCTGACCTACTGGGCGGTCGCCACGCTTGTCGGTAGCCTGGTTCTTTGGGATTGGATCGGCGCCTGGAACGTTCCGGCCACGCTGCAGGTTCCAGGTCTGCCGATCTACCTGGTACTCACATTTGCGCTCAGTCAGGTGCTCTACATGCTGGTAGCGCGCTTCGATGGACGACCGATCCACTGGGGCGCGACGGCGGTGTTTGCGCTGGGCAACGGTATTGCCGAGACGCTGGCCTTTGGTGTCGTGTACCGCATCGGGGAAACCATCGGCGCGGGTGTCGTGGGCCTGTTCTTGCCGTCACTGGCCAGTTTTGCCGGGTTCCTGCTGGGCGTGGTGTGTTTCGTGGTCTACGGTGGTTTGATTCACGGCTTCTTCTGGTTGCAGATGTTGCCGCCCCATCTCGACGACTCGCCCCGCGCGCGCAAGATCCGTAAACTGCGTCCACTTGCCGAAGTTGCGCTGGTGCTCGGGTGGAGCCTCTGCTTCTGGCTGACGCGCGATCTGTGGACGGTGGCTTTTTTCCACATCCTGGTTGACGTCGGGTTGATGCTCAAAGTACGTCCGCCGATCTTCGGCGCGCGCGGCGCCGACTAAGCCTATCAACCTGATCGTGATGGAATGGTGTTTTGCGGGGAGGGCCGCGCCCTCCCACACCTCTTTCGGTTGCATCCCTCACCACCATCGCAACAGACCACGAGCGCATCCCCTGACAATTCGTTCGCGCAGCAGCGCGATGTTGCATTCGCCCTGCGCATTCCCCACCCTCGATCTCCGGTCCTCAGCATACATCCGCCGGCCTCCTCGCTCCGTAAGGAAAGTGTGTGCAAAATCTTTGAAAATCCTTTGCACACGCCGCGTCATCTGACAGATGGAGACTGAGGAGGTACCCCGTGAACGTTCTGACCCTGGTCTGGCGCCCGCTGCTGGTCGTGGTACTGGCGCTGGCGCTTGTTCCGGCTGTGTTCGCGCAGAGTGGCACGGCGAAGGTGCGGGTGATCCACGCCTCGCCCGATGCTCCGGCGGTTGATGTGTTTGTCAACGGCAACCGCACCCTGACAAACGTCCCCTTCTTTACCGCCAGTGACTACCTGGATCTTGCTCCCGGCAGCTACCGGCTGCAGATCGCCCCGACCGGTCAGCCTGCCAGCGCAGCGGTGATCGACGCCACGGCGACCTTCCAGGCGGGCAAGGCCTACAGCGTTGCCGCCACCGGTCCGGTCGCTCAGATCAAGCCGACGGTGATCGAAGACAACCTGAGCGCGCCGGCGAGCGGAAACGCCAAGGTGCGCGTGTACCATTTCTCGCCCGATGCTCCCGCAGTTGACGTCAAGGTCGCTGGCGGCGCCACGCTGATCTCGAACCTGCCCTTCCCCGACGCCAGCGCCTACCTCGAGGTTCCGGCCGGCACGTACAACCTGCAAGTCACCCCTGCCGGTGGAAGCGCGGTGGTGATTGACCTCGCCAACACGACCCTGGAGGCGGGCAAGATCTACAGTGTCTTCGCGACCAACGTTGTCGCTCAAATCACCCCCCGGGTGGCTGTAACCACGCCTGTCGTCGCACCGGGCACCCTGCCCGCCACCTCCGAGGGCGCGAGCATGCCTCTGGTTGTGCTGGCGGGCGCGGCGGTGGCGCTCATCGCCATGGCTGCGCTGCTGCGCCGCCGCGCCGCGCTCTAGGGAGTGCTCGAAACCTGAAAGCGCGCGGGGAAAATCCGATTTCCCCGCGTTCCTGTCAGTGAAGAGGGTTGGGGAGGGTGTTATACTCCCCAACCCTCTTTAGCCTTTAGGGGCGGACCATATGGGCGCTGACGGGCGCGATGGCGCCGGGATGCGCTGGTTGGTCCTCACCCCCGGCCCCGCTGGAGAGCCTGTGCTGAGCCTGTCGAAGCGGGGAAACCGGAGCCGTGCGCGGGGGCGTTCCAATGCGGTATAAGCCACGTTGGCCCGGATGTGCTGTCCGCCCGTAAACCTCTTTGCCCGGGGAGGGGGCGGTTCGGCACGAGAGTGTGCCATACAGCATAGCCTTTCTGAAAGCACGCCTTACTCGTTAAGGGATTCAAATTCTTGACACATGTTCGACATCGTGTTACTATTCGCCAGATAGAGGATTTTACCTTCAATCAAGGTTTGGCGTTGCAGCTATCAGGTTTGTCATCTGAGAATCAGGGAACCTCGAGTTTCCCTTATCCCCGGCCCGCGGCGAGGGTTGGTGAGGACGCAGCCCGCCGCAGTCCCCTACCCCGTAGCAAGGGTTGGTGAGGGCACAGCCATAAAGTGAGCAACCGTGCGTCGCACGCCTGAAGAGACACGTTTCGCGCGCTCGCTCAGTTTCTGGCGTGGAGGTGGCGGTCGAATTGTACCCCTGGCGATTATGATGGTGGCCGTTGTGGCCCTTGGCGGATGCATGGAGGCCCTTCAGGGCGAAGGTGGCCGCGGTCAGGCGCCACCTGCCGCTGCGGTAGCATCACCCCAGCCGTTCCAGACACAGGGCGCGTCTTCCATGCCTACGACTGTGGGTAGTATGGCGCCCGATCCGGCAACAGTCGCGCCTTCTCCGACTCCGCCAGTTGTGGCGACCCTGCCCGCAGCGCCTGCGGGGCCGCCCGAGGTTACCGCGGCGCCGCCGCTGATCATCGCGCCAACGCCGGAACGCTCAAACGAGCAGAAGTGGCGGGAGCAACAGGCAGATCGCCAGGTGCTCGACCCACCGCACCTGTATACGACGAGCGCTGCTGAGTTACGCTGGTACGATCCGCTCACCCAGCAGCATCTCGTGCTGGGGCGGATCAGTGGCGATTTTCTGGTTCAGGCGACGTTTGTGCTCCGCGCCCAGGGGATGCCGGCCCTGGAAGTGCCCTATCGGATCAATGCCAGTTACGGGCTGACCGCCCTGTCACCGGCGCACATTGAGCGCCTTAGAGCCGCCGGGTACGTTGATTGGGTCGAGACGTATGTGCTCGCTTCCCCCGAGGTCCGTCCACGCTGAAGCGCTACTCGATTGGCGAGCGGCAGGCCGGGTCGCTACTCGCCTGGAAGGGTTGCTTGAACGTGAGCAGCAGATACCTTGACGTTATTCGTGGTCAACGCCGCCGGGGCGGCTGGCAGTTTTCCGCCAAGACGCTGCTGGCCATCCTCGCCGTCATTGCGATGCTCGGCTCCGCAGTGTACTGGTGGGGCGTTCAGAGTCAGTTGACCAACAACTGGATCGTGGCCGCAGCCTTTACCGCCATTCTCGTGCTCGCGCCCCCGAGCCTGACCTCGTTCCTCATCCCCTGGTCGCCCGGGGGGATGTTGCTGCAACGCATTAATGCGCGGACGATTGGCTATACGGTGGTTATCGGCGCCGCCCTGTACCTCCTGTACTACTCCTTCGAGATCCAGTACTCCTGGTGGGCCGCCCAGGAAGCTGTGGCTGAAACTGGCCTGATCCTGCAACAGGTGATCATTGGTATCATCGGGTTTATTATTATCCCCGCCTTGCTCTGGACGCCGGTGACCAGCGAGGAGCTGTTCGAGCAGGTGCGTCAGGCCCATCTGGTGCGTCGCTACGAGTTGCAAACTCAGGCCGACATTGCCATTCTGCGCGCCACCTTGCTGCGCGCCCAGGAAAAGACGCTGCGCGGCTTCGCCAACCTGACCATCCAGGAACGCGAAGAACTGGCCGGGGTGATGCGCGGCCTGGTGAAGGGTATCGATCAGACGCTCCGGGACATCAGCGAATCGGTCAGGACGGTCAGTGGCGCGACCATTCCGTTCAGTTCATTAGAGGATAACGAAGATATTCGCGGCTATCTCGAGTATATCAGCGAGAGCCTGACCGAGAGCACGCTCCTCTCTCACTCCGGCGGCCAGGCCGAATCGCGTTCGGTGCAGGCCTACGATGATCAGCGCTTCGACGATTCCGGCTATGAGGGCCAGCGTCTGCGCCCTGGCCGCTCGTGGTAATCGCCGGCTACGCCCCTAATCCGTAGCAACGCTTGTATCGGCATCCACCCCAGGATGCAGCCTGGCGCCTCTATGGACACCTACCACTTCAGCACCAGCCGACGCCTTTCCGAACGCGACCTGTTCGACCTTGCCGATGCTCTGGCCCTGCACCTCCACGAGACGCTGGGTTCGCGGGTTTACCTGCTTGCGCGCGCCGATGTCGCCCAGCTTATTGAGCAGTTTGTTGACGACCTGCTGATCGAAGACCAGCAAGATGTCGCCTGGATCGTCTGGCATCTCTTCCAGGAGGCCTGCGAGTGGGAACTGCGCGGGTAGACACCGCTGCTGAACTTATCCGCGTGGGCATCTACGGTGGCACGTTCGATCCGATCCACATCGGACACCTGGCGATCGCTGAAGAGGCGCGCTGGGCCCTCGCGCTCCAGCAGGTGCGCTTCGTTCCCGCCGCCCACCAGCCGCTCAAAGGCGCCTTGCCCGGCGCAACTCCTGCCCAGCGCCTGGCAATGATCGGTCTGGCCTGCGCCGATAATCCCGCCTTTGTCCCCGATGACATCGAGCTGCGCCGCCCGCCACCCTCGTATACCGTTGAAACCCTCGAGCACCTGCGCGCACGCTTCGGTTCCGGCGTTGAACTCTGGTTCATCGTAGGCGCCGATGCCGCCTGCGACCTGCCGCGCTGGCGCCGCATCGCCGACGTGGTGGCCCTCGCCCGCCTCGCCATCGTCGGACGTCCGGGCCATACCTTCGATCCCCTCGCCTTCGAACAGGCCGTGCCGGCGGGTGCGGGGCGCTATGTCCTCCTCGATGGCCCGCAGCTCGACCTCTCCAGCACCACCATCCGCCGCCGTATTGCCACCGGCCGACCGGTGCGCTACCTGGTGCCTGAAGCAGTTCGCCAGTACATCACCGACCACGGCCTGTACCGCGAGGATCCTGGCTATGCCTGACCCCGCCGAACGACTGCTGGCCGAGACCGCCGCAGCCTGGGGGTTGCCCCTCAACCCGGCCCAGCTCCGCCAGTTCGCGGTCTACACCGACGAACTGCTCGCCTGGAACGCCCACACCAACCTCACCGCTATTACCGACCGCCCGGCAATCTACGTGCGTCACTTTCTCGACTCGCTGGCGCTGGCCCGTTTCTGGGGTCCCCCACCGGCAACCCTGGTTGATATCGGCACCGGCGCCGGTTTTCCTGGCGTGCCGCTGAAGATCCTTCACCCCGCCCTGGCCCTGACCCTGGTCGAGTCGGTGGGCAAAAAGACCGCCTTTCTGACCCACCTCGTTGGCGTCCTGGGGCTGGAGCAGGTGCGCGTCGTCACTGCACGCGCCGAGGCTCTAGGGCGCGATCCGGGAGAGCGGGAGCGCTACGATGTGGCCACGGCTCGCGCAGTGGCCGACTTGCGCGTGCTGGCCGAATACGCCCTGCCACTGCTGCGCGTTGGTGGCCTGTTACTGGCCCCCAAAGGCGCCGACGCAGCCCGGGGAATCGAAGCGGCGCGCCGGGCAGTGACCCTCCTTGGCGGAACGATCGAGCAGGTGGTCCCGATCGAATTACCGGGCGTCGAGCCACGCACCCTGGTGGTGGCGCGAAAAGTGGCCCCCACCGACCCGCGCTACCCGCGCCCCGTCGGCACGCCCGCGCGGCGCCCGCTGTGAAGACCCTGGTCGCAGCGTTCGCGTCACAGCGCACCTGAACGCCTTGCGCGACCATCTGCAATCCGACATCTACAATCTCAAGCGGTAGACGCCCGCGTTGCCGGGCTTGCGCGAGCACCCCGCCGCTGAACACGTATCGTCATCTCCTGGTTGGCGCATGGTACCGCAAGCGTGCTAGAATGTTAGAGGCTTTCTGCCAAACCAGTTTCACCCCCGGAAGAGGTACGGTCCGTCACCGGCGTTCGATATGGCCCAGTCGTAAGAAGGAGTTGACCATGTCCATCCTGAGCCGCATCAGTGATCTGATCAGCGCCAACGTCAATGCGATGCTCGACAAAGCCGAGGATCCGGAAAAGATGGCGAATGAGTACCTGCGCCAGCTCACCAACGAACTGTACGAGGTGCGGACCGGCGTGGCCGCGGCGATGGCCGATGAAACCAAGCTTGAGCAGCGCCGCATCGCCAGCCAGGCCGAGGTAACCCAGTGGGAGTCGAAGGCCGAGGCTGCTCTGCGCGCGGGCGATGAAGAGCTCGCCAAAGCGGCGCTCGCCCGCAAGGTGCATGCCCAGAAGCTGGCGGAACAGTATCTGGCCCAGGAGAAAGCCCAGGAAGAGCAGGTCAACGCTATGCAGGAGGCCCTGGTGCAACTCGAGACCCGCATTGCCGAGGTGCGGGCCAAGAAGGAGTTGATCATCGCCAAGAAGAACCGCGCCCAGACCCAGGAGGCTCTGCAGCGCACCGCCCAGACCATGGGCCGCATCTCGGCCATTGATAAGCTCGAACAGCTCGAAGAGAAGGTAGATGACCGGGTCGCCCGCGCCGAGGCGATGGCCAAGCTCGAGCAGGGGTCGCTCGAGGCCCGCTTCCAGAACCTCGAGCAGCAGACCGCCGTCGATTCGGAACTCGCCGAACTCAAGCGCAAGCTGGGCATGGCCTGATCCAGCGGCGTTTGGGGGACAGTAACCAGAGGGCAAGCCCCGCGCGGCTGCATCGCGCAGCACCAGGAATGCAGTGGGGAGGGTCAGGGAAGGGTTGCGCCTTTCCAGACCCTCCCCTTGTGCGTGATCGGGGCGCGCCCTGGCGGGCCGGCTCGCGCGCTAACGCGCCGGCTCGTAGCAGGCGCGGCAGCGGGCCTCGTACAACTCCAGGCCACCAACGACGATCGTCGGCGCATCGGCCGGCGCCGGCTTACCGTTAATCAACCGCTGCGAGCGCGTGGCATAGGCGCCGCAGCGGGCACAGATGGCGTAGAGCTTGTCCACCTGCTCTGCAATCGCCATCAGATGCATCATCGCCGGGAACGGCTCGGCCCGGTAATTCTGATCAAGGCCGGCGATGATGACCCGTAAGCCGCGATCGGCTAATGCCTGGCACCCGGCAACAATCGCCTCTGGCTCATCACTCAGAAAGTGCAGCTCGTCCAGCGCAATCACCTGGACGTCATCCGCTCCGGCGAGTACCTCGGTGATCGAGCTGACCGGCACCGCCTCCAGGCGCGCGCCGGCGTGGCTGGCCACGTGCCGCGCGCTGTAGCGGGTATCGAGCCGCGGGGTGAAGATGCGACAGGGCTGGCGGGCAATCATCACCTGACGCATACGCCGGATCAGTTCTTCTGTTTTTCCGCTGAACATGCACCCGCAGATCACCTCGATCCGTCCGCCGGTACTGGGTCGTGTCATTGCGGTGTTGCTCCTTACTTCCGTGATTCTGTGCCCCGGTTATGCGGCTGCGCCGCACCATGACAAGATAAACAGGGGGGCCCGGGCGGGCTGCACCCTTCCACTCCTCCCGCGCGGAGGGCGCCCCGCACATCAGGCGCCATTCGCGGGGCGCACACCGCCGCGATGACCATGGGGTATCTCTGGGAGGGCCGCCCCCTCCCTGGCCCTCCCCCGCTGGGGGAGGGAACCGGGCGCCCCCCTCAGGGAGGGGGTTGGGGAAACCCGGTTTCCCCATGTCCCAACCGCTGGTGGGAGCGGCTGGCGCCCCACAGGCAGGGGCGCGGTTCGACAGGCTCACCGCAGGTGGGGAAACCCGGTTTCCCCGTATTTTCACCTCAGGCACCATTCGCAGGGCGCACAACGCCGGAATGAAAATAACTATTCTTGGGAGGGCGCAGCCCTCCCAAACCCTCCCGCGCGAGGACTATTTTCACGTTAGACGTACGACTGCTCTTGCCGAAGCCCGCCGCAGGCTGCTATACTCCTGATCAGGCCAGTTACGAACCACCTGTCGCATCGTGAAGCCGCATAGTGGGCAGGAGACCCCGATGAGCACCAGGCAGATCCGCTGGAGCGCCAGCCCCGAACTTACCGCGCTGCTGCGGCGTTACTACAACGGTGAGGCCGAACTCTGGGGCGAGGTGCAGGCTTCCGTTCATCGGGAGTTGATGGCCCGCGGACTGGCCGTGTTCCCGCGCCATCTCCGCTTTCGCCGGACCGAGACCGGCTACGAGGTCATGGTCGAGGATGCCGAGGAGTACCTGACAGGCCTGTAGCCCCAGGCTACGCCGAACCCGCACGCCGCGCAGGGCCTGCACAGAGCGGCGCGGGGAGGACCTTCGGCCTCCCCCTTGCGCGCGCCACGGCTTGTCGAGCGATTATGCGCCACGTTCCTCATACTGGCGGCGATAGTACTCCAGATACTCTCCCGACTTGATTGGCCGCCACCAGGCTTCATTCGCCACGAACCAGCGCACCGTCTTCTCCAGCGCCTCGTCAAAACTGTGGCGCGAGCGCCAGCCCAGGGCGCGGAGCTTCGAACAGTCGAGGGCATAGCGCCGGTCGTGCCCGGCCCGATCGGTCACGTGCTGGATCAGGCTGCGCGGCTTGCCCAGGAGATCGAGGATCTTGTGCGCCATTTCAATATTCGGCGTTTCGACCTCGGTGCCGACGTTGTACACCTCGCCGAGTTGCCCGCGGTGCAGCACCGTATCAATGGCCTCACAGTGATCAAGCACATACTGATAGTCACGCACCTGCAAGCCATCACCGTAGATCGGCAGGGGCAGATTATCAATGGCATTGGTGGTGAAGAGCGGAACCGCCTTCTCCGGGTAGTGATAGGGACCGATGTTGTTTGAGCCGCGCGTTGTCGTGACGGGCAGGCCGTAGGTAATAAAATAGGCATACACCAGATGTTCGGCTCCAGCTTTGCTGGCCGAGTAGGGGCTGCGCGGCTCCAACGGGTCGCCCTCGCGCGAGCGCCCGGGCGCGGGGATCGCCCCGTACACTTCGTCGGTGCTGATCTGGTGGAAGCGCTCCAGACCGGCCTCACGCGCCACCTCCAGCAGTGTCCACGTGCCATTGACATTCGTGGTCACTACTGCGTCCGGAGCCATGATCGAGCGATCGACGTGGGTCTCGGCGGCGAAGTTCACGATGGTATCAATAGCGTGCTCGCGCACGGCTGCGCGCACCGCCTGTATGTCGCAGATGTCGCCCTGGACGAAATGAAAGCGCGGGTTGGCCGCGACCCGCTCCAGGTTCTCACGGCGCCCGGCATAGGTCAGCTTGTCGAAGACCACAATGCGGTAATCGGCGTGCGTCTCGAGCATGTAGTGAACGAAGTTGGACCCGATAAAGCCGGCTCCGCCGGTGATCAGCAGGTTGCGCATAGTTGCTCCAGAGTGTTGATGGATTGCCACGGTGGTCAGCCATCAGCATACTAGCACATCAACCTAACCGCCATCGGGAAAAAGGTCCCCCTCTGTGGGTGAGTTCAGGGGCGGACAGAACGCATGAGCGCCGACGGGCGTGATGGCGTTGGGATGCGCTGGTTGGTCCCTCACCCCCTCCCCCTCTCCAGCTTCGCTGGAGAGCCTGCGCTGAGCCTGTCGAAGCGGGGAGACCAGAGCCGCGCGCGGGGGCGTTCCAATGCGGTACAAGCCCCATTCGCTCGGATGTGCTGTCCGCCCTTAACCTGTGGGTGAGGTGAGGGCGCGATTCTTGGCCCGCGACTCATCGGCCAGGCGCGCTTTGTACTCCAGCATCCGGGTCAGGAGGGCCGGGTCACTGGTAGCCAGGATCTGCACCGCCAGGAGGCCGGCGTTGCGCCCACCGCCAATGGCCACAGTGGCGACCGGCACCCCGGCGGGCATCTGCACGATGGAGAGGAGCGAGTCGAGACCGTTGAGGGCCTTGCCCGGCACAGGCACGCCGATCACCGGGAGCGGCGTGCAGGCAGCAAGCATCCCCGGCAGGTGCGCTGCGCCTCCCGCCCCGGCGATGATCACCCGCAGGCCGCGCTCGTGGGCCGTGCGCCCGTACTCGATCATGTCGTGTGGCGTGCGGTGCGCCGATACCACACGCACCTCGCAGGACACGCCAAAGTCCGCGCATACTTCGGCCGCTTCGCGCAACACAGGCAGATCGCTGTCGCTCCCCATCACAATGCCGACCACTGGCGCCATAGCTTACCCCGCAGATTCCAACCTTGCGTTGACTGTGCGGATTCGCCGCATCTCATGGAGGGACGCAGCGCCTCAGAGATCCACGCTATCGGCAGCGCGGCGCGCTACTGCCTCGGCTTCGGCCAGTGTGGCACCGAGGGCGGTAATGTGCCCCATTTTACGCCCGATGCGGTTTTCGCGCTTGCCGTAGAGATGCACATGCGCCCCCGGCACCGCCAGCGCCTTGCGGAGAACATCACCGCGTACCGGGCCATGGTACTGACCGAGAAGGTTGACCATGACCGCCGCTGGCGCGCGCAGGTCGGTCGGCCCGAGTGGCCAGCCGAGCACGGCTCGCAGGTGGTTCTCGAACTGGGAGGTCACGCAGGCTTCGATGGTATAGTGGCCCGAGTTATGGGGCCGGGGGGCCATTTCGTTGTAGAGCACGCGCCCATCGGGAAGTTCAAACAGCTCGACGCCGAAGATGCCGATGCCCTCCACAGCTTGCACAGCGCGCACGGCCAGTTCCGTGGCCGCAGCGGCCTCGCCGGCAGGCATAGCAGCCGGCGCGCGCACGATATGGCAGATGTGATGACGCTGGATCGTCTCGACCACAGGATAGGCGCGCGTCTCACCGTCGCGGGTTCGCACCACCATGACCGCCAGTTCGCGGGCGAAAGGCACCCAGGCCTCCACCAGCAGCGGGCTGCCGCCGCGGGTCAGGCGTTCCCACGCCGGGGGCACGTCATCGGCATGGCGCACCGTCGCATTGCCATAGCCGTCGTAGCCGTTGCGGCGGGCCTTGAGCACCATCGGCCAGCCAAAGGCCGCTCCGGCAGCTATCACTTCCTCCGGGTCGGCAACGGCGCGGAAAGGCGGCAGGGCAAGCCCGGCTGTGGCGATGCGCTCCTTCTGCAAGAGCTTGTCCTGCACCACCGCGACGGTCACCGAGGAAGGCGCGACAGGCACGCCCCACTGCTCAAGTCGGGCAAGGATCGCCGCATCAACGAATTCGTTTTCGAGCGTCACCAGATCGCTCTGGGCAGCGAAACGCTCAAGAGCCGCCGGGTCCTCCCAGGCGCCGACGATCTCGCGCTGGGTCAGCCGGCCGGCAGGACTATCGGCAACGCGCTCGAAGATCGTGGTTTCGAGGCCCAGCGAAATGGCCGCCTGGGTCAGCATCTGGGCAAGCTGACCACCGCCAAAGATTCCAATACGCTTCATAGGAACGCTATAATGGTATAATCACTGCGGTAACGCTGGCCGCCTGGAGCGGCCCTATCCGAAGGTTCTGCATGGCCGGTCCATCACGCAGCTCCCGTCGCCGCCAACCTGTTCGCAGCCCGCAGCGCCGCCCTGCTGCGGGACGCACCGTCGAACCACCAGATTATTCCCGCGACTATGCCTATGTACAGCAGGATCTGATCCTTATTGCGATCATCGGGGGCCTGCTCCTGGCGGTTATGATCGGCGCATCGTTTATCCTCTGAGGTGAACATAGGGGAAACCAGGTTTCCCCACCTGCGGTGAGCCTGTCGAACCGCACCCCTGCCTGTGGGGCGCCAGCCGCTCCCACCAGCGGTTGGGGGTTGGGGAAACCGGGTTTCCCCATGCCCCTCCCTGAGGGGAGGATTTGGGAGGGCTGCGCCCTCCCAGGAATACCTCCGTGTTTCAGAAACGGCTCATCGAGAGCAAGTAAGGAGGGGGCGACCAGCAGTGGCGCCCCCTCCTGACCGTCAGAGACGGAAAGCTACGCATCTTCCCCATACAGCTCTTTGAGCAGGCTGGGTTTCTGTGGTTGCTGGTTGCGCTCCTCGCGGCGCTTCTGCATATCGGCCTGATGCGCCTGGGCGGTGCTCAAACGCCGCATAAAGCGGTCAACCTGCCCGGCCGTGTCCACGATCCGTTGTTCACCCGTGTAGAACGGGTGGCAGTTGGAACAGATCTCGACCCGCAGATTGCGGCGCGTCGAGCCGATGGCCCAGCGCGTGCCGCACGTCGTGCAGACGATCCCGTCCATATGGTACTGGGGATGAATTCCCTTTTTCACCTGCGTGCTCCTCATGCGAGACCGCCAGCGTGCGCGGCCCGGTAGCCTCTTGTGCGACGACCAGTTCAATCGGCGATGGCGCTCTCGCCCGCCTGCTCGACCGGAATGACGCTCACCATCTTCTGGGTTCGCGAGTAGGGTTGGAACTTGACCGTGCCCTCTACCAGGGCGTAGATCGTGTAGTCGCGGCCCAGACCGACGTTCATCCCGGGGCGGATCCTGGTGCCACACTGACGCACGATGATGTTGCCGGGCACCACGTGCTGGCCACCATACACCTTGACGCCGCGCATTTTTGGATTGCTGTCGCGGCCATTACGTGAACTGCCAACACCTTTTTTGTGTGCCATTGTCGGTATCTCCTCTCAGCCGTCCATGCGGCCGCGCCGCACAAGGCTAGAATGAAAACTATATCTTAGCGAAAACCTGTCTGCAATCGAGCCAGCTCTTCCACGGGCGGTCCAGATCGTCAGACCAGGATCTCGGTAATCTGCACCTGGGTGTAGCGCTGGCGGTGGCCGGTCCGGCGGCGATAACGCTTCTTGTTGCGGTAACGAAACACAACGATCTTCTCACCTCTGGTCTCGCCAAGCACCTCGGCACGCACCTTGGCGCCGGCCAGAGTGGGCGAACCGACCTGTACGGTGTCACCATCGCCGATCAGCAGCACCTCGCCAATCTCAATCTGGCTGCCGGGCGTGGCCTGCTCGATCAAATCGAGCAACAGGACCTGACCCTGCTCAACGCGGTACTGCATCCCGCGGTCACGAATGATCGCATACACGAACGTGCTCCTTCGATCCCTATGCAGCGTAAACTTCAACTCGGGGGAAACCAGGTTTCCCCTATGCCCCTGCCCGCCAGGGTGTCAAGCGACCGCGGAAGCGGTTGGAGGGCGGGGAAACCGGATTTCCCCACGCCCCTCCCTGGGGGGAGTGTGAGGAAGCCGGATTTCCCCCATGCCCCTGCCCACCAGCGTCTCAAGCGACCGCGGAAGCGGTTAGAGGGTGGGGAAACCCAGTTTCCCCACGCCCCCCCTGGGGGGAGAGTGAGGAACCCGGATTTCCCCCATGCCCCTGCCCACCAGGGTGTCAAGCGACCGCGGAAGCGGTTAGAGGGTGGGGAAACCCAGTTTCCCCACGCCCCCCCCTGGGGGGAGAGTGAGGAACCCGGATTTCCCCCATGCCCCTGCCCACCAGCGTCTCAAGCGACCGCGGAAGCGGTTGGAGGGTGGGGAAACCCAGTTTCCCCACGCCCCCCCTGGGGGGAGAGTGAGGAACCCGGATTTCCCCCATGCCCCTGCCCACCAGCGTCTCAAGCGACCGCGGAAGCGGTTGGAGGGTGGGGAAACCCAGTTTCCCCACGCCCCCCCTGGGGGGAG
>Ga0209721_1000756_pt1 | contig 27167 bp, 26 predicted proteins | sample TshhotsprinmetaG_FD_184139 | JGI IMG/M metagenome (GOLD analysis project Ga0209721, IMG submission 184139) | Hot spring microbial communities from South Africa to study Microbial Dark Matter (Phase II) - Tshipise hot spring metaG (SPAdes)... | ecosystem: Environmental > Aquatic > Thermal springs...
GGAGCTTCTTCGATCGCGGAAAGGACACAGCGTCGTCGAGTTCATCTATGACGCTGCTAAACAAAATATTCCCATTGATGTGATCAAAAAACAGCTCCATGTCGCCTAAGGGGTACCCTGTTTGTCTTTTAGGGATGGAAATTAATGTAATGAAAAATGCTCATCTACAGTTAACATATTAAAAAATGCGATCGAAGTGATGCCAAAAGGCGGGACGATTACCGTGTCCGTTCAGCATGTCGACGAAGGGGTGCGCATTGCCGTTCGCGATCAAGGTTGCGGCATTCCGAAAGAAAAAATAAAAAAACTAGGCGAGCCGTTTTATACGACGAAAGAGCGAGGCACAGGGCTCGGATTAATGGTAAGCTATAAAATTATTGAAGAGCATCGCGGACGTATCGATATTGAAAGCGAAGTAGGAGTCGGCACGACGTTTTATATTACTCTACCAACGACGAACGATATGTAGTACAATAGACTTATATGTCAAGACAGCTAAAGAGGTGGATATGATGTTATTTAAACGTCTTCGTCCGGCAGTAAGCGAACTGCTTGAAAAAGGAACGGACTATTCGTTTCACGGACGGTTTGTCGATACGTTATCGTATAACCATTTTACGACAGAAGATTTCGCCAAGTTAAAACAAATTGATGAACTGATTGCCCCGCACAAGCAAGAAATGATTCGCCTTTTTTATGAAGGGTTGCAACATGTGCAGCCGGAAGCGGCGAAAACGGTGACAGAAGCGCGCATTGAGGCGTATGTAAACGCGTTTTTTACAATGGAGCGCAATCGCGCATATGTCGATGAATCGCTCCGCTTTTTCCATTTGTTGCGAAAAGAAAAAGTGAACGTCGGCAAGCTGCTCGTCGCTTTTAACCAGTTCAATTTCTTCGTTTTAACGACGCTTTTAGCGAAAGTGGCGCTAGCGCCAAAACGTTGTTTAGCGCTCATGGAAGCGTTGCAACGGGCGATTAATATCGAGCAACAGCTACTCGTGGAAGTGTATACGGAAACGATGATGGAGCAAATCGCAAGCGGCACAGCTGAACTGATGGAACAAAACGCAGAAATTATGTTTATTAAAGATTTGCTTCAAGCGCTTGATCAACAAAATAGCGACGTGCAAATGGTGACGGCGGCGACGGAAGAAATGACGACGGCCGTATCGGAAGTTGCACATGCCGCAACCGTCATCGCAGAAAAAACGACAACGTCGGTGGAACGAGCAGAAAAAGGACAACATATGATGAACGAAGCGTTTGAAGAAATTATGGAAACGTCTGAGCAATTCACTCATATGGTTGATCGCTTTGAACATTTACAACAACATTTAAGCGCGATTGAAAAAGTGATGCAGCTCGTGAACGGCATTGCGGATCAAACGAACTTGTTAGCGTTAAACGCTTCGATTGAGGCGGCACGTGCAGGGGAATACGGAAAAGGGTTTTCCGTTGTGGCAGAAGAAATTCGTAAACTTGCCGACCATACGGTGCAATCGCTCGGGGAAGTGCAACGAAACGTTGGAGAGTTGCGGACGATTTCATCAGAAGTGTCATCTGCCATTTATTCGACGTCGGCGACGATTCGTCAAGCGGTGAAACAAGCGCAAGAAGCGATGCCGCTCTTGCAAGACATCGTCCATGCGATGGGAGACATTCAAGATAGTACAAATACGAACGCAGCTGTTGTGGAAGAGCAAGCGGCAGCGGTAGATGAAATTTCTAGCCGCATGTCGTCGATCGCTTCATTAACAGAATACGTGCGTGAACTCGGTGAAAAAACAGGAAAAACCGTACATGCGCTCAGCAAAGCGATCGACCGTTTCCGTTTGAGCATGGTGAATGAAAATAGCGTGAAACTGTCTGCTAAAGCGCTTCTTCATTTGGCGAAGACGGATCATTTATTATGGAAATGGCGCATTTATAATATGATTGTCGGTTATGAGACGATTCGCCCGGAAGATGTCGCTTCCCACTATCAATGCCGACTAGGGAAATGGTATTTTGATGAACAGACGAAAAAACAGCTAGCTGGCACGCCAGCGTATGAAAAACTAGACGCCCCGCACGAACGAGTGCACGTCGCGGCAAAAAAAGCGGCGGAAGCGTACGCAAAAGGCGATAGAAAAGGAGTCGAAGCGCAACTTATTGAACTTGAACAAGCATCTGCCGAAGTCATTCAGTTGCTCGATGAACTGATCAAAAAAGTTGAAAAAGAACGAACGTTTGAAACCCACCTCGCGTAAGGTGGGTTTATTTTTTAACGATATGGGACAACGCAAGTGCAAAAATTAAAATGGCGCCTTTGACAATATCTTGAGCATAGTATGGGACGTTCATCATCGTTAATCCGTTTAACAACACGCCAATGAACATCGCGCCAAGCAGCGTGCCGATGACGTTCGGCTTGCCAGCGCCGAACACGGAAAAGCCGATAAATGCCGCTGCGACTGCATCCATTAATAATGGAGCGCCTGCCGACACTTGTCCGGTACCGATGCGCGAAGCGAGCACAATGCCGCCTAAAGCTGCAAACGCTCCGCTAATCATATAAGCATACGCGCGATAGCGATTGACTGGAATGCCGGTTAGTCTCGCGGCTTCGCGGTTTTCTCCCGTCATATAAAACATTCGTCCTGCTTTTGTGTACGTTAAAAAAAGATGAGCGCAAACGACGACGATGAGCATAAGCAAGACGGAAAAGGGGATGCCAAACAGCTCTCCTTGCCCGATAAATAAAAAAGAAGGGATAAATTTGCCCGGTGCTACCCCGCCTTCTGGAAGCGGCATGTCGTTATAAATCGAAAATCCTTTCGTATATGTGAGTTGGATGCCGTTGACGATATACATGACCGCTAACGTCGCCAACAAATCAGGCAGCCGAAGTTGAATGGTAAGAAACGCATTGCACAACCCGACGAGCACTCCGAGCAGAAGCGGAACGAGAAGCGCGACTAATAGCTCTTGGCGGTGTAAAACGAGCGCGGATGCGCTAGCGATCGTCGCTAAGCTCGCGGTTGAGCCGACCGATAAATCAAATCCATCAACAATGAACGAAAATGTCATCCCGACCGCCACGAGCGTGACGATAGAAATAGATCGTAAAATGTCGCTAAAGTTTGCGTACGTCAAAAAAGAGTCGAGCGTAGCGCTAAAAAAAGCGGTGACAGCGACAATCGCAACGATCGTTCCGTATTTATATAAAAATTTCACCTTTATTCACCTCCGCTCATATGATGAACGAGCTGTTCGTATGTCGTCTCACATGCTTTCACTCGCTTAATGAAGCGACCGTCCACCATGACGTAAATGGTATCGGCGATATGAAGTAGCTCTTGGCATTCGCTCGTCAAATAAATAATCGCCTTTCCTTCGTCGGCAAGCGAGCGAATCATCGCAAACACTTCTTCTTTCGCATGCACGTCAATGCCTTTTGTCGGCTCATCAAAAATAAAGACGTCGCTATTCGTTTGCAGCCATTTGCCGATGACGACTTTTTGTTGATTGCCGCCGCTTAAGTTTTTCGCAAGCGCAGTCGGCGAAGACGGACGAATACGTAACGAAGAAATGAGCGATGTAGCGAGCGCCCGCTCGTCCCGTTTTCGAATCCATTGCCACGTTGACACGTTAGACAATAGCCGCACCGTCAAATTTTTTTCGACCGTTTCGTTCATAAATAGCCCTTGTTTGCGCCGCTCTTCTGGAATGAGACAAACGCCAGCTTCAATGGCATCTTTTGGCGACGACCATGCTTGTTTTTTGCCGCGAACGATGCGTTCCCCTGTCGTTTCGACCGCAGCGATGATGCTTTCTGCCAATTCCGTTTTTCCCGCTCCAACGATGCCGGCAATGCCGACAATTTCCCCGCGGCGTACAGTGAGGTCGACCGTCGTTTTCGTTTTCGGAATGTATAGTTGCTTCACTTCAAAAAGCGTCTCTCCGCTTATTTCACGATGATGTTTTTGGCGCGCGTCCGCTTGCCGTCCGACCATATGGCGAACGATGTCTTCAGTTGCTAGCGACACATCGCCTTCGTAAACGACTGCCCCATCGCGCAAAATCGTCATGCGGTCGCACATGCGCTTTATTTCGTGCAGCTTATGCGAAATGTAAATAAACGCCACGCCTTGCGCTTTTAACTGTTCAATCATCGTAAACAATCGGTTCGTTTCTTCATCGCTTAACGAGGCGGTCGGCTCGTCTAAAATGATGTAGCGTGCGGAAGAAGAAAGGACGCGCGCCAGTAAAATAAGCTGTTTTTCATGAAGCGTGCACGCTTGTACGGGCGCATCGAGCGACACGTGTTCCAGACCGACGCGCGCAAGAAGCTGTGCGACAAATGAACGTTGCTTTGTTTTTGAAAACAACGGTTGTTTTTGCGCGACGATATGTTCGGCAAGCACATTTTCATATACGGACAAAGCAGGGAACAACGCGGCATCGACTTCTTGTACGACGTGTCCGATGCCTGCTCGTTTCGCATCTTTCGGTGAAAAAAACGTATGCGTCTTTCCGTCGATGTCAATCGTTCCGCTTGTTGGCTGCAACACGCCGGCTAAAATGTTCATTAACGTGCTTTTTCCTGCGCCGTTCATTCCTAAAAGGGCGTGAACTTCGCCCGGTTGGACATGAAAGTTCACGCCGTTTAATACGGTGACGTCACCAAATGAATGGACGATCTCATTCATCCGTAAGCCGCTCATTGTTTATTCACCTGTTGTTCTAACGTTTTCATCCATGGTGAAACCGCAACGTTCGATTGTCCCCAGCTTTGGATGTAGTTATGCAAGTCATTCATCGTTACGGATGTGTTTGGCAAATCGGAACGTTTCACTACATGCGGCTCAAGCGAGTAAATGTTTGGCGTTTTTTCGCCAGCAATTTTTTGATAAGCAAAGCGCACTTGTACGCGCCCAACTTCCGCTGGATCGGTAGCGGTCGTTGCGACCCATGGGCTGTTTGGTTGTTGAATCATTTGTAAATCTTCATCGCTTAAGTCGATGCCGTACACTTTAATTTCTGTTCGACCTGCTTGTTGAATGGCGCGCGTCGCTCCTTTGGCGAACTCATCCCACGTCGCAAACACCGCATCGATGTCGCCTTTGTTCGGATATTTTTTCAAAATAGCTTCCATTTGCGTTTGCGTATCTAGCGCTGTATTGGCGCTTGCGGTGCCGAATTTCGCCACTTCTTTTATGTTCGGATATCGTTTTTGAAACGCTTCATAAATGACGTGGCGCCGCTCCATCGGCGTAAAACCGCCGACCCAAATGGTGACAATTTCCCCTTCGCCGTTTAAATCTTCCGCTAACGTTTTTAACGTTTTCCACGCTAAGCTGTAATCGTCTTGGTCAATAACCGTGACGCCCGGAATGTTTAAGTCGTTGTCGAATGCGACGACGTGAATGCCTTTAGCGAGCGCTTTTTCAACAGGCGCTTTGAGCGCGTCGGCGCGTCCGTGGTCTAGTAAAATGGCATCGACGTTTTGGTTGATTGCTGTTTCAACGTATGAGGCCATCTTCGTTAAATCGTTGTCGGCGTTATAAATTTGCACGTCGCCGCCAAATTTCGCGACTTGTTCTTTTACGCCGGCGATATATTGCGATGAAAACGTGCCGATCGACATTTGCATAATGGCAGCAATTTTAATCGGCTTTTGTAACGCTTCTGGAATGTCGGCTTGTTCTGTTTCTCCTTTTGCTTCTTCTTTCGCTTCTTGTTTCGGCTGTTCGGCCGGTTTCGATACGGCGTCTTGTTCATTCGTGCACCCTGTTAAAAGGGCAAATATAAGCACGATGAGTATTGATAGTTTTTTCATGCGAAAACCTCCTCAAATAATGTCGGTAGATTCGTTTTGTAGTCGCCAGACACGATGCCTTTTTCGGTAATGATGCCGGTAATGAGTTCATGCGGCGTAACGTCAAATGCAGGATTGTACACGTTCACATCCGGCGCGATGTTTACGCCAGCGATATGCGTCACTTCTTCTTTCGCCCGTTCTTCAATCGGAATGTCGTCCCCTGTTTCCGTCTGTAAGTCGATCGTCGATAGCGGAGCGGCGACGTAAAACGGAATGTTGAACGCGTTCGCTAAAATGGCTAAGCCGAGCGTGCCGATTTTGTTCGCTGTATCGCCGTTGGCGGCAATGCGGTCTGCCCCGACGATGACGGCAGAAATGCGCTTTGATTTCATCGTTTGCGCCGCCATATTGTCTGTAATGAGCGTCACATCGACGCCAGCTTGCGAAAGTTCCCAAGCGGTAAGCCGCGCACCTTGCAGCACAGGGCGCGTTTCGCAAGCGTACGCATGAAGCGTCATTCCTTTTTCTTTCGCTAAATGAAACGGTGCGAGCGCCGTGCCGTATCGGGCGGTAGCAATCGCCCCCGCATTGCAAATCGTCATGATGCGATCGCCGTCTTGGAACAAAGAAAGGGCATGTTCGCCGATGCGTCGGCATACGTCTTCATCTTCAACTTGAATGCAAATCGCTTCATGAATGAGCGTCGTTTTCGCTTCATTGACCGAGGTGGCGTTGGCGACGCTTTTCATGAGCCGGTCAAGCGCCCAAAATAAATTGACGGCGGTCGGGCGCGAGCTCGCTAAATAGTCGCGGTCGCGCTTTAAGTTGGCGTGAAACTGTGCTAAGTCGTTCGTTTCATACGATTTCGCCGCGAGCGCTAACCCGAAGGCGGCCGTCATGCCGATCGCCGGCGCTCCGCGTACGTTGAGCGCGACGATCGCGTCCCATACGTCTTTTATGTTTTTTAATTCTAAATATTCAGTCTTATGAGGCAATGCTTGTTGGTTTAAAATCGTAATATGTGTATCGTGCCATTGTACAGATTTCATCGTATCGTCTTCCTCCTAGCTGTTGACATGTACCGTTTGTTGTACGAGACGTTTGATAGCATGAATCGGCACATGTTCACGTTGCACGATGAGCTCGCGTCCGAGGCGAAGAGCGTGCCGTTTTGCTTCTAGCCGCCGTTCAAGTGGCAATTCGTCCAAATCAGCTACGTGCGCTAAGCCGATCGTGCGGCGAATGACTTCGCAACCAGCAAATCCGATCGCTTCGACGAGCGCATCGTTCATGATGTCGTCGAGCACGAAAGAAACGCGCGCATACGGTTCGTTGCTTTCTTGCCAACATGTTGTAAATGTGCGAACAAACACGTCCCACGTTTTTTCAATATGTGTAAAGAGCGGCTCGCGTTCGCTTTCATGGCGAGAGAGGGCGTTTAATAGTAAATTGGCAAAAAATTGCCCTAAATCAAAGCCGATCGGACCGTAAAATGCAAATTCTGGATCAATTACTTTCGTGTCATCGTCGCTTGCGAATATGCTTCCGGTATGTAAGTCGCCATGAAGCAACACGTCTGCTTTTGTTAAAAAGAGCCGTTTTAATTTCGCTGCTTCGCGCTTGAGTTCATCATCTTGCCAAAGCTGCTCGACATCAGCACGAAGCTCCGTTTCAAAGCTGTTCGTGTCGTGGTCAAAAAACGGGTCGGTAAAGACGAGATCTTCCGTAATTTTACATAGTTCAGGGTTTGTAAATTGTTGGGCGAGCTTCTTTTTTTGTTGTTGATTCATGCCAAAATCCGATGTATAAAACGCTGTTTTGGCGATAAATTCCCCAATATGTTGTGACAAGTGCGGGAACGTTTTTCCTTCGATCAGCCCGCGGCGCGCGATTTGTAAATGTGATAAATCTTCCATCACCGTAATCGCTAAAGTCTCATCGGAATAATACACTTTTGGTACATACTGAGGGACGTAGCTTGCGAACGTGCGCAACGCTTGGCTTTCGATTGTTGCGCGCTTTAATGTGAGCGGCCAGCTTTCACCGACGACTTTCGCGTACGGCAACGCTTGTTTTATGATGATGCTGTCGTTTGTCCGCTCGTTGACGATGCGAAAGACGAGGTTTAAGTTGCCATCGCCAATTTCTTGGCATGAAAGAAGCGCATCTTCTTGGAATAGCCCTAAGCGAATCGCGAGCGCGACCGCCTTTTGCTCTGTTAACGGTTCGTACATAGTGATTCCTCCCTAAATTAAGAAAAGCGTAAAGCGCCTGCCTATCGGCGAAGAGCGCACAAGCTCCACCGAGGAGGCTATTGCCGCCGCAGTGTGGAGCGGAGCGACTCGAGCCGATGGCGCTTGGAGCTAGACACTTCTCTGCTATGATAGAAAGTTTTCTTAAACAAAAAACCTCTTTCGCTGAACGAAAGAGGTTTGAAGTTTGCTTCGCACCTCTTATCTCTCAGCCTACTGCTGCAAGAATTAGCACCGTGCGCCATCGCCGGTTGCCGGGTTTCATCGGGCTCGTCCCTCCACCTGCTCTTGATAAGAGTATTTGTATTATTCGAATGTTTGTAACAATGAAAAAGTTTCGTGAATTCGCTTGATTCGAATCATACATCGCTTCATGCTCGTTTGTCAATCATTTTTTAAAAATTTTTTATACACATCTGGACGGCGATCGGTAAAAATCGGGATGCGCGCGCGCGCATGTTGCACTTCGTTTATATCAATATTCGCCGTAATGACCGCTTCTCGTTCATCCCCTTCTGCGACGACGTTTCCCCATGGGTCAATGATCATCGAGTGGCCGGCAAATTCGTTGTTCGGATCTTTCCCTGCCCGATTGCATGCGACGACGTAACATTGGTTTTCAATCGCGCGCGCCATTAACAACGTGCGCCAATGATGCAGGCGAACGAGCGGCCATTCGGCGACGACAAATAGCACTTCGGCACCTTGAAGCGCATGAGCGCGAATCCATTCCGGAAAGCGAATGTCATAACAAATGACGCCTGCGCCCGTCACGCCGTCAAGCGAAAATATGCCCGTCGTTTCTCCAGCTTGCAAATGTTTATGTTCATCCATCAATTTGAACAAATGGAGTTTACTATATTCGCTAACGACATGACCGTTTCGATCGACGACGTACATCGTGTTCGTTATTTGTCTTTCTGTCTTTTTCGCTACCGATCCGCCGACAATATGCACATTGTACGTTTGTGCAAGCGAAGAAAGAAACGTTTTTGTATGTTCGCCGTTTTCATCGGCAATATCGCCAAGTCTCGCTAAATCGTATCCTGTCGTCCATAGCTCGGGCAAGACGACGACGTCGGCGTCACAGGCAATTTGCTCCATGTAGCGCACGACGGTTTGTTTATTTTTTTCCGGTTCCCCAAAGGCAATGTCCATTTGTATACAAGCTATATTCATTCGTTTCACCTCAAAAAAAATTTTCTTTACATTTTGATTTTTACAATATATGATGTTTGACTAGAATTTCAACCTTTTTGTGAAGTAGGTGGGCAAAATGACGACATTTCCGCAATCTCATTTGTTGCAGCAACTGCCGAAGCAATTTTTTGCATCGCTCGTTCAAAAAGTACATGCGGTCATCGCTGACGGGCGAGATGTTATTAATTTAGGACAAGGAAACCCGGATCAGCCGACGCCGCCGCATATTGTTGCCGCGCTTCAACAAGCGGCTGCCAACCCGACATATCATAAATATTCGCCATTTCGCGGCTATTCGTTTTTAAAAGAGGCGGTGGCAACGTTTTATAAGCGCGAATATGGGGTAACGATTGATCCAGAAAAAGAAGTCGCCATTTTATTTGGCGGAAAAGCTGGGCTAGTCGAAATGCCGCTTTGTTTATTAAATCCGGGCGATGTTGTGCTCGTTCCTGATCCCGGATATCCGGATTATTGGTCGGGCGTTGTGCTCGCGCGGGCGCGTATGGAAATGATGCCGCTGCGAGCGGAAAACAATTTTTTGCCTAATTATGAGGAGTTTGATGAACGTGTCGTACAACAAGCGAAACTGATGTTTTTAAACTACCCGAACAACCCGACAGGCGCGACGGCAACACAATCATTTTTTGATGAAACGGTTTCGTTTGCGCAAAAATACGGCATTGGCGTCGTGCACGATTTCGCATACGGAGCGATCGGTTTTGATGGGAAAAAGCCGATCAGCTTTTTGCAAACAGAAGGGGCGAAAGACGTCGGCATTGAAATTTATACGTTCTCAAAAACGTACAATATGGCAGGATGGCGCATCGGTTTTGCCGTTGGTAACGCAAGCATGATTGAAGCGATCAATGTGCTGCAAGACCATTTGTACGTCAGTATTTTTGGAGCTATTCAAGAAGCGGCAGCGGTAGCGCTTTTACAGTCGCAACAATGCGTGCATGAGCTCGTGGCGACGTATGAATCGCGGCGCAATACGTTTATTCATGCGCTCCGTGAAATCGGATGGGACGTGCAAGCCCCTTTAGGTTCGTTTTTCGCTTGGCTTCCGGTACCAAAAGGATATACGTCCGAGACGTTTGCTGACTTGTTGCTTGACAAAGCGCATGTAGCGGTCGCTCCGGGCATCGGTTTTGGAGAACATGGGGAAGGCTATGTGCGCGTAGGGCTATTGACGAGTGAAGAACGGCTAAAAGAAGCCGCTGAACGCATCGGACGGTTGCGACTTTTTTAAAAAAGTCATTGACAAATGCGTGATGTACTGTCATAATTCGAATTAAATTTATGCAAAAAAAACGAACTGTTCAAAAAATGATATACATTGCGAATTCTTATCAAGAGTAGGCGGAGGGACGAGCCCGATGAAGCCCGGCAACCGACTTAACAGCTGTTAAGCACGGTGCTAATTCTCGCAGCAATCGCTGAGAGATAAGAAGAGACGACGGATCGAACCTCTTCTTATGAAGAGGTTTTTTATTTGTAAAGGAGTGGGAGTATGATTACCGCAACGTATTTGATTCATGATGACAAAGATGTAGCGAAAAAAGCAGAAGGGATCGCGCTTGGGCTCACAGTCGGCTCGTGGACCGATTTGCCGCAGCTTGAGCAAGAGCAGTTGAAAAAACATAAAGGTGTTGTTCAGTCAATTGAACAGCTTGAGGAAGATGAGCGGGTCAATACGTATTTCGGGAAGCGCTTGAAGCGCGCGCTCGTGCGCATTTCATATCCGAGCGTCAATTTTAGCGCCGATTTTCCAGCCATTTTGACGACGACGTTTGGGAAGTTGTCGCTTGATGGAACGATTAAACTTGTTGATCTTGCTTTTTCTGATGAATTAAAACGGGCATTTCCGGGTCCGCGCTTCGGCATGGACGGCATTCGCGAAAAGCTTGGCGTCTTTGACCGTCCGCTTGTGATGAGCATTTTTAAAGCGGTCATCGGGCGCGATTTGCGATATGTGACTGAGCAATTAAAGCTGCAAGCGCTTGGCGGCGTCGATCTCGTCAAAGACGATGAAATTTTGTTTGACAACGACTTAACGCCGTTTGAAAAACGAATCGTCGCAGGAAAACAAGCGTTACAAGACGTGTACGAACAAACAGGGCATCGGACGTTATATGCGGTGAACTTAACAGGAAAAACGTTTGAGCTAAAAGAAAAAGCAAAGCGCGCGGCAGAGCTTGGCGCGGACGTATTGTTGTTTAACGTCTTTACATACGGGCTAGATGTATTGCAAGCGCTTCGTGAAGATGACGACATTCGCTTGCCGATTATGGCGCATCCGTCGTTTAGCGGAGCGATCGCTTCGTCGCACGTGTATGGCGTCAGTTATGCGCTTTTGCTTGGGAAATTGTTGCGCATGGCAGGGGCGGATTTTTCGCTCTTTCCATCGCCGTACGGAAGCGTGGCGCTTGAAAAAAAACAGACGCTTGCGATCGCTCATGAATTAACGAAGGAAGAACCGTTTGCCCGCACGTTCCCTGTTCCATCTGCCGGCATTCATCCGGGGCTTGTGCCGCTTCTTATGCGCGACTTTGACATCGATTGTGTCATTAACGCAGGCGGTGGAGTGCACGGACATCCGCAAGGCGCTGTCGGTGGCGGGCAAGCGTTTCGCGCTGCGGTGGAAGCGGTGCTTTCTGGGCGTTCGCTTCATGAGGCTGCGGCGGAAAACGAAGCGTTAAAACAAGCGCTTGATTTATGGGGGAGCGCATGATGAAGCCGGTCATTTTTTGCGATTTTGATGGGACGATTACGTTAAACGATAACATTATTGCGCTCATGAAACAGTTTGCCCCACCGGAGTGGGAAGCGATCAAAGACGATATATTGGCGCAAGCATGTACGGTGCAACAAGGCGTCGGGCGCATGTTTTCGCTTTTGCCGACAACGTTAAAAGAAGATATCGTGCAGTTTTTACTGCGCACCGCGCGCATTCGCGACGGATTTTCTGAGTTTGTCGCGTTTACGAACGAGCGACAAATTCCGCTTTATATCGTCAGCGGCGGCATCGATTTTTTCGTCTATCCGCTGCTTGACGGGCTCGTTGAAAAAGAACGCATTTATTGTAACAGCGCCGATTTTAGCGGCGATACGATTCGCATTACGTGGCCGCATGCGTGCGATGAACATTGCCAAAACGGTTGCGGCTGCTGTAAGCCGTCGCTTCTTCGTAAACTTGCGCCAAAAGGGGCGAAAACGATCGTCATCGGCGATTCCATTACCGATTTAGCGGCAGCAAAACGAGCCGATCACGTCATCGCGCGCGACTTTTTACTTGAAAAATGCCGTGAGCTACACTTACCGCATACGCCGTTTACGACGTTTTATGATGTCATCGATGCGTTAAAAGAAAGTGAGGTGATCGCATGAAAGAGAAATGGGAAGAGCTAGCGGAAGTCAAACGAGAGCTAGCGGCGCGCGACTGGTTTATGGCGACAAGCGGCAATTTATCGCTGAAAGTGAGCGATGAGCCGCTCACGTTTCTCGTGACCGCAAGCGGAAAAGATAAGCGAAAAGAGACGAAGGAAGATTTTTTACTCGTCGGTGCGGACGGACGACCGGCGGAAGCGACGCACCTAAAGCCGTCGGCGGAGACGCTTCTTCACGTGGAAATTTACAACAAAACGAACGCCGGCTGCGTTTTGCACGTGCATACGGTCGATAACAATATCGTTTCAGAACTGTACGGTGACGAAGGGGAAGTCGTTTTTTCGAATCAAGAAATGATTAAAGCGTTCGGATTATGGGAGGAAGATGCGCAATTTCGCATTCCGATTATTCCGAATTTCGCCCATATTCCGACGTTAGCAAAAGCGTTCGCCGACCATGTTCATGAAGATGCCGGCGCGGTGCTTATTCGCAACCACGGCATCACCGTTTGGGGAAAAGATGTGTTAGAGGCGAAAAAGTTTTTAGAAGCGTGCGAGTTTTTATGTCAATATCATGTGAAATTATTGCTCATGAAACGATAAGGGGGAGTATGTATGGCAGTTATTAAAGTGCGAAATACTGGGGAAGTCATTGAAGGAAAAGAAAACGTCGCGGCGTTTTTAAACGACCAAGGAGTGTTGTATGAACGATGGGATGCAAGCAAACTTCCGGATCATTTACAAAACAAGTTTGTATTAACAGATGAAGAAAAGTCCGACATTTTAGCGACGTTTCAGACGGAAATTGAAGATTTAGCGAAGCGGAGAGGCTATAAAACGTGGGACGTCGTGGCGCTTTGCGAACAAACGCCAAATTTAGAAGAGCTGTTGAAAAAGTTTGAACAAGTGCATACGCATACGGAAGACGAAGTGCGGGCGATCGTCGCTGGTCATGGCATTTTCGTCATTAAAGGAGACGAAAAAACAGGATATTTTGACGTAGAACTAGAAGCAGGCGACGTGATTTCCGTACCAGAAGGAAATCCGCATTTCTTTACGTTAATGGACGATCGCCAAGTCGTTGCCGTTCGTTTATTTATCGATCCGTCTGGATGGGTGGCACATCCATATGAAGAAAAAGAAGGGGAATAGCACCCCTTCTATTTTTTTAGTGTGTAATGACAGCAGGAATTTGATTCATTTTACCGAATAAAACGATTGAAACAATCGAATGAGGGGTGAATGTATGTCCATTGACCACGATCGTTTGTTTAAGGAGCTCATTCAAACATTTTTTGAGGAGTTTATTCTTCTTTTCTTTCCGACGATGCATGAGCATATCGATTTTCGCCATTTGTCGTTTTTATCAGAAGAGCTGTTTACCGATGTAACGGCAGGGGAAAAGTATCGCGTAGATCTGCTTGTCGAAACGAAGCTGAAAGGCGAAGACGGGATTGTCATCGTGCATATCGAAAATCAAAGTTACGTCCAGCTATCGTTTCCGGAACGCATGTTTATTTACTTTAGTCGTTTGTATGAAAGATACCGTAAACCGATCGTACCTATCGCACTATTTAGCTATGACACAGTCCGCAATGAGCCATCTGTTTCCTTTTGGTCAAGTCCTTCACTTTCAATTTTTCACGATCGAACTGCGCAAAAAGCATTGGCGAAACTACATTCAGCAAGACAACCCGATCGCTGCTGCTTTGTTAAGCAAGATGGGGTATACTGAAAATGAAAGAGTTGAGATGAAAAAACAATTTTTACGCATGCTAGTGCGCATGGAACTAGACGAAGCAAAACAACGGTTGCTATTCGGTTTTTTTGAAACATATGTGAAACTATCAGACGAAGAAGAACAACAACTACGAAGCGAGGTGAATGAAATGGAAGCGAAAGAAAAAGAACAGGTGATGGAGCTGATGATCTCGTACGAACGAAAAGCGCTTGAAAAAGGGAGAAAGCAAGGAATGAAGCACATTGTACAAGCGATGGTGAGAAAGGGACTAGATGTGAAAGAGATTGCGTATATGGCTGAACTTTCAGAAGAAGAAGTAAAGCAGTTGATAGAAGAAGTGTGATTGTACAGTATGGTTGTTTGGATGTGAAAAAATAGAGTGGGGCAAGCGCCTCACTCTATTTTTTTGTAAACAGCACAACGCCTGCGATCGTAATGAACGAACCGATCCATTGTGCCAGCGTTAACGTTTCATCAAGCAATATGTACGCAAACAATGCGGTAAAAAGCGGATTGAAATTTAAAAACATCCCCGCTGTTGTGGCACCGACTTGTTTCACGCCGACGTTCCAAAGAAACATCGCCAGCACCGTCGCTCCGATGCTCGTATAGATGAGCGCAAGCAAAAACGAGACGTTTACGTGATGAACGGAAAAGGAAGATACAAATGGCAAAAGCCCGACGACGCCAAAGACGCCCGACCAAAACGTCGCCGCAAGCGGAGAATACCATTTCATGACCGCTTTTGCGCATGCGGAATAGATGCCCCAAACGATGACGGCAGCGATCATCCATACATCGCCGATATTGACGTGTAGCACGCGATGAAGCTGTCCGTGCGTCATAAATAAAAGCACGCCGACAAGGGAGACGGTCATGGACAACCATTGTCTCATCGTCAGTTTCTCACGGTATACGACGTAAGCAACAAGCGCAATCGCCATCGGATTTAACGTTGAGATGAGCCCGACGTGATCGGCCGATGTGTAGCGAAGCGCCCGAAACATAAGAACGTTAAATAATACGACGCCTGTCATGCCCATCGCAATAAGCGGAATAATGCCGCGTGTTTGCAGGCGAACGGACCGTTCTTTTTTTAATACGATCGGAAATAAAAAAAGAACTGCGATCGTCCAGCGCATAAACGTTAATGAAAGGGGGGAGGCGTGCGGCACGAGCAGTTTACTTGCGACAAAGTTGCCTCCCCATAGTGCGCTTGTTAATAAAAGAAGCATATAATATTTCGACATGATCCTCATCCTTTAAAACGTTTCGATTAAAAACACCATCAGCAACAATCCGATAATAAAAGCGTACGTCGACGATTGTTCGTTTCCGTCGCCATGACTTTCAGGAATGAGCTCTTTATAAATGATAAACAACATCGCGCCAGCTGCGAACGCCAAACCGTATGGAACGAGCGAGCCGACAACGGACGTTAAATAATAGCCAACGATCGAAGCGACGAGTTCAATAAGCCCTGTGCCCGTCGCCATGAAAAACGCTTTTCCTTTTGAAATGCGTTGATTAAATAAAAAAAGCGCAACGAGCAATCCTTCTGGAGCGTTTTGGAACCCGATCGCTAAAGCGATTAAGTTGCCGATTTCGCTCCCTTCCCCAGAGGCGTAGCTCACGCCGACCGATAGCCCTTCTGGGATATTATGGAGTGTGATAGCGGCAAGCACGAGCAACGCTTTTTTGTCGATCATTACGCCGCTTTCCGTATGCGCTAAGTCAATATGCGGCACCATTTTTTCAAGAAACGTCAACGTCAACACCCCAATGCATAGTCCAACCGCAAGCGAGAGAAACGTTCCTGAAGATAGCGCTTCAGGAATGAGGCCGAGCATGGACGCTGCCATCATGACACCAGCGGTAAACGCAAGCAACATATCGCGCCATTGGTGTGTGAGGGAGCGCGATAAAAATAAAATAGGAATCGCGCCAGCACCTGTTGCTAGCGCGGATAACGTACTGCCGACAAGCATGTCAAACATGTTTCCACCTCCTACTGTAAAGGAAGGCGAACGGTAATCGTCGTTCCTTTATTTTCTATACTATGAATATCGATCGTTCCTTCATGCATGTCGACGATTCGTTTACATACGACGAGCCCGAGTCCTGTTCCCATTTGCTTTGATGTGACAAACGGTTGAAACAATTTATCTTTGACATGTTTCGGGATGCCGTTGCCGGTGTCGGAAACGCTTAATATTGCCCAGCCGTCTTGTTTCGCAAGCGAAAGGGTAAGCTGTCCACCGCTTGACATCGCTTCGATCGCGTTTTTCACTAAGTTTAACACGACTTGCTTTAAATGGTCTTTACAACAGCGAATAGGTAGCGATACGCGAGCGCATTGCAACGTATACATGATGTTATGCAAATGCGCTTGCGATTCAATAATTGGATGAATGCTTAACACGATATCGTTCAAATCGCACGTTTCAAACTTTTGCGTCGTTGGTTTGCCGAGAATTAAAAATTCATTGACGATGTCGTTAATGCGTGTAATTTCGTTTTGAATGACCGAAAAATAAAGTTGTGATTCGTTATCTTTATGCTTTTCACTCAACAGTTGGATAAATCCTTTAATGCCGGCGAGCGGGTTGCGAATTTCATGGGCGGTACTTGCTGCAAGCGTGCCGACTAATTCAAGTTTTTGCGCTTCTGTTTCCATTCGTTCCATCATCGTTCGCCGCTTCAATAACGAATATTGAATAAATAACCAAACCATATGCATCGCAACAATGAACGTAAACACGTGCGGAAGCGCCGCCTGCATTCGTTGTTTGTTAGCGACGGAAGGTACGTTCGCCTCGATGAGCCACGGTGCTTGATTTAAATGAACGACGACGGTTTCTTTGGATGCGCGAAGATCGTTTGCGCTGAACAGTTCGTTTCCTTTTTCATCGTACAAGCGAAACGAAGCTTGTGGATAGATGATTTTCATGCGCTGCTTTATATAATCTGTCCGCAACGTTGCGACTAAAAAACCGATCGCACGCTTCGTTCGTTCATCAATGATCGGTGTCACGATCGTTGCCGTCTCATCGTCGGTAAACATCGGCTGCTTTGTTGCTTCTGCCAGTCGCATCGCTGAACTTGTACTTTCCGAAAAAAACGAAATGCGCTCAAAGCGAACGTCTTGTTTTTCTATTTGCTTCACTACATCGTGTATGTTTTCTTTTATGTCTGTATGTTTGCTTATCACGAGCGCCAACGTTTCAAGCCGAGCCGTCGTTTCCGCAAGAAAGCGATCTAAATCGTTTTTATGTATGTTCGCAAACATGCGCGTCTCTTCTACCTGTTGACGTTGTAGCTGTTCATCTTGCCAACGTACAATCCACACGCTCCCGATCAAACATGGGACAATCACGAGCAATATGTACAGCCACCGCCTTGTTCTCTCTCTCCCCATATACGCTCCCTCAACAAAACAAAATTCAAGGAATATTATAACATAAAGATAAGAAAAAGACGGAGAAAATGATAACCGTATTAAATAGAGTATGTTTATTGACAAGTACAGAAATATATTTTGGTTAAAAAAAACAATTTGCAAAAAAAAAAAAAAAAAAATTAAAAAAAAAAAAAAAAAAAAAAATGATACAATAAACTAGGCTTTAAAAAAGTAAAAGATTTCTAGAAGGAAGCGGATGTGAGAAGATTGACTTTTTTCGTTATTATCATGTTATACTTGATTCCTAGTAGCAGTGTTCGTGCTTATGAGCTATTTGGTGGCAAATATAGGAATCCAAACTCACTAAAATATTGGATTGATTCGTCGGTTATTCATGCTGGTTATGAAGCGAGGGCAGTGTATGGTTCGGAAGCGTTCGATAGCTCCCCACTTATTGGTACGACCAGAACGTACGATGCCTCCCAAGCTAACTATAAATGGTGGGCTAGTACGAAGGATATGGGTTCCGTTGTCGCTGATTGTATTAACTATCATGTGAACTGGTTGGGACAAGTGACTGCTTGTTGGGATTGCACATACGATAAGTCGCAGTTAAGGATCTATTTACCAGGTTTTCAAAAGTTGTCTTGGGTTCAAACGAGGGAAACAACAGCACACGAGGTCGGTCATGCTCTCGGATTGGATCATGAAGACGATGTTCGTTCTATTATCCTTTCAAAGGGTTTCCTAAATGACGAGTATCCGCAAAGTGATGATTGGAATGGAATAAATGCTATCTATTAGTGGAAAGGAAGTAGCCTGATGAAAAAGATTATTTTTCTTTTTTTTACCATTTTATTTTTGTCTGCCTGTAACAATACACAATCTGAACTAAGCAATGTGAATACAAAATATGTTCATAGTGAGTCGAAAATTGTAGACGAATACAATTATTTAGAAGAAATGGAGAATGATAGTGAAGTTATTTTGATAGGTACGAAAAAAAATGGAGAGAGTTATTTCGATAAAGATGGCGATATGGTGACGGGTTTTTACACGATAAGTGATGTTGAGATCAAAAAAGTGTTTAAAAATGAAAAGGGATACGCGTTAAATAAGGGTAATATCATAAAAGTTATGGAGAACGGAGCGTTTGATAAAAAGGCTAATACAATGTACGGTTCGGCAGGGTACCAGTTGATGAAAGATAATAAAAGCTATCTTTTATTTTTAAGAAAAAGCACGACACATGATGAGTATACGATCAAAGGTGTTTATTATGGGAAAGTGCCGTTAGATAGTAATCACATGGAATACAAGGGTGATTTGAACAATAGTAAACAAGTGAATAATAAACAAATCGAAAAATTAAATCAAATATTTGAAGAGGCAAGAAAAAAGTATAGAGAATAAAGAAGATGATATAATGTGTCCCCCGCCAAAATTGGACGGGGGTTTTGTTATGCAGATTGTTTTTGTTTCGTTTTATGTTCGCTTTGTTGTTTAAGAAGTAGCGGATAAAACAGCAAGCTGCTTGCAAGCAAGGCGACGCCGAGCAAAAATGTTTTCATATCGGCCGTTCCTGCTTTGACGAGCCAAATGGAATACATCGTCGCAAGTAGAGCGATCACACCGTCTGTCATTCGCTCTTTCATCGTCACATACGTTTCGCCTGTCCAGACGAGTTTAAGCTGGAACGTCGAGGCAATGACATACGGAACGAGGTATGATAACGTCGCAATGTAAATGACAAAATCAAACGCGGCCGCCATCGAGTTTGAAATGGTTGAAAAAATAAATAGTTGCGAAATGATGTTTGAAACAAGTAAAGAAAAGCGCGGCATGCTTTTTTCGTTTTCTTGTAAAAAGGCGCGCAAAAACAACCCTTGTTTCGCTGCTTGATACGGTACTTCTGCACTTAAAAAAATCCAGCCGAGCGTCGAACCGATTAAGCTAATTAAACCGAGCCCAGCTAACAGCTGCGATCCGATCGGGCCTAGAACTGTTCCGATCGCATCGACGAGCGGCTTTTCCGATTGCATGAGCACATCTTGTTTTAACATGCCCATGACGAGCACGCTAATGCCGATGTAAATGGTTAAGGCGATCAGTAAACCGGCGATTGTTGCGCGCTTTACGTCGCTTTGTTTGCGCGCCCGTGAGGCGAATACGATCGCTGATTCAATGCCGATAAACGCCCAAAGCGTACTTAACGCAACGTTGTTCATTTGCGAAAGAAGACCGAGCGTATGGCCAGCTTCATCGTAGCGCGGGGCAACAAACGGATCCATATAACTTTTTTCAAATGCAAACAATCCGATGATAATAAAAAGGAAAAATCCGAGCACTTTCGTTGCCGTTGCTAAAAAGTTTAATTTCCCAGCACTTTCTACCCCTTGCAAAATAATTGTATGCATCACCCATAAAAGCGACGTACAAACGAGAAACGTCAGCAAATGTCCAAGTTTTAACGTAAATGAACCGATGGAAAACACGACATGTCCGCTCGTTAAAATAGGGAAAAACGTCGATAAATAACTAGCAAACGTCGTAATGATCGCAACGTTTCCAGCGACGTTGCCGATCCAATAGCCCCAAGAAGCCATAAAACCAGATAAAATGGATGCTTTTGAACCTTTCGGAAACAGTTCCTTCGCATAAATTTGCGGCCCGCCGTTTAATTCCGGTTTACGAATAGCTAAATTTCCAAAAATGATGGCGATCGTGAGCACGCCAGCCCCTGTAATCAACCATCCGAGCAGCACGCCGGCGGGGCTTGCCGCCTCAGCAAGCGAGCGCGGAAGCATAAAAATGCCCGATCCGACCATATTGCCGACAACGAGCGCTGTCAATAACCAAAACCCGAGTTGTTGTTGTTTCATGTTCGTCATCCTTTCATTCATGATTATGGTGACGCAAGCGGTGGAAAAATAAAAAAGTGCACCCTAAGTTTTCAACGGGTGCACAATATATGACACATCCGCATCAAACTTAAGATCGATAGCTCTCCACCGCATGCGCGATGACAGTCCTGCGCCTATTCGGCAACAGGCCCAGCTTATAGCGCCAGAGCACGCTATAAACTTCGGCGACAAATCCTTTCATTCCACTTCATCGGCGTCTCTGCGCCTCGATGAAACTACTATTATTTGCCGCGACCTCTATCTCATCTTAGTTGACGAGAAAGATTTCGTATTCAATTGCCGTTTCTATCGTACAAAAATATATTCGTTCCGTCAATGAAAAAATTTTTAGCACATATGTACAACAACTGAACGAACGTATAAAATAAAAGTGAGTAATCACTCACTTCATGAAAGCGAGGGAAAATGATGGCCATTCAATTGCAACATGTTAGTAAACAGTTTAACAAAAAAGAAGTGATTCACGACATGTCGCTCGACGTGCACAAAGGGGAAATATTCGGCATCCTCGGCCCATCAGGAGCAGGAAAAACGACCGTTGTCAAAATGATTGCAGGCATTGATATGGCGACAAAAGGGACGATTCATGTGCTCGGTGAGCGCATGCCCAATTTGCAAACGATGGCGCGCATCGGCTTTATGGCACAGTCGGACGCGTTATACGGGGAGCTTACGGCGCTCGAAAATTTAGATTTTTTCGCATCGATTTACGGGCTAAAAGGAAAAAAGAAAAAGCAACGCATCGAAGACGTTTTGCAGCTCGTCCATTTGACAGACGATATGAAAAAAGCAGTCCATCAATATTCTGGGGGGATGAAACGGCGCTTATCGCTGGCGGCAGCGCTCCTTCACGAACCGGACGTGCTCATTTTAGATGAACCGACGGTCGGCATTGACCCGCTTCTTCGCCAAGCGATTTGGGAAGAACTTGAGCGCATTCGCCAAAAGGGAACGACGATCGTAGTGACGACGCACGTCATGGATGAAGCGGAAAAATGTATGCGGCTTGCGATGATTCGCAACGGGCGATTGATGGCAGTCGGCAGCCCTGACGAATTAAAGAAACAGACAGGTGCACAGACGATTGAACAAGCATTTTTACATTTGGGAGGGATGTACGCATGAGAATTCAAGCGATTGTCGTCCGCATTATTCGCCAGTTTTTCCGCGACAAACGCACGCTAGCGTTAATGATTGTTGCCCCGATGTTCGTTTTATTTTTAATGGATTTAGTGTTTAACGGCGAATCATATGAGCCGCATATAGCGATAAATTCCAACGTGCCACATCAGCTTGAAATAGCGTTAAAAGAAGCGGGAGCGCACGTGAAGACGATGACAAAAACGAAAGCGATGACGGAGCTTGACGAACAACAAATCGATGCATGGATCGAGATGGATCAAACGACTTTACGCATCACGCTTGAAGGAAGCGATCCGTCTGTCAGCAAAACGGTGCTCATGACGGTGCAACAAGCGATGCAAACGCTTATGCCGCGCACCGAGCAAAAAATCGCTGTAGAAACTGTATATATGCACGGTTCAGAAGACATGGCGCCATTTGATTATTTCGGTCCAGTATTAATCGGCTTTTTCATTTTCTTTTTCGTCTTTTTAATTGCTGGAGTGTCGTTTTTGCGCGAGCGGACGAGCGGCACGCTTGAACGTTTGTTAGCGACGCCGTTAAAACGATGGGAAATTGTCATCGGCTATGTCATCGGCTTTGGTATATTTACAACGATTCAAGCGAGCTTCATTTCTTTGTTTGCGATTCATGTGTTAAACATGATGATGGAAGGCTCGTTTTGGTATGTGCTGTTCATTACGTTTTTATTGGCGATGACCGCACTCACGTTAGGGACGTTATTGTCGGCGTTTGCGAACAACGAACTGCAAATGATTCAATTTATTCCGCTCGTCGTCGTTCCGCAAGTGTTTTTCTCTGGGCTATTTAACTTAGATACGATGGAACCGTGGCTTCGTTCGATCGGAGTCGCTATGCCGTTATATTACGGGGCAGATGCGTTAAGGGAAGTGATGATTCGCGGAAAAGGATGGGAAGCGATTTCGATTGATGTGTACGTTTTGATTAGTTTTTCGTTTTTATTTATGATATTGAATGTGTTCGCATTAAAGAAATATCGAAAGTTGTGAGGAGATAGGATGGACGAACGAAAATGGTTGTTTGATTTATTGAACGCAGATGAACACGAGTTCAGCGAAAAACAAGTAAACATTTTACAAGCCGCAATCGACATGTTTGCGGAAAAGGGATATGCAGCGACGTCGACGAGCGAAATTGCCAAGCGGGCAGGGGTGGCAGAAGGGACGATTTTTCGCCACTATAAAACGAAAAAAGATTTATTGCTAGCGATCGTAAAACCGACGCTATTTCAATCGGTCGCCCCGTTTTTAGCAAAAAAGTTTGTCAAAGATGTATTTGAAAACGAATATGAACATTACGAACAGTTTGTGCGCGCCGTTTTTAAAAATCGGTATGAATTTGTAAAAACGTATTTGCCGGCCATTCGTGTGCTATGGCAAGAGATGGCGTTTCACGGGGACATTAAAATACAATTTCAAACGATTTTTATTAACCATGTGTACGATAAATTTAAGCAAATCGTTGAGCATTTTCAACAAAAAGGAGAGCTTGCGCCGCTCCCGCCAGAGACGATTATTCGTCTGACGATTACAACGATCGCTGGTTTTTTGGCGACTCGCTTTTTAATTATGCCCGACTATTCGTGGGATGATGAACAAGAAATCGAGCGGACGATTCAATGTTTAATGAATGGATTAAAAAGAACATGATAGGTCATTTTCCTATCGTGTTTTTTTTATTTTTTTAAAAAAAGGACTTGAAAGTCAAAAAAGGTCAAATTATAATAAAGACAGAAAGATCAAATATAGTCAAAGTCAAAGGAGGTTGGTGCCTATGATGTGCCAAGTATGTAAACAAAATGAAGCAACCATCTTTTTGCATGTGCAAGTAAACGACGAAAAACAACAAGTACAACTTTGCGAAGCGTGCTATGCAAAACAAAAACAACCATTGAAAGTGCCAGCAGGATTCCACTTCGATCGTTTCGATCAATTGTTCTCCAACTTTTTCGCACCGCTGACTAACGAAGCCGTTTCCCATGTCCAACAACAAGAACAACAACCGAAACGAAACGGATGGCTTGATCAATTCGGTCGCAACTTAACGCAATTAGCGAAAGCCGGACTCATTGATCCTGTCATCGGACGCGATAAAGAAATAGAACGCGTCATCGAAATTTTAAATCGTCGCAATAAAAACAATCCGGTACTCATCGGTGAACCAGGTGTCGGTAAAACGGCGATCGTGGAAGGATTGGCGTTGAAAATCGTCGAAGGAGCTGTTCCTGCGAAACTATTAAACAAAGAAGTGTACGTGCTTGACGTCGCTTCATTAGTTGCCAACACAGGCATTCGCGGTCAATTTGAAGAGCGGATGAAACAGCTCATTGCTGAATTGCAACAACGGAAAAACGTCATCTTATTCATCGACGAAATTCACTTACTCGTCGGAGCTGGATCGGCAGAAGGTTCGATGGACGCAAGCAACATATTAAAACCGACGCTTGCTCGCGGTGAACTGCAAATCATTGGGGCAACAACGTTAAAAGAATACCGCCATATTGAAAAAGATGCCGCGCTTGAACGTCGCTTCCAACCGGTCATCGTTCACGAGCCGACGATCGAACAAGCTATTCACATTTTAAAAGGCATTCAGCCAAAATACGAACAATTCCATCAAGTGAAATATACAGATGAAGCCGTTCGCGCTTGCGTCACTTTGTCGCATCGCTACATTCAAGATCGCTTCCTTCCTGACAAAGCGATCGACTTGCTAGATGAAACCGGGTCTAAAGTAAGCTTACAAGCGATGCCGACAAATAAAGAAGCGATCGAACAACGTCTTGAACAAATAAGAAAAGAAAAGGACCAAGCGGCGCAACAAGAAAACTACGAATTGGCGGCGAAACTGCGCACGGAAGAATTGCAGCTTGAAAAACAACTGCAACAAAACGGACAAGCGGAGCAACCTACTGTTGATGTCATGCACATTCAACAAATCATTGAAGAAAAAACAGGCATTCCAGTCGGCAAACTACAAGCGGATGAACAAACGAAAATGAAACATTTAGAAGAAAACTTAGCGAAAAAAGTGATCGGTCAAGAAGAAGCGGTGAAAAAGATCGCTAAAGCGATCCGTAGAAGCCGCGCAGGCTTAAAAGCGAAAAACCGTCCGATCGGTTCATTCTTATTCGTCGGTCCGACTGGCGTTGGTAAAACAGAATTGTCGAAGACGCTTGCGGAACAATTATTCGGCTCAAAAGATGCGATGATTCGTTTAGATATGAGCGAATATATGGAAAAACATGCGGTCGCGAAACTGATCGGTGCACCTCCTGGCTATGTCGGTCATGAGGAAGCTGGGCAATTGACGGAAAAAGTGCGCCGCAACCCTTACAGCATCATTTTGCTTGATGAAATGGAAAAAGCGCATCCAGACGTTCAACATATGTTCCTACAAATTTTAGAAGATGGTCGTTTAACAGATAGCCAAGGTCGCACCGTCAGCTTTAAAGATACGGTCATCATCATGACATCAAACGCTGGTACAAACGGCCAAGGCGACTTGCTTCAACGCCTCAGCCTATACTTTAAGCCGGAATTTTTAAACCGTCTCGATGCGATCATTGAATTTAAACCGCTTGAAAAAGCACATATGCTGCAAATTGTTGACTTGATGCTTCATGAATTGCAACGTACACTTGCGGAACAACATGTCACGATGACTATTAGCGACAAAGCGAAAGAAAAATTAGCTGAGCTCGGCTACCATCCAACGTTTGGCGCTCGTCCGCTCCGCCGCGTCATTCAAGAACATATCGAAGACCAAATTGCCGACGTGTTGCTTGATGCGCAAGATGTGCGCACGATCCATATCGATGTCGAGGGCGACCGCATCGTCGTTGCAGCAGAAAAACACGAAAAGGTGTCCTAAAATATCTGGACACCTCTTTCTTTTTTAGCATTTTCTAAAACGTTTCTTCACCAAAGGCTGTACTTGACTTCTTACAACATGTTTTACAGACACTTATCAGGAAGGAATAAGCAAATCATTGATGTTTTCACGTTCTTGTTTAGGAAAGGGTATCATTTATATACTGTCATGTTGATGAACATTCAAGAAAGAAAAGTTAGATGATTTTTCCTTTCAATTGTATAGCTTTCCCTTTCTTTTTAGATGGATAAGTCCATTGAAAAGAAGTTCCCATTTGTCCTTTCGTATTTTTTAGTATGTTTTCAATGTACGTATCCATTTTTTCCATTTCTATCTCCGTCTCATTTTTAAAGACAATCATATATCTTGCCCAATGAATTTCTTTATCTCCATAGCCACCGATTCCTGCGTAAGCCCATTGTGCTAGTTTTTTATTGAGCTTTGGAAGTTCACTTTCCATTATTTTATAGAGGTCGTTATATTGTTCTTGTAACTGTTTAAAACCCCCAACTTCTTGAAGTTTTCGGAAAGCTTCTTTTAGCTTTTCATTTTCTATCCCCAACACTTCAATAAAGCTTTCAGCGGTGTACTCATGAATGGAAACATACTTTGCACTCGAGCGTTTGCAGCTAAATGTGAATACTTCTTTTGATCGCTTATTCGTTTTGATGGTAAGTTTAACATCTGTTTTTGGCTGCCCACCAGTTTCCAGTTTCTCAATTTGATTGGTTGCTTCTATCTCTATTATTTTTTCATCTAGCGATATACCGATTAAATTCAGGGTCTTCACCATTTTCTGTGATTTCTACTCAATCCTAGAAACATGTTAGCTGGATGAAATAGGTTCATCAGTCAGGATCCTTTTTCCGCATACAGACCAACGATCATACCGATAGCGGAAGAAGGGAGCGCTTAAGCAGCCTGACTGCTTGTAGTGTTCCCTGTACACTCCAGAAATACACGCAAACGAAACCGTTCTAGATTTCGATAGCCATATGCCCGGCGTTTGATGTTTTTGATCTTGTGATTCGTCCCCTCGATCCGGGCATTTGTATATGGGCACAAAAAGTAGGAAAGAATAGGCTCCTTCCACCTTTCAAGCGTGTTGGCTACTTCCTGAAAAGAAGCAAAAGGGCTCTGTTTGGCTAACTTAATCCATTCTTCCAAGCGTTCCTTTGCTTCGTTATATCCATCGGTTCGGTAAAAATCCCGAAACAACTCTTTCAGATAATAAGCAATGGAAAGTGCCGGATACTCCTCCAAGATATCGTCTAATCGAAGCCGTTGGTCCTTACGAAGCTTTTCACATCCTTTTAAGAGAAGATATCGAGCCTTTTTCAATGGAGAAAATTCCTTTCTTGCTTGATCCAAGGCTTGTGTCACTTTTTGAACCACATGGTACTTATCGATGACAATCGAAGCAG
>Ga0209721_1000763_pt1 | contig 26986 bp, 20 predicted proteins | sample TshhotsprinmetaG_FD_184139 | JGI IMG/M metagenome (GOLD analysis project Ga0209721, IMG submission 184139) | Hot spring microbial communities from South Africa to study Microbial Dark Matter (Phase II) - Tshipise hot spring metaG (SPAdes)... | ecosystem: Environmental > Aquatic > Thermal springs...
CCGGCTGTTTGCGCAATGATTTTTGAGCAGACTAAATAACTATACTTGACAATAGTAGACTCAAGTTTTATACTTCTTTCCGTAAAGGAGGTTGCTATGATTAGATACAACCCTTTCCGCGAGATTGAACAAATCCAGAACGCGCTGCTGCGTAACTTCTTCACCCCCACCACCGAAAGCGCCCATGCCCCGCTGGTAGATGCCCTGGAAGATGCCACTGGGGTGCATCTGGCGGTTTATCTGCCGGGTGTGGAGCCCGCCAACGTGGAGGTGACCACCGAGAACAACACCCTGACCATCAAGGCCGAGCGGCCCTTTAGCAAACCCGAGAATGCTAATCAGTGGCGTCTGGAAGGAGCTTATGGCAAATTTGAGCGCAGCTTTGTGATTCCTAACACCTACGACCTGGGCAAGATTGAAGCCAACTTTAAGCACGGTATTCTGTACCTCGACATCCCTAAAGCCGAGGCTGCTCAGCCTCGCCGCATCGAGGTGCGCATCAACTCCTAAGCGCAAAACATTTACTGCTCCCCGTCTTGCGGGGAGCTTTATCTCTTTGGGGTATCTCCGAACAGAAAGACCAAGGACTGGGTCTCGAGCTGCACCAAACTATCTCGGTCGCCTGGGGTCACAATTTTTGGGGGATGCCTGAGCCCTGTGGGGGTGTTTGAGAGGCATAGCCGGAGCCTGGCATGGCCTTGGGCGGGGTGCGCTAGAATTCCAAGGGGGGTTGTTATGCGAATACTGTCCTTGGCTTTGCTGGCTGTGTTGCTCTCGAGCTGTTTTCCTGTGGTACGCACTGGGGTCACGGTAGGGCTGCGTTTTGGTTTTGAACTCAACCCCATCATCACTCGTTTTGAGCCCGATCGTGGGCGGGCGGCCAGCTACCGGGTGGGCGAGAGCGTGCGCTTTGTGGTCAGCCTGACCCGCGCAGGTTACCTGACGCTGGTGGGCATTGACCCCGATGGGGTGACCTACGAGTTTGACCGCGTGTTCCTTAACCCGGGTACCCACCTGCTCTCTGGGCCTCCCGGATTCCGTTACGAGCTCCGCCCCCCGCTGGGCATTCAGCGGGTGCGGGCCATTTTTACCGATACGCCGCACCCCGCAGGCTTCGTTTTTCGGGGAACCTACACCTCGGAAGGCTGGGACCAGCAAACTTCGATATATATTCAGCGCAGCGGCTCGAGGGTGCGCGACGTGGCTGAGACTTTCTTTTACATTCGCTAATTGTTTTCCACAAACAGGCCATCCGCTGGCTTTTTTCAGGCTACGCACAGAACCAGCAAGGCCAAGGCGCCACCTGGCAAAAGTCCCAGGGCTACGTAGCCGCTCAGTCCCCTGGCACCAATAGACAACACGGTTTTGAAAGCAGTATTGCTCAGGGCGGCTATCACGACTGCAACGGCGGCTACCTGCAGCGGCAGTTGCTCGTTGGCCGTCAGGCGAGCCAGCGAGAGCGATATGGCATCCACATCGGCCACACCCGAGAGGGCGCTCACCACAAAAACCCCCGCGCTGCCAAAAACCTCGAGGCCGAACCGGGCCAGCAGCTTGACCAGGGCATACACCCCAGCAAAAAGCAGCGCACTCTGGAGCTGCAAGGGGTTCTGCACCGAGACCGGATGGGCTTTGCTGGTGTCGCGCCGGGTCAGCCAGAAGGCCACCAGCAAGCCCCAGAGCAGCCACAGCAACATCGGAGGCCACAGCTTTTGCAGCAGGACTGGGGCCGCGATGGCACTCCAGACCAGGATTCGCCCCAACATCATCTGTGAAGCCAGCACGGCCCCACTGGCCCAGAGCAGGTTTTTGCTTGGATTGGCCCGGCTTTGCGTAACCATCGAGAGGGTAACAGCGGTGGACGAAACCAGGCCACCCAACAGGGCCGCTGCCCACAAACCTTTAGAACCCAGCAAACGCAAGGCCAGATAGCCCACAAAGTTGACCCCCGCCACCAGCAAGACCACCTGCCAGATCTCGCGGGGGTTCCATACCCCGTAGGGGCCGTAGTTGGCATCGGGCAACAATGGGTAGACCACGCCCAGCAACAGCACCAGCAAGACCGCTGCCTCGACCTCGCTGCGCTGAATACCGCCCACAAAGGCGTGGAGTTCGTCGTGGAAAGCCAGAAAGCCCAGCAGCAAGGCCCCGGCAAAGAGGGCGGGCAGCACGATGCCTAGACCGCACAGCACGCCTAGCACATATACGGTGAGCGCGGCTACCTGGCTGGTGGCATCATGCCCGCTTCGCAGCGAGTATACCGCCAACCCTGCCACTGCCACCAACCCCACTGCGGGCAGCCAAACGGCTTGCCCCAGCGCCGCTACACCTCCCAGCAGCCCCATCAGCGTGAAGGTGCGCACCCCGCCGATGGTCGAGGCCTGGCGCTCGACCTTGGCCCGTTCGCGCTCGAGACCCACCGTAAACCCGATCAGGGTAGCGGCCAGCAGATGCCACAGCAGCTCTTGCACCTTTTTACCCTACAACTTTTACGGTAGGACAAAGCCCCTCCTCGAGCCGACCCACCAATACCAGACTCGGTGAGTTCGCCACCGTAGGGTAGCCCCGCCTCGCCCACGCTGCGCCGTGGCGCGGTACCGAGGTGACCGACCAAAGTTATCCACGTAGCGGAGGGTGATACCGCTTAACTGCATCACGGGAACGCGAAACCGCCCCTTGGGAGACGTTTACTTTGCCGACCGGAGGGATGGGTGGGGTGTGCTTTGGGATTCTGGTTGTGCCGCGCGGTGCAGCCAAGCCCCTGAGCGTACTGGATTTGAACGACTGTCCTAGTAAACCGGTATCACTGCAGATGTCCCAGCCCGCTGGCCTCGAGCAACGCCTGCACCCATACCTTCTCCCCCCGCTTCACCGACTCCTCGGCTGCCACCCCCACCACCACGCTCCAGAAGCCCTCCTCGGCAGAGGCCGCAGTGCTAGGCTTACCGTCTATGGCCTCGATCCAGCGCAGGTGCTCGTAGTAGGTGGCCCCGCTGTGACCGGTCTCCTCGATGAGGGCGGGGTAGCTGGGGGTCATGGTGCGGGAGGTGCGGTCGGGCAGGCCGATGACCTCGAGGTAGTTCTCCCACTTGGAGTAGGCCTGGCCGTTCACCCCCTCGCTGGCCTTGAGGCGGCCCTCGTCGCCGCAGATGACCAGCTCCTCGTAGACCATGGGGGCAAACATGCACAGGTTGAAGTTGGCCCGCACCCCGTTGGCGTACTCCACGATTACAAAGGCATTGTCCAGAATGTCCGATTTCTCTCCGCCGTACTCGAAGTCCTTGAAGTTGACCGCCTGGCTGCCCGAGGCGTACACGCTCACCGGGCGCGACTCGGCAAACAGGTTGAACAGGTCAAAGTAGTGGCAGCACTTTTCTACCAGCGTTCCGCCCGAGTATTTGGAGAACTTGTTCCACTGCCTGACCTTGTCCAAAAAAGGCTCGCGGTGCTCGAGGATGGTCAGGGTCTTGATCTCCCCCAGGCTTTTGCGCACCTTGGCCTCGTGGATGGCCTCCACGTAGATGGGCTTGTAGCGGTACTGTAGCCCGATTTGCAGCACCTTTGGGTAGGCCTGGGCCATCTGCCAAATTTGGTAGGCATCGGGGATGTTGGTGGCCATGGGCTTTTCCAAAAGGATGTGCTTGCCTGAGGCTACCGCCACCTTGAGCACCTCCAGGTGGGTGTGGTTGGGGGTGCAGATGATCAGCCCGTCCACTGCCGGGTCGTGGCAGGCTGCCTCGAGGCTTTCGTAGACCACCAGAGGCTCCTCGGTGAACTGGGCCTTGATGCGCCGGGCGGCCTCCACGCTGGAGGGGTTGGGGTCGTAGACCCCGTGGATGGTGCAGCTCCCCTCGAGCAACGTGACCTTGATGTGCTCCTGCCCGTTCACGCCCGCCCCAATCACGTTGAAGCGGTACTTGAGGGGGCCGGGGTTCATCAGGAAGCGGTCTTCCAGGGGGACATAGGCAAACTTAGGACTCAGGGCGTGCAGCCGGTTAGCGAACTCCTTGTTGCGTTTCATCTTTTTAGATTATAAATCTAAAATCTGACCTAGGGGTTAGAATCGGGACACAGGAGGTCGCATGCCCTACATCCTTGCCCTCGACCAGGGAACCACCAGCAGCCGGGCGATTGTGTTCGACCTGGAGGGCCGGCCCCAGGCCATGGCCCAGCTAGAGTTCATGCAGCACTTCCCCCAGCCGGGCTGGGTGGAGCACGACCCCATGGAGATCTGGCAGACCCAGCTCCAGGTGGCCCGCGAGGCCATCCAGCGGGCGGCCATACCGCCCAGCGAGATCGTGGCCCTGGGCATCACCAACCAGCGCGAGACCACCGTGCTGTGGGAGCGGGCTACCGGCAGGCCGGTCTACCGGGCCATCGTCTGGCAGGACCGCCGCACCGCCGCTATCTGCGACGAATTGCGCCGAGCTGCCTACGAGGAGGTCTTCCGCCAGAAGACCGGGCTGGTGCTCGACCCCTACTTCTCCGGCACCAAGCTGAAGTGGCTGCTCGACGAGGTGCCCGGCCTGCGCATGCGGGCTGGGGCGGGGGAGCTGTGCTTCGGCACCATCGATAGCTGGCTCATCTACAACCTGACCGGCGGTAAAGTCCACGCCACCGACGTTTCCAACGCCTCGCGCACCCTGCTGTTCAACCTGCACACCCTGCGCTGGGACGAGCATCTGCTGGGCATCCTGGGCATCCCAAAAGCCCTGCTGCCGGAGGTCCGACCTTCGGCGGGCCTGTACGGCGAGACGGTTCCCGAGCTGTTGGGGGCGGCCATCCCCATCGCCGGGGTGGCGGGCGACCAGCAGGCGGCCTTGTTCGGGCAGGCCTGCTTTGCCCCCGGTATGGCTAAAAACACCTACGGCACGGGCTGCTTCTTGCTCATGCACACCGGAGGGGAGCAGGTGGCCTCCCAGCGGGGCCTGCTGACCACAGTGGCCTGGCAGCTCGAGGGGGAGCAGGCCGAGTACGCCCTGGAAGGCTCGGTGTTTGTGGCCGGGGCAGTGGTGCAGTGGCTGCGGGATGGGCTGGGCATCATTCAGCGCTCGAGCGAGGTGGAGGCCTTAGCCCGTCAGGTTGCAAGCACCGATGGGGTTTACCTGGTGCCGGCCTTCGTGGGCCTGGGGGCCCCCTACTGGGACCCCTACGCCCGGGGGGTGCTGGTTGGCCTGACCCGGGGCAGCAGTAAGGCCCACATCGCCCGGGCCGCCCTGGAGTCCATCGCCTACCAGAGCCGGGATGTCCTCGAGGCCATGGAGGCCGACGCGGGGCTGCGGCTTGCCGAGCTGCGGGTGGACGGCGGGGCCAGCACCAACGACCTTTTGCTGCAGTTCCAGGCCGACATCCTGGGCACCCCGGTGGTGCGGCCCCAGGTGACCGAGACCACCGCCTTGGGGGCGGCTTACCTGGCGGCGGTGGGGGTGGGGGTGCTGACCCAGGGGCAGATTGCTCAGCGCTGGGCGGTGGAGCGGCGCTTTGCGCCGGCCATGTCCGAAGGGGAGCGGCAGCGCCTCTACACGGGCTGGAAAAAGGCCGTCGAGCGGGCTAAAAACTGGACCGAGGACAGCTAAGCCTGTCCAGGCTCCCTTTGCGATCACGCTTTTTTACCGGCGCACTGGATGCGGTGCGGAAGGGGCCGACTGTTCACCCGGCAAACTCCCCGCCGGTGGGACCGTATCGCGCTTTGCATGCATGCAGATACCGGGCCTTTCTGGCCTTCACACCCGCATCACAGCAGGGTGCTAGGATGAGAGGCGGAGGGAAGATTATGGATTTCAAGGAACTGGCCAACAAAGCCCGTGAGGCTGCAGAGAATGCCCTCAAGCAAGCCGAGAGCAAGTTTAATGAGGTCAAGGCCAGCCTGGACAAGGACGGCGACGGGGTGCCGGATCAGCTCGAGGGCGTGCTGAGCCAGGCCCGTCAGGCGGCGGAGCAAGCCCGAAGCAAGTTCGACGAACTTAAGGCCAGCCTGGACAAGGACGGCGACGGTGTCCCCGACCGGCTTAAACACCTGAGTGAGCAAGCCCAGCATGCGGCCGAGCAAGCCAGGGCCAAGGCCGAAGAGCTGGCCAAGGCCGCCCAGGATCGTCTGGGCAAAAAAAGCTAGCTGCCGTACGTATCCAGACGGACAAGCGGGTCATAACAGATTCGATTAGCTCGTCAGCGGATGGTGGCTCGCCTCGCCCGCGATATTGGCGCGGCGCAGCGGCGACCGACCGAGGTTGTCCGCGTAACGAAGGCGATACCGTTTGACTTCATCCATAGAGCACGTCACTGCCTTTTAGAAAAGACGCTTGCTTCGCTGACCGCAGGGAGGGGTACTCTGGGATTCGATTTGCGCTGCATGCAGCGCAACCAAGCCTCTGGATTTTTTGTTCGGATCATCTGATCTGAATCCGGTTTTGAAGATGGCTTGGCGATTGCACCTGGTTCGAGGCCGAGGTGCGGCCAAGGTTCCGTAACACTGGGTGGTCGACGGCTTTTGTCATCTTCCTTTGAAGCTCAGAACGGCTTTAAGGCCACGGCGGTAGGTCTCTCGCAAGGGTTCGGTGTTGGCAATTTCGAGTCCGATCTGCTCTGCCTTGGGCGCGGTGGCCCCAATGGCCTCGGCCAGACTGGGGTAGATCCCCGCCCCCGCGAGGCCCAGAATGGCCGCTCCCCGAGCCGGGCCTTCCTCAATGGAGGTGCGGGCCAGCAGTACCTCCAGCACGCTACCCAGAATCGAGAGCCAGAAATCTGAGCGGGCTCCGCCGCCGATGGCCAGGAGCTGTTCGGTGACGACCAGAGGTCGCATCACTTCCAGCACATCCCGCAGGCTAAGGGCCACCCCCTCGAGCAGCGCCCGGGTCAGATGCCCCCGCCCATGGGCCAGGCTCAGCCCCAACCAGGCCCCGCGCAGCTCGGGGTCGAGGTAGGGGCTGCGCTCCCCGGCCAGGTAGGGCATGAAGACCAGCCCCTCGCTGCCCGGCGGTGCCTGCTGGGCTTCCTCCATCAGCTCGTCAAAGCTTACACCGGGGAACAGCTTATCCCGGTACCACTGCAGGCTGCCCGCCGCCGCCAGGGTGACCCCCAGGTAGTGGTAGCCGCCATCGGCGTGGCAGAAGAGGTGGATGCGGCCCTGGGGGTCGGGGGCAGGCGCTAGGGTGGGCAGGAAGATCACCCCGCTGGTGCCCAGGCTGACGCTGCCCAACCCAGGCCGGTTGCTGGAAATTCCCAGCCCGATGGCCGCTGCGGCGTTGTCGCCGGCCCCAGCCACCACCGGCAGGCCCGGAGGCAGCCCGGTGGCCTGGGCCCAGTCGGCCCGCAGGTGGCCCACCACCCCGTGGGAGGGGAGGATGGGGGGGAACAGATCGGGGCTTAGCCCCAGGGCCTCTAATAGATCGGTGTCCCAGCGCTGGGTCTGGAGGTGCAGGGCCCCTACCCCGGAGGCATCGGAAGGCTCGGTGGCCCTTTGGCCGGTCAGGGCATAGGCCAGGTAGTCCTTGGGCAGGAGCACCAGAGCGGTGCGGGCAAATGCTTCCGGCTCGGCTCGGCGCAGCCAGACCAGTTTAGGAAGCTGAAAGCCGGTTACCGCAGGGTTCCCGGTGCGCTGGATGAGCTCTGCGCGGGGTATCCTGGCCTCGATCTCGGCGCAGGCCTGGGCGGTGCGCTGGTCATTCCAAAGGGGGGCGGGGCGCACCACCTGGCCCTCTGAATCAAGGAAAACCGCCCCGTGCATCTGGCCCGAGAGACCGATGGAGACCGGGGTAAAGCCCTGCTGCTGTAGCTGTTGGGCCAGCTGGCTTAGGGCCTGGCGGGCGGCCTCGAGCCAGTCCGCCGGGTTCTGCTCGGTCCAGCCGGGCTTTGGGGTGAGCAGGGGGTAGCTGGCGCTGGCCTCGGCCACCCGCTGGCCCTGGGGGGTCAGGGCCAGGGCCTTGAGCCCGCTGGTGCCCAGGTCAATACCGATACCAACCATGCGCATAAGCCTACCTAGCGTACGCCTAGCAAGAGTTCGACCGTGAGCTGGTCGAGCCGCTCGAGGCCCGGCCCCCGCTCCGCCAGGGCGGCCCGGTCGAAGGCTCTGGCCTTGAGGGCCTCGGCGTTTTCCTTGCTGAAGCGTCTGGTCAGGGCCGAAAGCTCGGCGTCCTCTACCTTGTAGGCCCGGATCAGGGCCTGAATTTCCGGGTCCTGGTTGAACTGCCGGGCCTTCTCCTTGAGGATCAGGTAGGTGCGCATGCAGCCTTTGGCAAACTCCCAGACCCCGGCCTCGTCCTCGGTGCGCAGGGCGTGGGCGTCGAAGTGGCGGGGGCCGTCGTAGCCGGAGTCCTCTAAAAGCTTGACCAGGAAGAAGGCGGTCTTTAGGTTTTCTGCACCAAAGCGCAGGTCCTGGTCGAAGCGGCTCATCTTCTGGTCGTTGAGGTCGATGTGGAAGAGCTTGTCTGCGTCGATGGCCTGGGCCACCGCGTGCACGAAGTTGAGCCCGGCCATGGTCTCGTGGGCGAACTCGGGGTTAAGGCCGAAGAGGTGGGGCTTGTCCAGGGTGGCGATGAAGCCCAAGGCCGCGCCCACCACCGGCAGGTAGATGTCGCCCCGGGGCTCGTTGGGTTTGGGCTCGAGGGCAAAGCGGTAGCCGTAGCCTTGCGACTCGCTGTACTCGGCCAGGAAGTTGAGGGCCTCGCGGTAGTAGGCCAAGGCATCCAAGGTGTTCATGCCGGCGTCCACCTCGGCCCCCTCACGCCCCCCCCAAAGGACATAGATTTTGGCCCCCAGCTCGGCCCCCAGATCCATGGCCTGCATGGTCTTCTGGATGGCGTAGGCCCGGATGCGGGCATCGGGGTTGGTGAAGGCCCCATCCTTGAAGATGGGGTCGGAGAAGAGGTTGGTGGTGGCCATGGGGACGACCAGGCCGGTGTCCTGCAGGGCTTTTTTGAAGCGGGCAAGGATCTGCTGGCGTTCCGATGGGGTAGCGTCGATGGGAATCAGGTCGTTGTCGTGCAGGTTAACCCCATAGGCTCCGATCTCGGCCAGCTTATAGACGATGTAGTCGGGCTCGAGGGGCTTGCGGGTGGGCAGGCCGAAGGGGTCGCGGCCCACGTTGCCCACAGTCCAGAGGCCAAAGGTGAACTTGTGTTCGGGTTGAGGGGTGTAGTTGTTCATGATGGACTCCTTATTTTGCTCTGGTTCGGTTTTGCAGTATACCGCTTTAGGAAGGGCTCCTCGATGAAGATGTACGACAGAGTGGCAGCCCCATACGCCAGCCCCAGGGCTACCAGCGAGACCATAGCCCAGTCCTCCAGCGATCCCAGGCCGAAGTAGCGGTAGTCGCCCCGCCAGGTAAGCCGGATAAGCTCCAGGATCAGGTAGTGCCAGATGTACAGGCCAAAGGAAACCTTGGCCGTGTAGCGGAAGAAGGGGTTGTCCAGCAGCCGGTGCAGCCACAAGCTGAAGGGCAGCACGGCCAGCAGCAGGGCAAAGAGGCTAGTCAGCAGGGGGAAGTAGTAGGGCTGGTTTTGCAAGCTGTGGCTGAACTCGGGAGCACTCTTGAGGGCCCACAAAAGCCCTACCGCCCCGCCCAAGGCAAGCAGCGCCAGCAGGTCAAAGCCAAACTCCCGCCGCCCGCCGCGCTGCTGCCAGTAGGCCACAAACCCAGCGGCCAGTACCCCCAGCAGGTAGTGCTGGAAAAACCCGATGGGGTTGTAGTTGGGCATCCAGTACTTGGCCCCGCCCACCAAGCCGTACTGCCAGCCGCGCCCCTCGGGGCCGGGGGTCAGGTGGTCGTGGATGAGCTGGTTGGCCCCGTAGGCCAGAAGCCAGACCAGCAGCCAGAAGACGGCAGCAGCCCAGGGGTAGCGCTCGGGAACCAGGCGGAACATGGCCCACATGAAAAGGGGCATCAGGAGGTAGCAGATGACCTCAAAGCTGATGCTCCACAACGGGCCGTTCAGCTCAACCGGGAACAGGGTTAGGTAGTGCAGTCCTGCCAGAAGGCTGGCCCCAGCCAGGAAGCGCAGCCAGGCCTGCTCGGCGTAGGGAACCAGCAAAAGCCCAAGCACAAAGCTGATCACCAGCGCGGTGTAAAACCCCGGTAAAATACGGGCCGCTCGCCGCTTCAGATAAAGGCTCAGGCTGGGGAAAGGCTGGCCCTGCAGGTAGGCTTTCCAGAAAGGGTAGGAAAGCAGCATCCCCGAGAGTACGAAGAAGATGCTCACCCCCACCGAGCCGGTCATCAGGAATGCCTGGAGCTGTTGCACGGTGGGTTCCTGCTGGGGCAGATTGAGCCGCTGGGAAAGATGGTGCCCGATGACCAGCAAGCAGGCCAGGGCCCGCACCCCATCGGCCCCGGCCAGGCTCCCGGCCTGGGGAATAAACGCCAGCGCTTGCGCCCACCACCGGCCGGGCTCCCAGCGCCAGCGGCCCTCTACCGCCAGCCCCAGCCCCTGGGCGAAGGGCCGAGCAGCCAGGGCAAACAGCAGCAGGATGGGAAGCACAGCCAAGCTCTCGCCCATGGCCCGGTTTTCTAAGCCCACTGTTTGGCCGAAGCGGGTCAATACCGTCCCTGCCAGGGCCTGCTGCACGGTGTAGGTCTCGGGGGTGTTGAGCAGCACGATGGCTTTTCCAGCCTGGTTCCAGACCGCCACAAAGGTCAAAAGCCCCACGCTGACCAGGGCGGGGCGGGCTAAGGGCAGCACCACCCGCCAGAGAACGACGGGCTCACTGGCCCCGTCGACGCGGGCGGCCTCGAGCAGGCTGCGCGGGATGCTGGCCCGCAGGTACTGGCGCATTAGGAAGATGCCCAAAGCGTTGGCCAAGGCGGGCACCCACAGGGCCTTAGGCTCGTTGACCCAGCCGATCTGGCCCATTAGCAGAATGGTGGGAATCAGGCTTAGCAGCGGGGGAAAGAGCAGGGTGGCCATGACCACCGCGAATAGCGGTTCGCGCCAGCGGAACTTCAGAAAGGCAAAGGCGTAGCCGGCCAGCGGACAGACGATAAGCGAGCCCAGGCTGGCCAGAAGGGCAATGTAGCTGGAGTTCCAGAGGTTGCGCCAGTAAGTGGGAACCGCCTCCAGGAGCCGCGCGTAGTTTTCTTGGAAATGAGACCCAGGGTACCAGCTGGCGCCCATTCGGGCCAGGTCGGCAGCCGACTGGGTGGCTTTGAGCAACATGGCTGCAAGGGGGGCCAGGGCAGTCAGTACAGCCAAGCCCACCAGCAGGCCCAGGGCCAGCTGGGCGGCCGGGCTCAGGTGGGTGAGGCGGGCGGTGGCCTCGGCCAGGGGGGTGGTCTCGAGGGCGGTGAAACCGCGCCCCAGCAGCCGGTACACCCCCAGCACCACGCCCAGCGTGACCAGAAAAAACAGCACCGTAGCCGCCGCAGCCAGGCCCATATCGAAGTCCACAAAGCCGAACTTGAAGACGTAGGCGGTAAAAGGGCCTTGTTGTAGGGCGCTCAGGAAGCTCAGGGTAAAGGCCACGAAGATCATGGGCCGCAGAATGGGCAGGGCCACGTAGCGGAACTGCTGCCACAGGCTGGCCCCCTCGAGGGCCGCCGCCTCGTAGAGGCTGGGGGGGATGCTGGCCAGAGCCATCAGGTACAGCAGCAGACTCCAGCCCAGGTGGCCCATCAGGGCGACCAGCCAGCTAGGCACCTGCTGGGCCAGGTTCAAAAGCCCGTCGGGCAGAAGCCAGCCCAACACCGGCAGGCCATTCAGCCAGTAGAGGCTCTGAGGGGCGATGCTCCAAAGCGTGCTGAAGAAGCTTCCCAGAACTAATCCCAGCAGGGCAGGAGAGACCAGGTAAGGCCCCAGAAAGGTCAGGGCCAAAAGTCCCTGCTTGCGCCGGAAAACCATGTGAATGGCAAAAGCCAGCCCCAGCGCCACTGCTTGCTGGGGGATGGCAGTGCCGAGGGCCTGGCCCAGCGTTGCCAGCATGGGGGGCCAGAAGCGAGCCTCTGGGGGGATGTACCGGCACTCGCTCAGGCAAAGGATGTAGTCGTAGGCCCAAAGTCCGCTGAAGCGCATGGCCCCCACCCCGGCAGCCGGGTTCCACTCCATGAAGGAAACCACCAGGGTAAACAGGATAGGGAAAAGCCCAAACGCCAGCCAAAGGGCAAAAAAGGGGGCGATGAACAGGTAGGCCCAGCCAGACTGCCTGCCGTTTTGGCGCTGAGCCGGGGGGGCTAGGAGGCGGGTACCGGTCAAGGTTTACCTCGGCCAGTTAGTCGTGGAACTCGCGGTAGATGAAGTAGTCGAAGTCGGCGTGCTTGTTCCGGCCGCTCAGATCCTGCACGCATAAGCCTATAAAGGTACCGGTGAAGCCCAGCCCGCGGCAGTAATCGTCGGAAAGCTGGTAGGATTCGAAGCGTTTGGGGATCTCCTGCCAACGCTGGCCATCGGGCGAATAGGCAAAGCTGAAGAACTCCCGCTGGTAGCGCACCCGCAGGTGCACCACCGGCCAGTCCCCCAGGGGAATCTCGCGGTCCAGAGGCTCGTCGTAGTGGCCGTTGTCGCAGGTGAGGATGGCCAGGGTCTTGCCTAGCTGCTCGTCCCGGCTCAGGCGCAGGTAGACCCAGTTGCCGGTGTCGTAGTAGCAGACCAGGCCGGCCATCTGTTGGAAGTCCTCCGGATCGAACTCGAGGGCGGTCTGGGCCTCGGCGTAGAAGTGCTGCAGGCGGCGGGCGACCAGGCTCTGGTGGTGTTTAGAGCTGAGCGACTCCCGGCCGTACAAACGTAGAAACCCCGGCCGCTCAGACAGCGAGAGCCAGGAGGGGTCGGGGGGAAGGCGTAGGGTCTGGAAGTGGAGGCTTAGGCTGGGGGTTTCGAAATCGTCGCGTTCAGGCTCTGCTGGCCAGGGATGAGGCTCTAAGGCCGGGGCCTCGACTTCCAGGCTGGGGGCGCGGCCTCCCTGGGCCAGCCGGGGCCACCCATCGGCATCCCAGACGATCTTTTGCAGCGCGGTCTCCCGGCCTAAGGGGCAGTGCCGCCGGGGGGCCTGGGGGGGCTCGAGGGGGCGCCCCACCAGGTGGGCCATGTACCAGTCCCCCGCTGGGGTCTGGACCAGTGAAGCATGGCCGGCCTTCTGCAAGGCCAGGCTGGGGTCTTCCTTGGAGGTCAGGGTGGGGTAGTGGGGGTCTACTTCATAGGGGCCCTGGATGCGCCGGGCGCGGGCCAGGGTAACGGCGTGCTCGTAGACCGTGCCCCCCTCGGCCACCAGCAGGTAATACCAGCCATCCTTCTTGTAGAGGTGTGGCCCCTCGGTCACCCCCAGCGGGGTACCGCTGAAGATGGGGTAGATGGGGCCGACCAGCTTTTTATGAACCGGGTCGTACTCCTGCAGCACGATGCCGGAAAAGGCGTTTTTGCCCTTGCGGTGGTCCCAGCGCATGTTCACCAGCCACTTGCGCCCATCCTCGTCGTGAAAGAGGGAGGGGTCGAAACCCGAAGAGTTCAGGTAGACCGGTTCCGACCAGGGGCCTTCAATGCTAGGAGCGGTCACCAGATAGTTGTGGGCGTCCTTGAAGACCTCGTGGTTGCCCCAGGTTTTTACGTCGGTGTAGACCAGGTAAAACTGCCGGCCATCGTGGCTCAGGCAAGGGGCCCAGATGCCCCCGGAATCGGGGTTGCCCCGCATATCGAGCTGGGAGGTGCGGGTGAGGGCATAGCCGATAGGCCGCCAGTGCACCAGGTCGCGCGAGTGATGCAGCCGCACCCCCGGCCACCACTCGAAGGTGGAGGTGGCGATGTAGTAGTCCTGGCCCACCCGCAGGATGGAGGGGTCGGGGTGAAAGCCTCGCAGTACAGGGTTGCGGATCCTCATAGAGCCGGCACTCCCTCCCGTAGGAAGGCCCTGAACCAGTGCCCGCTCTGCTTGATATATCGTTCCTGGGTGTCAAAATCGACATAAACCAGGCCAAAGCGCTTTTCATACCCCTCGGCCCACTCGAAATTGTCCAGAAGGCTCCAGACGAAGTACCCCTGCAGCGGGGCCCCTGCTTGCAGAGCCTGCCATGCTGCGGTGAAGTGGCGTTCCAAATAGTGGGTGCGCTGTGGATCCTGCACCTGGCCTCTAATAAGCTGGTCGGGATAGGCGGCCCCGTTTTCGGTGATGTAGAGGGCCTTTGGCCGGTACTCCCGGGCCAGCCGCACCAGCAGCTCGCGCAGGCCGTCGGGGTAGACCTCCCAGTCCATCTGGGTGAACTCCTGGCCGCTGCGCACTCCGTCGAAGTAGTAGGGGGCCTCAGGGCTGTGCTTCAGCACCGCCCGGGAGTAGTAGTTGAGGCCCAGGAAGTCGGTGGGGGTGGCGATGGCCTCGAGGTCCCCCTCCTTCCAGGTTGGGGCGGCCTGGGCTTGCCGGTAGAGCTCGAGCATATCCTCTGGGTAGCCAAAGCCAAAAAGCGGGTCGAGGTACCAGCGGTTCTGAAAGCCGTCGTAGCGCCGGGCCGCGGCCACGTCGGCGGGGTCGGGGCTGGCGGGGTGTCCGGGGGAGAGGTTGAGGGTGATCCCCACCTGGGCCCCCGGGGCGTTGGCCCGGATGGCTGGCACGGCCAGGCCGTGGGCCAGGAGCAGGTGGTGGGAGGCCTGGACCGAGAGGGCCAGGTCGCGCAGGCCCGGGGCATGCACCCCAGCGTAGTAGCCCAGGTGGGCCGAGCACCAGGGCTCGTTCAGGGTAATCCAGTGCTTGACCCGGTCGCCCAGGTGCCGGCTCAGGTAAGCGGCGTACTCGGCGAAGGCGTAGGCGGTCTCCTGGTTTGGCCAGCCGTCCTGGTCCTGCAGGGCCTGGGGCAGGTCCCAGTGGTAGAGGGTGACCCAGGGGGTGATACCGCTTTCCAGCAGGGCGTCCACCAGCCGGTCGTAGAAGGCCAGCCCCTTGGGATTGGGCTCCCCCCGCCCGCGCGGGAAGATACGCGGCCAGGCTACAGAGAAGCGGTAGGCGTTCAGCCCCAGGTCCCGCATCAGGCCAATGTCGGTGAGGTAGCGGTGGTAGTGGTCGCAGGCCACATCCCCGGTATCTCCCCCGCGAGTCTTGCCGGGGGTGTGGCTGAAGGTATCCCAGATACTCGGCCCGCGGCCGTCCTCTTGGGTAGCCCCTTCGATCTGGTAGGAAGAAGTAGCGGTGCCCCACACGAATTGGTCGGGAAAATCACTGCGTTTCATGGTAACTCCTCAGGGTTGTTGCAGGGTGCGCTGCAAGGCGAAGTAGGCGGGCTTGGGTTGGTAGTCCACATCGAAGATGAGCGGCTCGCTTGCTGCCCGCCAGGAGTGGGCATCGGAAACACCCCACAGGGTGAAGACCTTGCAGCGGGGCTGGCGCAAGCAGATTTGCAGAATCTCTTGGTAAAGCCGGGCCTGGGCCTGCAGGCGTTCGGCTTTGGTGCCTGGACCGGTTAGCCGCACGTCCATCTCGGTGATGTGAATCTCCAGGCCCAGCCGGGCGAAGCGCTCGAGGTTCTCCGCCATGCGGGCCTGCTGGGGCGAGAAGCCGAGGTCGAGGTGGGCTTGGAAGCCTATACCGTCGATGGGTACCCCTTTTTCCTTGAGCGATTTGAGCAGGCTGTAGATGGCATCTGACTTGGGGCCCAGCCCTTCGGCCCCGTAGTCGTTGTAAAAGAGCTTGGCCTTGGGGTCGGCCTCGCGGGCCAGGCGGAAGGCGCGCTCTATGTAGTCGGGCAGCACATCAAAGGGTGTGGCGCGCAGCCTGGCATCGTCCCCTATGGCCTCGTTGACCACGTCCCAGTAGGCGATTTGCCCCTTATACCGCCCCACCACGGTGCGGATGTGCTGGCTCAGGATGGCCTCCATCTCGCTACGGCTAAAGCTCCCGTACATCCAGCGGGGCAACTGCTGGTGCCAGACCAGGGTGTGCCCCCGGATGACTTGCTTGTGCTTTTGGGCAAAATTCACCAGCAGGTCGGCGGCGGCAAAGTTGAACTGACCCCTACTGGTCTGCAGGGCTCCCCACTTCATCACGTTCTCAGCTACCACCAGGTTGAACTCACGGGCCAGTACCGGTCCATATGCCGCTTCCTGCAAGAGCAGGCTTGGCTCGACCGCAGCCCCAACAAGGATCCCCCGTCGTTCAGCCAGCTCACGCAAGGGTGGCCCCGACTGGGCTAGGGCCATCATTAGGGCACAAAGCCCCAGCACTCCATACCTCCACAACGGCATTGACTCCTCCTTAGGATGGGATTGGCCTAGCTTTTGACTGCGCCCGAAGTCAGCCCTTCCATAAGCTGCCGTGCAGCCAGAGCAAAGACCAGCAGCAGAGGGGCCACCAGCAGGGCCGTGCCGGCCATAATGGCTCCCCACTCCACATCGGTGGCTCCTTGCAGCGTGCGCAGCACCACCGGTAGGGTTTTGGTCTCCTGGGTGCGCATGATTACGTTCACATCCGCAAAGCGGTTCCACGAGCCAATAAAGGTAATCAGGCCTAGGGTGCCCAGGGCTGGGCGCACCAGCGGTAGCACAATCCGCCAGTAGATCTGAAACTCGCTGCACCCATCGATGCGGGCCGCATCCACCAGCTCCTTGGGTACGGCGGAAAGAATGTACTGGCGCATGAGGAAAATACCCAACGCACCCGCCATGGCTGGTACCCAGAGGGCCTTGGGCTGGTTGATCCAGCCGATCTGATAGATCAGCAGATAAAAGGGAATCAGGTTGAGGATGGCCGGTATTAGCAGGGTGGCCAGCACCACCCCAAACAGCCGCTCACGTCCGCGAAACTCATACATGGCAAAGCCATAGCCAGCCAGGCTGCAAAGGAACAGGCTGGTCAGGGTGGTCATCAGAGCCAGGTAGAGGTTGTTCCAGTAGGCTCGCCAGAAGGGGATTTTATCCAGCAAAATCTGGTAGTTGGTCCAGAAGTGCTCGCCAAACCACAAAGGCGGAGGGAAGCCGAAAATTTCCGAACGCTGGTGGGTGGCAAAGACGAACATGAGGTAAAAGGGAGCCAGGGTCAGCACCCCGCCCAGGGCCAGAAGGGCAAAGCCCCCCAGGCGCAGCAACAGACCTCCCAGGGAGAATTTCCGGTCGGAACCTGCCATCTTAGTTCTCCCCTCGAGCCGCACGGCCAAAGATCAGGTTGTTGAGGTAGGTCAGAATACCGATAAAGATGAATAGAATCCAGGCGATGGAAGCCGCCGTCCCCATCTCGAGCCACTCGAAGGCAGTACGGTACATGTACATGGTCGCGGTCTGCCCGCCTTGGGTCGCCGAGCTGGCCCCGCCATTGAGCAGAACGAAGGGCTGTTCGAAAAGCTGCATATTGCCAATGATGGTTAGACTCACCGCAAAAAACATCATCGGTCGCAGCAGAGGCAGGGTGATGTAGCGAAACTGCTGGTAGCGGCTGGCCCCGTCTACTGCGGCAGCCTCGTAGAGCTCCTTGGGTATGGCCTGGATCGCCGATAGGTAGAGCAGCGTGTTCCAGCCAGTAAATTGCCAGACCACCACCAAAGCCAGGCCATACTTGATGGTAGAGTTAAGGAACCAGTTGATGTTCTGATCAGGTAGAAGCCAGCCCAGGAGCGGCCAGGTGTTGAGCTGGGCGATCACCAAGTTGATAACCCCGTTGTGTGTGGCAAATAGGGTATTGAAGATGAGGGCGATGGCTACCGAGGAGGTGATGTAGGGTAAAAAGTAGACCGCCATCACCAGGGTCTTGAAGCGGCCCAGCACCATGTGAATCACGAAGGCCAGCGGAATGGCGATCAAGTGCTGGGGCAGGCCGGAGAAAATACCCAACCAGACGGTGTTCCACATGGCCCGCCAGAACATGGGGTCGGTGAGGGTGAAGGTGTAGTTCTCAAAGCCCACGTACTTCCAGCGGCCCCAGCCGTCGCTGGGCGTCCAGGACTGGAAGGACATATACAGAGAAAACAGCGTCGGGTATAGCCCAAACACCAGAAAAAGGATGAAAAACGGGCTGATGAAGATGTACGGCGCATAACGCCGCTGGAAGTTGCTCCAGCGCATGGCCAGGCTAACCTTGCTGGTTGGAGGGGGTGCGGTGCTGATGCTCTTTCGCACGGTGCTCCTTTCTGTTGGCGCGGTTCTGCTGCCGCTCTGAAAGCCTTTCATAAAACGCCACAGAAAGGGGGAGGAAGGGTTGTCCTTCCTCCCCTCCCTTCACTAGCGCATGCGTCGCTCAATCAAGCGCTTGGCCTCAGCTAGGGCCGCCCCGATGTCCTTGTTCTCGTCGAGCACCTGCGAGAGGGCGGTGCTCAGAATTTCGTTGGCAATGCGGTCATACTTGTTGGCCTTCAAAGGTTTGACCCGGCGGGCAGCGTCGCGCCACAGCAGACGGGCCTGTTGTCCACCCAGAAACTCGACCCGCTCGTTGAAAGAGGGATCGTCCTGGGCAGAAAGCAACGATGGGAAGGCCCCAATAGCGCGGAAGCCGGCCACTTGAGACTCTTTATCGGTGGTGAGGAACTTGATTAGTTCCCAAGCCAGGGCCTTGTTTTTGGAGGCCGAGGTAATGGCATAGAAGCTACCACCCCAGGAGGCATACATTCCTTCGGGGAGCTGCTGCACCCGCCACAGACCTTTGGTCTCGGGGGCCATCCAGTTTTGCAGGTGGCCCTGCAACCAGGCCCCAGAGAACTGTGTGGCTACGGTACCTTTTTTGAAAGCGTCGTACCACTCATTGGTCCAGGCCCCAATTTTGGCATCCAGCCCGGCATTGCGAATGTTTTTAGCCAGCTCGAATGCGCGTACAAAGCGGGGGCTATCCACGACCACACTACCCTTTTCATCGAAGTAGGGGCTTTGGTTGGCCGGAGTGGTCGCAAAGATGTTAATCCAGGCAACGTCGGCAGCATCGGCAATCAGGAAGGAGCCTGTGGTAGCCTTGATTTTCCGTCCCGCGGCGATGTAGCCAGCCCAGGTGGTCATGTCGCGCGGGTTGACACCGGCCTTCTGCAGGATATCGACCCGGTAGAAGAAAGTACCGGGACCGATATCTACCGGCATCGCAATAAAACGTCCATCTGCCGAAGTGGCTTGTGCGATGGTATAGGGTGTGAACAGACGCTTGTACTGACCGGCGTTATAAGGGGCCTTGTTCAGGTCCTCGAAGCCCTGACCTTCGGCAAACCGCCCCACAAAGCCGATCTCTATGGCGGCTACATCGGGAAGGCCCTGTCCGGTGGCTAGAGCGGTGGTCAGAGCGTTGTGGTGGTCGGCGTACTGCTGGATAACCAGCTTGACCTCCACGTTGGGGAACTTCTTGTTGAAAAGGGGAATCTGAGCCTTGATGGAGTCATCCAGGTTTGGAAAAACCGCTACGGTAAGGGTGGTTTTCTGGGCCAGACCCAGTCCTGCCAGAGCTAGCAGAGCCAACAGAATCAGGATTCGCTTCATGTGTGCCTCCAGGTGGTGGAGCTTCAGCCCCGTCGGATTGCCTAAAGCCGGTGAAAGCGCTTTCAAACTGTTGTGTTCCTGGCGATTCCTTACATCCCTCCTTTGTTTAAGACAACGTTTGAGGTATCAAACGAGAACTGGGTGAGCGCAACAAGCCGGTAGACTCACGCACCATCAGGCGGGTTGATAACGGGCGCGGGGTGTAGGGTTTGCCCTCGAGCATAGCCAGCACCCAGCGTGCGGCTTCCCAGCCCATTTCCTGGCCGGGCTGACGCACCGAGGTGAGCGGGGGAGAGAAGTAGTTCGAGCTGGGTAGGTCGTCGAAGCCTACCAGCGACACGTCCTGCGGAACACGAATTCCCCGCCGGTACAGGGCTACGTTGGCGCCGTAGGCCATCTGGTCGTTGGCAGCGAGGATGGCCGTGAACAAGGCTCCCCGTGCCAGCAAGGCCTCTACCGCCAGCACGCCGGAGGGCTCGAGGTAGTCACCTTCCACCAGCAGAGCTGGGTCGAAGGGAATACCCGCATCCTGCAAGGCCTTCCGGTAACCCTTCAGACGCTCCACGGCATCGGGGTGGGAGTGGGGTCCGGCGATGTGGGCAATCCGCCGGTGACCCAGCTCGATCAGGTGAAGGACGCCTTCGTAAGCGCCCTGGGCGTTGTCGATACCCAGGCAGTTCAGACCCTTGATCTGACGCCCGACTACCACCACGGGTATGCGTTGGGTCAGATCCCGCAAGCGCTCTTCGGGTACACTGCCATCCATAACGATGAGGGCATCTACCTGCCGGCCTATCAGCACCTGCAGGGCGGCCTCCTCCTGGTCGGCCCGCCAGTGTCCGCTGGCAAAGATGGGATGATACGGGGTTTTTTCCAGGGCCTGCTCCACTCCCTTGAGCATCTCTCCGTAGTAGGGGCTGCTGATTTCCTGGGTCACCACCCCAATGGTCAGGGAACGCCCCTGGGCCAGCCCCTTGGCCATGATGTTCGGACGGTAGTTCAGCCGCTCGATGGCCCTCAGTACGGCCTCTCGCTTGCTTGAGTCCACCCTAGCGGTGCCGTTGATCACACGAGAAACCGTGCTGGGCGAGACACCGGCCTCGCGGGCTACATCGCTTAGGGTTACGGCTTCGCGCAAGGGATGCCTCCAGGTACTTGCTTTAGCTCGCTGCATAAAGTTAAGCAGATTTTGAAAGCGCTGTCAATAGGAGGCTCGTGTACCCCGGCGAGCCTAGGGTTCCAGAATCACCTTACCGGTGTTATGACGGCTTAGGATTAATTCAAATGCCTGTGCGGCCTCCTCGAGCTTGAAGCGCTGCCCCACCACCGGCCTGATCTGGCCCGAGGCCACCAGGGGCTGAAGAAACTGCACGGCGCTCTGCATGGCGGCTGGATCGCTCAGGAAGGGCGTGAGCCAGAGGCCGATCACGCTCTGGTTGCCCTTCATCAGGCCCACCGGGTACATCTGGGCCATCTCGCGCGAGGCCGAACCGATCACCAACAGGCGGCCCCGGTAGGCCAGCATCCTGAGGCTCTGGGCAAACCCGGCGCCGCCCACCACCTCCATCAGGATGTCCACCCCACGGCCCCCGGTGGCCTCTTTGACCGCTTCCACCAGGTTGTCCTGGGTGCTTAGCAGGGTCACCTCCGCCCCCAGGTTGCGGCACAGGGTCAGCTTTTCCTCGCTGCTGGCCAGGGCCACCACCCGCAAGCCCAGCGCTTTGGCAATCTGGATCGAGGCTGTGCCCAGGGCTCCGGCGGCAGCCTGAATCAGCACCCACTCGCCGGGTTTGGCCTGGGCCTGGGTTTGTAGGGCGAAATAGGCGGTGAAGTAGGAGACCGGAAAAGCCGCCGCTTCGGCAGCACTCATGCGGGGTGGAACCGGCACCACCGCCCTGCTACTGACCACGGCATACTCGGCAAAAGCCCCACTCCCTCCCAACGCCGCGACCAATTCACCTGGTTGGTAATGCTCTACACCCTCCCCTACCGCTTCCACCACCCCAGCAAACTCCATACCCGGAATCATGGGGTAGCGGGTGCGCACCAGGTATTCGCCGGCTACGCTCAGAATATCGGCGAAGTTGAGCCCCACGGCCTCGACCTTGATGAGCACTTGCCCAGGGCCGGGGCTGGGTTTGGGAAGGTCGGTGAGCTCCAAGACTTCGGGGCCGCCTGCACGGTGTACCTGGATGGCTTTCATGCTGCACAGCATATAACGCTGCCGCAAATGTAGCTCCACCGAAAAATGTCCCCTGCACTTGGGGGTATCCTTGGCTCTGATATGACGAGAACGGCGATTGTGATTGGCTCGGGGATTGGGGGTCTGGCGATGGGCCTACGCCTACAAAGCCTGGGCTTCGATACCACTATAGTGGAAAAACTGGATGGCCCCGGCGGGCGGGCCTACGTGCGCAAGGTAGATGGCTTCACCTTCGACATGGGGCCCACCGTGATTACGGTGCCGCATTTCATCGAGGAGCTTTTTTCCCTCGAGCGCGGCCGGTCCAACCTGAGCCAGCCCGACTACCCCGCCGAAGTCCTAGGCGAAGACAAGCGCATCAAGAGCGGCACCTCGGGCGGCAAGAACACCAGCCGCTACGTGCAGATTGTGCCTGTCCTGCCCTTCTACCGCATCTACTTCGACGACGGCACCTTCTTCGACTACGACGGCGATCCCGAGAACACCCGGCGGCAGGTGCAGGAGCTGGGCGAGCCCGGCGACCTCGAGGGCTATGAGCGCTTCTACCGCGACGCCAAGGCCATTTTTGAACGGGGTTTCCTCGAGCTGGGCTACACCCACTTTGGTGACCTGGGCAGCATGCTGCAGGTGGTGCCCGACCTGCTTCGGCTCGACGCGGTCCGCAGCCTGTTTAGCTTCACCAGCAAGTATTTCAAGTCGCCCAAGCTGCGCCAGGTGTTCAGCTTTGAGACCCTGCTGGTAGGCGGCAACCCCCTGAGCGTGCCGGCCATCTACGCCATGATTCACTTTGTGGAGAAGACCTGGGGCATCCACTTCGCGATGGGCGGTACGGGTGCACTGGTGCACGCCTTTGTAAAAAAGTTTGAAGAGCTGGGCGGCCGCATGCGCTACAACACCGAGGTCAAGAGAATCAACGTGGTGCGCCAGGGCCGGCGCAAGGTGGCCACCGGGGTTACTCTGGCCGATGGCCACGTTTTGAATGCGGACATTGTGGTTTCCAATGCCGACTATGCCCACACCTATCTGAACCTGATCGAGCCGCAGCACCGCTTCTGGCAGTCCGACCTGGTGGTCAGAAACCGCCCGCAAAGCATGTCCCTGGTGGTGATCTACTTCGGCTTCCGGGCCGATGGCAACGAGGCTGAAAAGCTGCGCCACCACAACATCATCCTGGGCCCGCGCTACGAGGAGTTACTGCGCGACATCTTTGGCCGCAAAATCCTGGCCAAGGACTTCAGCCAGTACCTGCACATCCCCACCCTGACCGATCCCAGTCTGGCCCCGCCCGGCCACCATGCCGCGTACACGCTAATCCCGGTACCGCACAACGGCAGCAAGCTGGACTGGGAGCTCCTGGGCGAGCCCTTTGTGAACAAGGTGCTGCGTTTCCTCGAGGACCGGGGTTATCTGCCCAACCTTTCCAAGCGCCTGGTGCACAAGAGCTTTATCACCCCCGACTACTTCGAGCACACCCTCAACAGCTATCTGGGCAACGCCTTTGGCCCAGAGCCTATCCTGGCGCAGTCGGCTTTCTTCCGACCTCATAACAGGAGTGAAGACATCGCGAACCTTTACCTGGTCGGGGCAGGGGTTCAGCCGGGTGCCGGAACCCCCAGCGTGATGATGTCGGCCAAGATGACCGCCCGGCTAATCGCCCAGGATTTCGCAATCGTGGACGAGCTTGAGTCGAACCAGCCGACGGCGAGGGGTCCGGCAGAAGCCGTGGGGGTGGGGTGACCGCCCGCTCCAAGGGTCTGTGAATCGCTGCGACCCGGGTTGGGCTGAGTCTTCGCGCAGGCACCTCCTGGTTCGCGTAACGCATTTTGGGTCAAATCTGCTTGCGGATGCGCAAGCAATGCTTATGCTCAGACAGTAGGCTACCCCGCAGGTGCGTCTTCCTATCAATGTTTGCTACCATGTCGGATACGCTTCCCACCTCGGGGTAACCTGCCCCCTCGAGCCAAAACCGTTTATGGATGGCACCTTTGACCTTCTTGGGCCTATTGAAATCTTGCAACTGCTATCGCAGGCCCGGCAAACCGGAGTTTTCAAGGTTCCCGGGGGAGAGGTATACCTCGAGCGTGGTCAGCCGATCCATGCTCAGTACAGAGGTAAATCGGGCCCCGATGGGCTGTTTCAGATTTTGGCCCTCAAAGAGGGAAAATTCCGCTATCTGGCGGGTGAGCGGGCCCGGCAATCGAGCCTCGAGGGCTCGTTGGATAACTACCTGCTTCAGGCCATCCGCCTCATAGATGCCCGACTCGATCTGAGCCCTTTCGACCGGGTACAGCTTACCGATGCCAACCGCACCACCCACCTCACCCTTTCACCCGACGAGTTTGAACTGCTTCGCCACATGGGCAGGCCTATTAGCCTGTTTGACCTGGCTGTCATCAGCGGCATTCCCGGCGATGTGGTGAACCTAAACGTGAGCCGGCTGGCCCGGCTGGGCCTGGTTCAGATCACTGCCCAGACCCCCCGCACCGTGCGCCTGACGGTCGGTCGCCTGGAGGGCTCGGCAGCAGCCCGGCTCGATGCGCAGCTACTGCGGGCCTGGCGGAACCATTTTGGTCCCTTTGCCCAGATCGAGGTGCGCAGCGAGGAGCGCATCTGGCAAATGCCGGTCGAGCCCAAAACCAATGCCGGGCCGCAACTTTTGCTCTCATCCGATGCTCTTTTTTTCCACAACTTGCGGGTCGGGCAGGAGGTTCTGGTCTGGCCCTCTTTGTAGTAGCACTGCCCTCGAGAATCTACAGAAGCAGTTTTTGTGCACCGGTAGGCCTGTGGGAGGTTCATTTGTTTGCCGCCGCTCCCAATAACCTAACCCTCCACGATGCCTCCGCAGCAACGGCAAGCACTGCAAAGCCGGGTCGAGCGGGCTGACTCGTCTTAAATAAGGGCACTTTGGCTTGGCGATAAAGCCTACGAGTTCATGCTGTTCGGCTCGAGGGAGAAAACGCCATTGACCAGGTTACAGCGGGATGTTGCCGTGCTTCTTGTAGGGACGATCTTCGTGTTTGGTGGAGAGCATCTCGAGGTGTTGGATGAGCAGCCGGCGGGTTTCGCTGGGGTCTATCACATCGTCGATGTAGCCGCGTGCTGCTGCCACATAAGGGTTGTCGAAGGCTTTTTTATATTCGGCGATCTTAGCCTGGCGGGTGGCGGTGGGGTCGGGAGAGGACTGAATTTCCTTTCGGTAGATGATGTTGGCGGCTCCCTCGGCCCCCATCACCGCGACCGCCCCCGTAGGCCAGGCCAGTACCACGTCGGCCCCCATGTCACGGGAGTTCATGGCCAGATAGGCTCCTCCGTAGCTCTTGCGGGTAATCAGGGTGATTTTGGGTACGGTGGCCTCGGCGTAGGCGTAGAGCATCTTGGCCCCATGGCGGATGATGCCCTGGTGCTCCTGGGCAACCCCGGGCAGGAAGCCGGTGACGTCCACCAAGGTCAGAATGGGGATGTTAAAACTGTCGCACGTGCGGATGAAGCGGGCGGCTTTGTCGGAGGCGTTGATGTCCAGCGCGCCAGCCATGAAACGTGGATTGTTGGCGACCACCCCGATGCTCTGCCCACCCAGATGGGCAAAGCCCACGATGATGTTTTTGGCAAAACTGCTGTGAAGCTCGAGGAACCTGCCATGGTCCACAAGGGTCTCGATGATCTGGTGCATGTTGTAGGGCCGGCGGGGGTCGGGGTGCACCAGATCCAAAAGTTCGGGGGTTTTGCGGTTTTTGGGGTCGCCGTTCTCGACCAGTGGGGGCTTCTCTTTGGCGTTTTGAGGCAGGTAGGTCAGCAGTTGCTTGATGGTGTCCAGTACGCCCTGGTCGCCGTCGCACTCGAGGTGGGCCACCCCAGATTTGGCGGTGTGAACCTCCGAACCTCCCAGTTGCTCGAAGGTGACTTCCTCGCGGGTTACGCTCTTGATAACCTCTGGCCCCGTGATGAACATATAGCTGTTGCCCTTGCTCATCAGCACAAAATCGGTGATGGCCGGGCTATACACGGCCCCACCGGCACAAGGCCCTAGAATGGCCGAAATCTGCGGTACCACCCCCGAGTAGATGGCGTTGCGATAGAACACCTCGCCGTAGCCCGAAAGGCTGTCCACGCCCTCCTGGATGCGGGCTCCTGCCGAGTCGTTGAGGCCGATCACCGGGGCGCCCACCCTGACGGCCATATCCATGACGCGGGCAATTTTCTGTCCGTGAGTTTTGCCGAGACTACCGCCCAGTACGGTGAAGTCCTGGCTAAAGACAAAAACCGTCCGACCGCCTACCTTGCCATAGCCCGTAATGACCCCATCCGCAGGGGCTTGCACGCCGTGCATGAGCTCGCTTTCGGGATGTTCGGCAAAGGGCTGGAGTTCGACGAACGTACCCTCATCGAGCAGGTATTGGATGCGTTCGCGGGCGGTCATCTTGCCCGATTCGTGCTGTTTCTTGATGCGCTCCGGGCCGCCACCGGCTTCAATACGCTTGCGGCGTTCTTCCATTTCTGCCAGAAGCTCTTCCATCCAAGCCCGCGTGTTGTCTGCCATAGCTTTTGTATCTTACCAATGCGTTTTGGTGTCATTGGTACTGGTAGACATTCCCAGCCGCAGCAGCTAGATAGCCCAGCGGTGCAGGTGTGTGGGCAACTTCACCGCCTGGCTTCCAACGCAGCCATCGGGAGGGATCAGGTGCCTGATTGCATTTCGTCCGTGCAAACCCGGATCAAAACGAGAACAGCCAAACAGACGCACCTCGCCGCAGGGATGCATACTCTTCACTGCGGTTTTCACAAAGATTCTCAGAGCCGGCTGGGTCGATTTGGGGCCTGCGCATTGCCCCTTTCGGTGACTGGAAAGGGTAGGCACCCTGTCCCGGGCATAAAAGAGAAACTCCCCGACCGCATACTCAACGGGGGCTTGCCGGCTAGGGTAGCTCTGGCGGGCAGTTCAAGCCCAACAGGTGGGTAGGGCGATGTGCTCTTTTTTACCGGCCCCGATACAATGGGTTGTTGAGTCGCGATGGAAGATCTCGATCAGGTCATTCGTTTAGGGCGCTACGATGAAGCTCGAAAGCGCATTCTGGCGGGGGAAGAGGGCAATGCCGACGGGCTGGCGGTCTTATTGGAGCTGCGGGACTGGCTTCGGCTCAAGGAGTATGGCCAGGCCCAAAAGCTTTTGGAGCAGGATGGCGATCTGATTACGGGCTACCTGGATGTGTCGCAGGCCAAGGCTGCCCTCGAGGCTTTCGACTCGGAAGATCCGAGCCAAATTGCCGATTACCTCGAGGACCCCCATCTGGGTGCGGAAGCCTGGACCGCGCTAGGGTTGGCCCGTATTCGCAGCGGACGGCGAGAGGAGGCCCAACAGGCGTTCGAAGCGGCTTTACAGGCCGACCCCGGCCACTACCGGGCCAAGACCAACCTGGCCAGCATGATCCTCGAGGCTGGCCACACC
>Ga0209721_1000765_pt1 | contig 26964 bp, 25 predicted proteins | sample TshhotsprinmetaG_FD_184139 | JGI IMG/M metagenome (GOLD analysis project Ga0209721, IMG submission 184139) | Hot spring microbial communities from South Africa to study Microbial Dark Matter (Phase II) - Tshipise hot spring metaG (SPAdes)... | ecosystem: Environmental > Aquatic > Thermal springs...
ACAACACGATGGTTCACGTGATCAGTAAAAAAGTTTGGGACAAACTGACACCGGAACAAAAAACCATTATTAAAGAAGAAAGCAAGAAAGCCGGCGACTGGATGAGAAAGGCCTGCAGGGAAGGGGAAGCGAGCCAAATCAATGACCTCAAGAGATTCGGAATGGAAGTCACCATCCCAGACAAGGCAAAGTTCAAGGCATTGATGAGGCCTGCCTATGACCGGATGAAAGCGATTGCTGGAGAAGAGAATATTGCCACTTTCATGAAAATTGTGGATGAGGCGAAATAGATAGTAGGTTGGCCCCTGGTAAGCTACAGACAGGAGAAATCGAGGCGGATCAACTAAAAAATAGGTATGGGCAAGCGGCTCTTCAAGGCTTCGAATGGTGATTGATTTAGAATGTTATGGTAAATGGAGAGCATCATTTTTAGTGAATTTCGATAGGGTAAGGAGAGGAGGGAGTTGACCTGGAAAAGGTTCGCCTCGAAGCCTTTACGAACAGCCTGCCCATACCCGTCTGGCCGAGATTTTTGCACCCATTAAAAGGGTAACTTTGCACTTTGATCTCGATTTCTTCCAGGAAACCCTGATGGGTGATCGAGCCGAGCAGCGGGAGACTAACGACGAACCCATCCTTCGGCTGAAGACCAACCCTTTCAAGACAGGGATGATGAAATGGTGACACTTCTTATTTTTGCACTCTTATTAGCGCTCATTATACTGAATATACCCGTTGCTGTAGCCATGGGTTTGACCGCCATTGTATTTTTTGTCGGTTTGGACCAGGGGGCACTCTTGACGATGCTTCCACAGAGAATGTATGCCTCCACCACCAGCTTCACTCTGCTTGCGATCCCCTTTTTCATTTTAGCCGGGAACCTCATGAATACAGGGGGAATTACTAACCGAATTTTTCGGTTTGCCAAAGCGATCGTTGGGCATATCCCAGGTGGACTTGGGCAAGTTTGTGTCATTGCCAATGTGATCTTCTCTGGTATGTCCGGTTCAGCCATAGCTGATGCAGCGGGTTTGGGTCAAATATTGCATAAAGCCATGGTCGACAATGGATTTAAACCTAAATTTTCCGCTGCCATCGTAGCCTCGGCGGCCACCATCGGCCCTGTGATACCTCCAAGTATTCCTTTTGTTCTGTATGGAGCGTTAACCAGCGTATCGGTCAGCAAACTTTTCTTAGCGGGTTTTATTCCTGGAGCCCTGATGGCAATTGCGATGATGATGGCCATTGCATTTTTGGCCAAACGGTATCATTTGCCAAAAGTGAAGAAGGCCGATTCAAAAGAAATCTTGGAGGCCACCAAAGAAGCATTTCTGCCTTTGTTGACGCCGGTGATCATTGTCGGTGGCATCTTGAGCGGGATTTTTACTCCGACCGAAGCCGCAGTCGTGGCTTCTTTATATGCGCTTTTCTTAGGAATTTTATTTAAAGATTTAAAACTACAAGATTTACCTCGGGTATTCTGGATTTCTATCCGGCAGACCGTCAGCCTGTTGTTCATTATTGCTGCGGCTGGTTTTTTCGGATGGCTGACCATTCATCAGAAAATCCCTGATGGAATCATCTTGTCTTTGACAGAGATGAGCGCTACCCCAGCGGGAATTTTAGCGGTAACCATCATCATCGTTTTGATCTTAGGGTTTTTTCTTGAAGGAAACGCCATTTTTATTATTACGATTCCCCTCTTCTTGCCCATTGCACAAAAGTTCGGGATTGACGTAGTTAATTTTGGTGTGGTGATGACGTTATTGATTATGGTTGGAAATCTTACTCCACCTGTTGGAATGTGTCTGTTTGCGGTATCGAATTATAAGTAAGGTTGATATTGCCACTTTGTCCAAGGAAGTTTTGCCCTATTTAATTGGGATCTTCGTGGTAACCGTTATGATCGCTTATATACCGCAGATTGCCACTTTTCTCCCTAACCTTGTTATGGGTAAATAGAAACACGAGTCTTCTTAGGAGCTCATATGAATGTTAGGCAGATCGATAGAGTATTGTTATATCTTTTGAAAGGAATTACGATTACCAGTTTGCTTTCTCTGACCCTCTTAATATCGGCTAATATTTTTGTGCGCTTTTTCCCAGTTGCTTCTTTGCACTGGTTCGATGAGATCATCGAACTTTTATATGCCTATCTGGTTTTTTATGGAGCGGGTGCCTTATGGATCTCCCAAGAGCATTTTAGCGTGGGTGATTGGGTCGAGAAGAGAATTAAAAATAGAAGAGCCAAATATGGTTATCGGGCAATGACCGAATTGCTCGTCGTCTTTTTTGTGGTTGTCTTCTTCTATTACTCCTTCAAGTTAACCCTGTTAGCTCAGGATGTGACGAATGTTTTTGCCATACCCAAACGGATCCTATATTCCTGTTTGCCGGTTTCAGGCGCTATCATGATGCTCTATTCCATCCGAAATATTGCTGTTGAATTTGTCAAGCTGGTGAAACCAGGTCAAGAGCGAGGGAATTCCTCAAAGTCCGATTGACCAAAGACAAAGGAGATCAACTCATGGATATCCGTTATGCCATCCATCCCGAGCAAATGAAGGGATTGGATACAAGTAAAATCAGAAGCCACTTTTTAATTGAAGGTCTTTTTAAAAAGAATGAAATGACCCTAATTTACAGCCATATGGATCGAATCATTGTTGGCGGCGTCTGCCCGTACGATAAGGGATTGGAACTGAAGGTGACCAAGGAATTGGGCGTTGAATTTTTCCTTCAAAGAAGGGAAATGGGGATCATCAATATCGGTTCAAAAGGGGTTGTCAGCGTTGAGGGTAAGGAATATCTCTTGGAGAAGAAAGATTGTCTTTATCTTGGCATGGGGTCAAAGGAAGTCTCATTCAAAAGTCTCGACCCAAACGATCCGGCCAAATTCTATTTTAACAGTACACCGGCTCATCGGAGCTATCCCACCGTTATCCTTTCCAAGAAGGATGCCCAGAGTCTCCATCTTGGCACACCGGAGAAAGCCAATGTCAGAACGATCTATCAATTCATTCACCCCAAAGGATTAAAGAGCTGCCAATTAGTCATGGGGATGACGGTTTTGGAACCGAACAGTATCTGGAATACGATGCCATGCCATATGCATGATCGGCGGATAGAGGTTTATCTCTATTTCGATCTTCCAGATGATTCTGTGGTCTTTCACTTATTCGGAGAACCCCGAGAGACCCGCCACCTCATTGTGAGGAACGAACAGGCCGTTCTTTCCCCCAGTTGGTCTATCCATTCCGGGGTTGGAACGACGAATTATACGTTCATCTGGGGGATGGCTGGAGAGAATCAGACTTTTACGGATATGGACGACATCCCGATGTCAGAGCTGCGATAATCCACATTGATCAGACTTCAGGTTGGAAAGAGGTTTCAGATTCTTTCCCAGCGATTTTGCGAATCCTATCGATACGGGGTTTCCTGAGGGTGAACTGGTCATGTAAAACAGAACATCAGTTTGTTCACCCATCTCACTTTTCCAACTATCTTTGTCATTTAGGGGATCTTATAAGCCTTTTTGGCCAGTCGATAGGCCATATCGAGGATCATCTCGCTTGCATCCTCTTTGTCCACGATGCCCCGTACCACGAGTCCTGCGATCCAGTTGGCGCTCAAACGACGCCAGAGGTCGTGGCGAGCAGGAATGGAAGGGAAGGCCCGCGTATCGTCATTGAACCCCACCGTATTCTGAAGCCCTGCGGTTTCCATCACCCGGTCAAAATATCTCCTCATGCCATTAAGGCTGTCATGGAACCACCAGGGTGGACCGAGGAGAACGGCGGGGTAGTGTCCAGCAAGGGGGGCCAGCTCACGCGCATAGGCGGACTCATCCAAGGTGAAAAGAATCAATGTTAAGCGGGTGTCAATGCCGTATTTGTTCAAAAGGGGCCTGAGGTTTTTGGTGAATTCGCTCTGACTGGGAATATCCGCTCCCATGTTGGGGCCGAAGCGACCATAGATATAATGATTATGGTCGCGAATCGAACCCACATGAAGCTGCATCACCAGTCCATCGTCAATGCTCATCCTGGCAAACTCCATGATCATATGTGCATTAAAGCGTCTTGCATCCTCGGCATTTGCTTTGCCATGCAAAGCGCGATGGAAGATAGCTTCTGCTTCCGAAGGCCTAAGCTCTGCCGTGTAGGCTGACTCTGTCGCATGATCGGCGGCTAACGCCCCCATTGATTTGAAGAAAGCCCTGCGGTCTTCAAGAGCCCGAATAAAATTTTTGTATGAAGTGACGGCAATACCGCTCGTTTTGCTCAAGGCTTTGATATTGTCCCGCCAACCAGGTGTCTGCAGATGAACGACTGCATCCGGGCGGAAGGTAGGTCTGATCTTGCCGCTCCATCCGGACCGCTGGAGCATCTGATGGTAGGTGAGCGAGTCAGTAGCCGCATCCGTTGTGCACATTACCTCGATGTTGAAACGTTTAAACAAGGCACGTGGCTGGAACTCAGGTCTCTTAAGCTTTGCTTCGATCTGATCATAAATGGATTGTGCATTTTGTCCGGTCAACTTCTCCTCAATCCCAAATACATTGTTTAGTTCATCGGCCAACCAGACCCCAGTGGGCGTGCCTCGGAAAAGGTAGAAGTGATCAGCGAAAATCTGCCAGACCTTGCGGTGGTCCTTCTCAGTAGGACCACCATCCCTCCTCGGGATTCCCAGATTTTCGAGAGGTATCCCCTGAGAATAGAGCATGCGGAAAACGTAATGATCAGGAATGATCAGAAGGTCAGCAGGTGTTCCAAAGGAACCATGTTCGTCCGCTAACAGGCGGGGGTCCACATGGCTATGGGGGCTGATGATGGGAAGATGGGCAACTGAATCGTAAAGCTTCATGGCGATACGCCGCTGGGTCGGTTCAGGGTCGAAAAACCGATCTTCCGAAAGATTCCATTTTAGGTTTCTCTTCACCTTTGGTCCCTCCTCCTTTGGAGAACGATCCCGCCTTTCCTCTCAAAAGATCACTCTTTACTTGAGGAGAATGATCCGGAGAGAGGCATCCGTGTCTTTCCCCTTACCTCCTGATTGACCACAGAGGCCGGCCATCTCCCCATAAGAACGTCTGCAACATTTTGAGCGGTTCGTCTTTTCAGTTCACTGATCGATTCTACAGAGTAAAACCCGACATGAGGGGAGAGGATGACGTTTTCCATTTTGAGCAATGGGTTTGAAACATCCGGTGGCTCTTTTTCGAGGACATCCAGACCTGCTCCAGAGATCTGTCCTCCCTTCAGCGCTTTTATCAAAGCCTCTTCATCAATGATCGGTCCTCTGGAGGTGTTGATGAGAAGTGGTTTCTTCCCCATTTTGCTGAATTCCCTCTCTCCGATGAGATGTCGGGTTGAATCATTGAGAGGACAATGGATGGAGATGAAATCCGATTCTTTTAAAACCGTTTCAAAATCTTTTAACTGGATGCCTTCAGGGTTCTCTTTGAGAAATGGGTCGTAGGCCATGACCTTCACGCCAAACGGGGCAATCATTTTAGCTACCCCAAGGCCAATTTTTCCTGAGCCAATCAGGCCAAGCATTTTTCCTCTGAGCCGGCCGATGGGAATTCCCATTCGAAAATCCCACTGGCCAGATTTTACTTGGCGATCAAAGAGGGCCGTCTTTCGTGCCAAGGTGAGAATCAATGCCACCGCATGGCTCGCCACTTCCTCGATACAATAATCGGGGACATTGGCGACCATGATTCCGAGGTCGGTTGCGGCTTTCAGATCCACGGAGTCTACGCCCACTCCGTAACGAGCGATGACTTTGCATTGTGGAAGGTTCTCAAGAACCTTTCGGTTCAGGAGTGCATACTGATTGATGAGTCCATCGGCCTCTTTGCAGGTCCGGATCAATTCTTCCTCATTCCTGACTTGCGCCAGTATCAGTTCTGCTCCAATTTGGGAAATCACCTCTTTTTCTTCTTCAATCGAGCCGTGGTCACAATCGGTGATGACGACTTGATAGGGACGGTCTTTCATAATCGCTTCTCCTTTAAGGAATTAGGATGACTTTGGCGGCCTGGAGATTTTCCAAGAGGTGGAAAGCTTCTTCCCATTTTTCGATAGGGAATTTGTGGGTAATGATTTTTTCAATCGGTAAAACACCTTTTGAGATGAGACCAATGGTCGTCTCCCAAGCGGTCCAGCTGCTTGAAAAACAGAAATCGTATCGCAGGGCTTTGAAGATCCCACGATCATAAGGGATGGAAACGGCTTCCTTACCCGAAATCCCAATGGCACACACTCTTCCCATCCTCCTGACCATTTCAAAAGCCTGAGAGATGGCTCTTCCATTTCCTGAGGTTTCAATGAGGAGATCCACGCCCAGACCCTTCGTTACCTCTAAAATCTTTTCGACCGGGTTTTGTTTATCTACCACGATCCCAAGATCCACCCCTAACTCTTTAGCCTTTTCGAAACGGATTCCTTCATCCGAACTGGTTCCGGTGATTCCAACCCAACGCGCACCCGCCGCTTTTGCTACAGCAAGTGAGATCAACCCAATGGGGCCGGGCCCGGTGATGAGCACGGACTCTCCTGCCTGGAGCCTGCTCCGTTCGAGGATCGAAGTAACACAGATGGCTGTGGGTTCAATGACTGCGCCCACTTCAAAGGGGATATTGTCCGGAAGATGATGGAGAAGACGGGCAGGGCCTACCACATACTTTGTGTAGGCTCCATCAATCCCGATGCCATAGGGTCTTTTCTGTTCACAGACTTGAGGAAATCCGCTCTGGCACATATAGCAGAACCCACAGGAGCCCGTCCGGGTCTCGGTTACGATTCGATCTCCGACTTTCCAACCCTTTACTTCCTTTCCAACCTCCCTGATTATTCCAGAGAATTCATGGCCCAGAACAACCGGAGGCCAGTAGGGATGTGCGTCGTGATAGATGTGAAGGTCGCTTCCGCAGACCGATACAGCTTTTACCTCGATCAGCACCTCGTCCTCCCTCTGGATCTTCGGTTCAGGGATGTCGCGAATTTCCATCAATCCTTTACCTTTTCCATATTTAACGACTGCTTTCATCTGGTTTACTCCTTTTAAAATCGGTTTATCAAGACTAAAGCCTTGAGTTATACTTACCTAAACGATGAGCATATGACTTAATTTTTGGGGGTTGATGCGATTTGTGGCAGAATTTCCCCGCCTCTTTGAAGAACGGCAATTTTTGCATCATGTCCCATCTGGGAAAGAGCCATTTCCAGTGCCTCTTGAGGATTCTGTGCATATCTCATGCCAAGACGTTCTGTTTCCTCCTTTGAGATACCTGTTGTCACCATAATCCCCCTTGCCCGTTCTTTGATCACTCTGCCCACATGGACGAGGTGGGCAGCGGCTGTTAGTTTATGGATCTTTCCCTCACGCAATAGTCGTTCTGCATCTTTATAGGTCTGGTACCCGAACTCCAACACCTCCGGATGGCTCGGAGAGACCCCTTCCGGACAGGGCGAGATCAGAATGACCACGCCGCCCTGTTTGACTGCAAGCTCCGAGGCATAGATTCCCTTTGAGGCGAGCCAGAGTTCGGAATCATAGGGATGGGAGTCAGCAATGACGATATCCGCATCCTGAGGAAGGATCGCCTGATAAACCTGAAGGGATCGCTCTGCGCCTTTTCGGTAGGCCAGAATCGGATCTCCGGCAACAGCCTCCACAGTTCTGCCCGAACCGTCCTGAATGGTATTGATGATCCATTTCAGCCCTGATTTCATGGCAACCTGTTCGATCTCATCCTTGACTGGATTTTGAATCTTTCCCAGGATCTCCCGTCCTGTAAATTGAGCGCCAAGCCAGTGGGTTTTGCCTGTTGTTTCCTCTCCGCAGATCCCGGGCTGGATGATATTCCCTCCACCGCTGAATCCTGAGACCCGGTGCGGAACGATCTGGCCAATACCGATTATAAAATCAGCTTCCCGGACGATTCGATTGACGAGAATCGGTGTGCCTTTTTCTGTCTCCCCAAGATGGATGAGCTGAGAGGAATCCCACCAGGCATGATTCGAGATATTGTATTGTTTAACCAAATCTTCGCCAAATTTTATTACCATCTCCTCTTCGGTCATAGGACGATGGGTTCCAAGGGCCACAAGAATCTGGACTTTGCTTTTCCTGACCCCGGCTCCTTCCAGTATTTTGAGCAAAACGAGAAGGATCTTCTGGACAGGGGTGCTCCGTGTGTAGTCATCCACCACGATGAGGACCTTTTCTCCACCTTTAAGCATACGGGGTAGAGGATGAGATTTAATGGGATTAGAGAACGCCTCTTCAATAATCTCTTCTTCGCTTTTTTCGACCCTGACAATGGAAGGAGAGAAGATTCCGAGTAGATTTTCCTCGGGCATCTCCAGGGATTCGATCTCAGAATAAGGAAAAGAGATACGCATCTATAACCCCTTTGGATACAGGTTAAGGCTTGGGTCAAGGCTTAGGATTTCTTAACCTCAACCTCAACCTCAACCTAAACCTAAACCTAAACCTCAGCCTCAGCCTGTTCGTGCCTCTCTTATGGCTTTGAGGTAGGCACGGGTGTTTTCCGTGATGATGTTAAACTTCTTCTCCTTGATCGCCTTCTTATCCACCAGTTCACCGCCTACGCCGAGGGCGGTAGCACCAGCCTTGATGAAGGCTCCAGCATTCTGAAGGTTAACTCCACCAGTTGGAACAAGAAGAATCTGCGGCAGAGGTCCCCGAAGGGCTTTCAGATATTCCGGGCCTCCCAACTGGGCAGCCGGAAAGACCTTGACCATATCCGCACCTGCGTTCCATGCTGTGAGGATTTCAGTGGGAGTCATTGCCCCTGGAATGACAACAGCGCTATAACGATGAGCCAGAGAGATGAGATCAAGGTTTAGGGTTGGACTGACGATGAACTGCGCACCGGCCAGAAGCGCAGCCCTTCCGGTTTCGGTATCCAGAACCGTTCCCGCACCCATCACAATATCGTCCTTATATTTCCTTGTCAGTTCTTTAATCACATCAATCGCTCCCTGCACGCTCATCGTTATTTCAATGAAACTCACCCCACCCTCTTTGATAGCATCAGCCACATCCATGGCCTCCTGCGCGGAAGTGACCCGAACCACAGGGATTAAACCTTCCTCGATCATCCGGTTGAAGATGTCTCTTTTTTCCATGAATTCTCCTCCTATGAAATTCCAATAACCAAATAGATTAAATTGAAGTTTGGTTATTTTTTCTTTGCCTATCTCGATATCCTCAGCCCTGCACCTTTCAACTGGGCTTCTACCTCATCGAGCGTGGCCCAGTTGAAATCCCCTGGGATGGTGTGCTTCAGAGCAGCAAAAGCGTTTCCGTACTGGACGCCTTTTTCGACATCCTTTAACTTAAGCCAGCCGTAAAGGAAACCAGCAGTAAAAGAATCACCCGCGCCCACCCGATCAACGATCTCCACTTCATACTTTCTGTCCCGGATGATCTTTCCCTCGTGATAGGCAATGGCAGTCCAGTTATTTCTCCAGACCGACAGGTCTTCCCTAAGCGTGATGGCAACCACCTTGAATTTGAAGGTTTGAGCCAATTTCTCGGCAACTGTTTCATAATCCTTTTCTTTGATTCCGAAAACGACATTGGTGTCCTCTTCTGTCGTGATGAGGATGTCCACATTCTCCATCAAAGGTTCCTGGATCTTTTTGGCATCTGCTGGAGTCCAGAGCTTCTTCCGGTAATTGAGGTCGTAAGAAACCGTGCAGCCGGCTTTCTTTGCCGATTTTAGGGCCTCTGCTGTTGTTTCGGAGGCGGAGGCGCTCAGGGCAGGTGTGATGCCACTCATATGGAAATGTTTCGATTCCGAGAATACCTTTTCCCAATCAATCTCACCCGGCTGGACCATACTGATAGCAGATCCTGCACGGTCATAGAGGACACTCGATGCCCTTGGGGATGATCCAAACTCAACAAAATAGATGCCTGCCCTTCCTTTGTCAGACCAGACAATATGGGAGCAGTCCACTCCAAGTTCCTGAGCCCGATTGCGGATGAGATAACCTAAACCATTTTTGGGAAGTTTGGACACCCAGGCACTTTTTAACCCCAAACGGGCCACTCCAACAGCCACATTCAATTCCGCTCCTCCTGGTTGGGCATCGAAACTCTGAGCCTGCTCCAACCTTTGGAAATGGGGTGGCGAAAGCCTCACCATCGCTTCTCCAAAAGTCACAACATCGTACATATCAAAATCCCCCTTTCTTCTTTTTAAATTTATTCCAGATGACCGATTACTGGTCTTTGATCACTGGTCAAGAACCTTCTTTTTTAGCCATTCGTAATCCTTCTTTGTAATAGTCGTTATAAACCGTGCAGCCGACCTCCTTTTGAGAGCGCAGAAGAACGCTGCAACCTCCGCAGGCGACACAGAAGTGAATTTGATCCGTATTTCCGGAAAGAATCTTTTTGGCGAAGTGGGGATCCGCGAGGGACTGCCTTCCAATCCCTACCAGATCCACATGACCATTTCTGAGATTCTTTTCGGCCCAATAGAGAAAGCTCTTTTTTGCGGGATCAGGTTCCTTTAAGTCATTTTTGCCATCTCTCAGATAGCTGTAACCCGAGCCGATCACCGGAATTCTGACCAGCTTCTTAACCACCTTTGTCCAGCCAAAATGGCGGTAAACTCCTTCCGGATAATTTTTCGTTGGTCTCACCATTTCGGGAGTGACAGCGGGGATGCCTGCCGAGACATTGATATAGTCCATCCCCATCTCTTCGATCATTCTGGCAAATCGAAGGGGTTCGAAAAGATCTTCTTCAACCTCTTCGGGGCCAGACGTGCCAAAACCTCCTGGGATTCCCTCATAGAACGAATATCTTACGCCAATGAGAAAATCTCCTTTGCCCACGCCCTTCTTAATCTTTTCAGCCGTCTCTCTAAAGAACCTTGTTCGGTTTTCGAAACTTCCACCATAAGGCCCTGGTCTCGTATTGGCAGGTCGGATCATTTCACCACAGAGGTATCCATGGCAATGTTTGAAGTCAATGCCATCCGCACCAACCTGTTTTGCAATGATACTGGCTTTGACGAAACTTTCTCCAACCGCTTCAATCTCTCTGTCTGTCAGGATATGGACAGCGGGATCTCCGGTGGGATAGAGGGAGACCACTTTTGAAAAGGCATCTCCGCTAATCCTCCCCGAATGGTTGAGCTGAAAGAGGATGAGGGGGTTGGGATTGACCGCCCTCATCTCCTTAACCAATTTCTCAAGCCCCTTGGCCGTTTCCTCAGAGATTTTTAGTTGATTCTTTCGCGCCCGGCTCTCATAGGAGAGGGTGAGAGACTCAACAACGATGATACCTGCACCTCCCTCAGCAAGGTTTCGGTAACGTTTAAAAGTAAGTTCGGTTGGATTTCCCTCCGAATCACCGTCATTACATTCCATGGGTTGAATGACGATTCGATTCGTGGCCATCTTATGTCCGATCTTAATGGGTGTAGAGAGCATTTTGGGATTCATATTGCTTTTCCTATAAGAGGGCTTTCATTTTTATCTACCATTGCAGTGCATGATCCCTGATCATGCCTTTCAGTGGTGTATTCGGGGAAGACGCCGTACATCCGATTATGATCATCTCATTCAACAAACCTGAAGAGCTGCCCTATGAAAAATTGAGACTTACAGGTTTTTCTTTTTTTAGCACCATCTTTCCTGATTCATTCTGGATCACGATATATTTTCTCCAACTGGGATCTTGAGAGGGAAGGGGACAAAGATCGTCAAAACGGTTAAAGAAGAGATGAGGTCCTCTCGATTCCTTACGGGCGAGGCACGCCCTCATGACCATTTCTGCCACATCGAGAAGATTCTCCGTCTCCAGAGCATAGACGTATCCCTTCTCATCGATCGAAAGACCTTCTCTCCTCAATGCCTCTAAATGCTTCAGTCCCTTCCTGAGCCCCTCTGGTGTCCGGACCACACTTGCATGTAAAGAGGTGATGGATTGGAGCGATTTTCTTATCTGGGATGCTTTTCCCCCATCTTTCATACGATTCAATTTTGATAAAAATTGATCCAGGCGGCTTGAAGAAATCTTTGGTTTCTGTTCAAGATGCATCACTTCCATGGCTGCCTCATGGCCTGAGATCTTTCCAAAAACCTGACCGTCCAACAAGGCATTTCCACCAGGACGATTGGCACCGTGCTGGCCGCCTGCACATTCTCCAGCCGCATAAAGGCCCTTTATGGAAGCATTCCCCTTTTCCCGTATCTTCACTCCTCCCTGGAAGTGTTGGATGCAGGGAGCGATTTCAATCCGTTCTCCTGATCGAAGATCAATTCCATGTTCCTTCAGCCATTCAATGGATTCAGGATTGATCTCTGAGAGACGATCAAGGGGCGAGCTCACTCTCTGTTCAAAAGGTATGGGATTTTTAACTTCGCTGGCATATCTCTGTTGCCACTTCGCATCCAACCTTTCGAACCGGAATCCTTCAGGATTGGTTCCATAATCGAGAAACACTCTGTGACCCTGAGCGATCTCTTTAAACATGGCCACATCAATAAGATGGGTCCTTTTATCCAGGGAGATAGGCCAGCTTGCACCTTTTTCAAAAATGAGATTGCCAATCTCTACCGAAGAGATTCCTTTCGGGAAATAGTTTCTTAAAAACTCCTCGCCTTTTTCATTCAGGAATCTGGGAACAGCCCTCATCAAACTTCCAGAACAATTCAATTTGGTCTTGACTGAAGCCGGACCGATCTGAATGAACTCCATATTGACCAGTTCAGCGCCTGCTCTGTAAGCCAATGCATAACCATCGCCTGTCATCCCTTCAGGAAAGACATGGGTTTCAAAGACTTCTCCGGCGCCACCTGTGGCAAGGATGATGGCCTTACTGGAGAAAATTTTCACTCGATCTTTTATCTTCGATCCTTCCTTCTCATCGATTCCAATCGCTCCAATCACACGGCCCCGATATTTAATGAGATCTGCGATCATACAGTGTTCGATGATCCGAATGTCCATCGAGGCCACCTTCTTTAATAAGGCTTCTTCGATGTGATTGGCTGTCCGTGGCCCCGTATAGCAGGCTCGGGCATATTCAGAGCCATCGGTGATAAATTGATCTATTCGACCGTCCTCCTTCCTAACAAATGGAACCCCCAGACGGTCGAGGTATTCCATGGCGCTCTGTGATTCTTTTGCAAGGATCATTGCCAGATCCCCATCGGAAACATATCCTCCAATCCGATAGATATCCTCTGCATGATATCTCCAGTTTTCTGAAGTTGCAGGTTCTGTGTAGGGAAGCGTTGCATGAAAAGCCATCCGGTCAGAACAGGCAGTGGCTGTCACGCCCGACTTTCCAAGAGAGCCTTTGGTCACCAGGACGATTTTCCCTTTTCGAAAAGTCTCTTTGGCCTCGATGGCTGCCCTGAGACCTGCGCCTCCTGCACCGATGATGAGGACATCACATTGAATGAGTTTAAATGCCATTCCCTCAGACAACTAAGTGGTTCGTTGACCTCAATGGAAGACGAAACCCAAAATCCTAAACTCTAAATGTCCAGACCACCAAGCTCCATATAATTATTCTTCTTTTGGATTTTGAGCTTGTTGAGGGTTTAGAGTTTAAATCATTTCTCACTTCACGCCTCACATCCCTTGCCATTACCCGTGTGGCCGCAGCACCGCTTTTACTGCTTCCTTATTTTTCATCGCCCGGATGGCCTCATTGGCCTGGTCCAGAGAAAAGCGATGGGTGATCAGCTTTTGAAAATCATTTAATCGGCTCAGAATCAACTGAAGGGCCATATGCGTATGTTTCACATCACTCGTCCATATCCCCTGGAGGCGAAGATGTTTCCGATTGAGATCATGGAAACAGTCGAGTTCAACCGTTCCATGAGGTTCCCCGAACCCTGCAGTTATACAAGAGCCTCCTGGCCGAATAAGAGAGATGCATTCCTTTAAGGCATCTGGTTCGCCAGCCGTTTCGAAGGCCACATCCACTCCTCTGCCATGAGTCAGCTCTGAAACCGCCTCTTTCCTTTCTTTTTGAGAAAGTTTGTGGCGATTTAGGGAATGTGTTGCTCCGAAAAATCGAGCCATCTTTAGCCTTTCCTCTGTCCCTCCAATGACAATGATTTGGGAGGCTCCATGAGAACTGGCAAAGGCTACGCCAAATATTCCAAGAGGCCCCACTCCCTGGACCAGGATAGAATCTCCAGATCCCATCTCGGAGAGATCGAAGGCATGAGCGGCCGTAGCGCCGGAGCAGGAAGCCGGGACAAAGATTTCGAGATTGACATTGGTTTCGATCTTAAAAAGGTCTGTCTCTGCAACGAGCAGAAGGTATTCCGCATAATTCCCTGTCAAATAAGGGGGCTGTGAAGAGGTGGTATGGATGCCATAAACCCATCGGCCTGGGCAGAGAAAGGGCTGTCTCTTTACCTTGCAGTAGTAGCAGTGGCCACAGGTGATGCTTCTGTTCCAAAGAATCTTATCTCCGATCTTGAGGGATGTTCCGTAAATATCCTTTTTTTCTCCCCTTAACTCCACAATCTTTCCGACTCCTTCATGCCCAAGAATCATGGGAAGTCGGGTTCGGGGATCCCTTCCTTCCCACATATGAACGTCCGAGCCGCAGATGCCTGCGGCTTCAACTTTGACAAGAACTTCGCCCTCCTTCAATGCCGGAATGGGGAAGGTCTTAATGACCAGAGGCTGATTGAAATTCTCAAGAATAACGGCTCTCGCTTCCATCTATTTCCCTTGAACTCTTAGACTAATCTTCCTGCCATTTCTTCGGACCAGTGTTCGGCTATTCCTGCCGGAGCATAGACAAAGATCATGATCATTTCATCATTTCCCGTATTCTCGAGAAAGTGTTCTGCATCGGGTTCAATGTAGACTGCACTGATGGGCTCGACAATCTCTTCTTTGGAACCCACTCTCATTTTGCCGGTTCCTTTGAGAAGGATGTAAATCTCCTCATTGGAGTGTGTATGGAGTGGGATTCTCCCCTTCGGTTGAATGACCACATACCCTGCTGTAAAATGTTTCACGGGCAAACGATCTGCCCCTGTCAACACCCGGGTCGTCCTTCCTGCCGGAAAAGTCATTCCCTCAATCTCATCCAATTTTACGATCTTCATCTCTTTGCCAGTTCTATCCGCTTTCCGGTTTCCGCTGAGAGATAGGCGGCATAAATGACCTCCACCGTCTCAAAGGCAAGATCCAAACCTGAGATAGGATCTCGATCCTCTAAGATGGCATCTACAAAGTCCTCAAGCTCCTGTGGATATCCTCTCATCCAGTCCTCGTCAGGGCATGGAAACTGCCATCCAGCTTTTGTCTCGACTTTCTCAGTGATATATTCAGAGCCAAAAATACTTCCTTCCGGAGAGTAGACGACCAGGCTGTTATTCGGATTCATATTGATCTGCGCCAGGGCATTCGACATATAGACGCTGATCAGATTCTTTACACCACCCAGGCTGACGTCGGTGGAATGGATGCTTGCTTTGGAGCCATCCTCAAAGGTGATGAGGGCGGCTGACCAGTCCTCCACATCAATCCATGAATCAACCATCCATTTCTTCGGTTCTTTTTTAAAGGCTTCAATTTTTGTCAGTTGGCCGACGTCCCCAACCACGGATTGGGCACGAATGGGCCGACCGAACTTCATCAGACCTTCGTAATGCTTAAGATGGAGAACGGCTCCTATAGGGTGGGAACCCAATCGCATGAGTGAGCCTCCGCCCGAAGTTTTCCATTCTCGAGAGTAGGCAGCATGGGAGCCAGAGTGGCTTTCCTCAGCGCGAATATCCAGGACAGTCCCCTGAGAGGCCTTCATCAAGCCCTTCAATTTTGCAACCGGGGGGGCATAAACAAAATTTTCGGCATAACAGAATTTCACCTTGTTCTCTTTCACTGCCTTGACCACAGCCGATCCATTTTCAAGGGCGCCTTCCATCATCGTCTTACGGGGGATACTCCCTTCTCCAAAATAACCGGTTAGAGGTTTTTCGCAGATGATATGTTTTCCTGCTTCAGCAGCCTGAATGGCCATGGTGTGATGAAGATCGGTGGAAAGACAGAGGTCCACGGCCTGGATATCTTTTCGTTCCAGCATCTGGCGGTAGTCCGTATAGGCATGGGGGATATGGAATCGTTTTGCAAAGGATTCTGCATTTTCCCGATTTTTGGAACAGACGCCTAATATTTCAAGTTTTGTTCCTCTTAATTTTTCATATGCCCGGACATGGAGATCAGCTGCAAAACGAGATCCCAATATTCCAATTCCAACCTTTCCCATGAGAAGACCTCCTTCGAAAATAATGTCTTAAAACTTTTCCCCTCTGACCCTTTTCCTTTCTACCGTTTGAGAAGTTGATAAGTTTTCAATCGGAGCCATGAAAACCCCTCCATCAGGCCATGACGAACTGGGGTGATACTGAGCAGGATGGAGGAGAGGGTGATCACCCAGAGCACCAGGCAGATGGGCCTGGTGAAAAAGGGAGTTAAATCTCCATCGGTCAGAACAAGACCCCGACGTAGATTCTTATCCAGAATATCACCAAGGATAATTCCGAGAACCAGAGGAGCCATCGGATACCTCATCCGCCGGAGGATGTAGCCAACGATTCCGAAACCGATCATCACATAAATATCAAAGAGCCTGCTGGTAATGGCATAGGAGCCAATGGCACAGAGGACAAAGACAATGGGCATGAGTCGCGACCTCGGGATCGCCAATACCTTGAGAAGAAGCCTGGAGAGTCCAACCCCATAGATAAAGATCGCCAGAGTGGCAAAGAAGACCATTGCGACCACCTGGTAGACAAACTGGGGAGATTCGACCATGATGAGAGGACCAGGCCTTAGACCATGGATGAACATAGCAGCCAACAGAACAGCAGCAGGCGCTGAACCGGGGATGGCCAGGGTGAGCGCGGGGATGATGGCGCCAGGGACAACCGCGTTGTTGCCGGTTTCTGCCGCCATGAGTCCCTCAATCGACCCCTTTCCAAATTTCTCCTTCTCCTTGCTCTTTCTTCGAGCCGCTGCGTAGGAGACCCATGCTCCGATGTCCTCTCCTACGCCCGGGATGATGCCAATGGAAGTCCCGATGAGGCCGCTCCGGATAATGGTTCGCCAGTAACGGAGCACATCTAAGATTTTTGGAAAGACACTATCCTTCGGAGCTTTTGCCATTTTGGCTGGAGGATTTTGCATGACTGATAATACTTCAGAAAAGCCAAATGCTCCTACCATGGCTGGAATGAGGGCAAAGCCTCCCAAAAGTTCTGTGGTGCCGTATGTAAAACGCTCATAGGCATGGATTCCCTCCTGACCGACCATAGCCACGAGAAGGCCCAAGAACCCAGCAATCCAGCCTTTGATCGGGTCTTCGAGAGCTGTAAGATGACCGGAGATCACAATTCCAAAGATGGATAGCCAGAAGAACTCGAAGGACTGAAATTTTAAGGCATAATTCCCTAAAATAGGGGCGATGGTTGCAAGAAAAAGGATTCCAATAAAACTGCCGAGGACCGAACCCGAAGTAGCCACGCCCATGGCCCTGCCAGCGAGACCTTGCATAGCCAGGGGGAATCCATCCAGGGTGGTGGCTGCATTGGCAGGTGTTCCAGGAATATTGATAAGAATGGCGGTTCGGCTTCCTCCATAGATGGCGCCGACGTAAACACAGATGAGCACCAGAATGGCAAGATCGGCTGGAAGCTTATAAGTCAATGTGGTGATGAGAGCAATTCCCATGGTGGCTGTCAGACCGGGAAGTGCTCCAATGATGATTCCGAGAAGTGTTGCCCAGCCGATATGTAGAAGGGCCAATGGTGTAATAAATCCAACGATGGCGCTGAAGAATCTCGCTAAATTATCGATTAACCCGGTCATACTTTTACACAAAGATCACGGAAGTGAGACGAGGAAGAGACGCTCAAAGACCAATGTGATAGCTAAAGATGAAAAAATTGCAATCAGAATTCCTGAAACGAAGTATCTCCTCCACGAGACCCTGTCCATACCTTGTTTCCATTCGAAGAGGATGATGAACAAAAATATATAGAGGCCTGTGGCCAACCAATAGGGAAGATGTCCTATGAGAAGGACAGCATAAACAATACTGAGAATTGCTGTGATCAGGAGACGCTGGTTGTTAGGTTTGTTGAATATCTGGCGGAGACCTTCAAACGTAAACCCTAATCGGTGCCCACCTCGGAGAATGGATCGAATGACCAGGGCTGTCCCAAAGATGAGGATGACCGATGCAAGAAATGCAGGGACCAATCCAGGGACGCTCAGCGGATGAATCTTTAGATGTTCGAGTCGGGGCATCCGCCATGACTCTACGAACACATAGAGGCTCAAACCGATCAATATTAAACCTGTTATGAAGTCAGCTTTTGGCATAAGAAGAACCTATTCCCATTTACGGTGAGAAAAGAAGAGGGCGAGGTTTTAAGGCTCGCCCTCTCTTAATCAATTTTTATTGTCGGGGCATGCCAACCTCATCCGGTTTCACCTTCGCCTTCCCACCGTCGAATAGCCCCCAGGCTGCATTCACGATGGATGGCCATGCTCTTTTTAAGGCGTCTTCTCCATAGTAGGGGGCTACGATCTGGCCTCGAAGTCTTGCAAATTCCCTGAGCGATTTTGAGTTGGCCACCTTCTCCCGCCAAACCTTGTTCATTGTCTCAACCACTTCTTTGGGTGCGCATTTGGGTATCCAGATGCCGAAATAGATGGGGTCTGCTGCAACCTTAGGAAGCCATTTGGTGGCAGAGGGAACCGTGCCAAAGCCCTCAATGACGAGATCCTCTGGTGTCAGAGCAGCCAGTGGACGAAGCCTTTTCCCCCGAATCATCTCAATCTGTTCGCTTAACAGCTGAGTGGTAGCCATGGTTTCGCCTCCCACGGTTGCTATTACAGCCGGAGCTCCACCGTCATAGCTCACGAGCTTATAATCACCGCCATTGGCACGTTTAACGGCCTCAATGGCCGAATGTCCGGCAGACGGAATACCAGCGATTGCCACAGAGATCTTTTTGGGATCTTTCTTCATGATGTCGAGGAATTCAGCGAAGTCTTTGATCGGAGCTCCGGGATTCACTGAGACAAGAGTGGCGTTTGCACTGTTGAGATAGACATGCCAATCCTGAACCTTTGTGTCCAGAGTTCCAGTGATGATGTAGGTGCCAAGGTCTTTAATCGCACCTGAAGCCCAAGTATAACCATCACAGGGTGAATCCAAGACGCTTTTCGTTCCAATGGCTCCACCCCCTCCTGGCTGGTTGACGACAACAACCTTTTGGCCAAGTGCCTCCTCGAGGTCACCGACGATCGATCGCACTGCTTGATCGGTGGATCCCCCTGCTCCCCAAGGAACGATGATTCGGAGGGGTTTGGTTGGCTTCCAGTCCTGAGCATGAGCAAAGCCTGAGAAGATTAAAACTCCTACCATGACCAATGCCAACATAAGATGTTTCTTTTCCATAACCCTATCTCCTCCTTTCGATTTTTAATTCTCATCAAAAATTATCATATTGAAATGAGTCGTGTCAAGAATGATCCTGGCCAGAGGGTGTTCTATTTTTGTGCCATCACCTCATAGACCTGGACGCTACTCTCTGAGTAAAGGGCCTTGATCTTTGGAGACAGGGCTTTATGGTCAGCAGATTCTCTCCAGGCTGCCGCCGTTTCAAGGGACTCGAAGCGAATGGCCATCTGATAGATCGCCTCTTTTTCGTGTTCTTTCAGAAGTGTCACTGAGACGAAGCCGGGTTGCCTGGACATGGCGATGCTGTATTCCTCTTGAAAGAGTGTTTCAAACTCTTTCTCCTTACCGGGAATGACATGGAATGTAACGTGCCGTTCGATCATAATCATCCTCTCCGTTTATAGACCATCATGTTTTTTCGAGAATGTTGGGTCGGATAAATGTGATTCCCTCCACCTCCATCGTAAGGGTGGGATAGATGACAGGGTAGGTGATCATCTCAGGGCCTGTGGAGGTCGCGAGGATAGTATCCTCTGATTTTGTGCCAGTCAGTGAGGGATTCCAAGTAAACGCCTGATTTTCTTGGATGATGTCCGGAGTTTTGAAATGGGTTCGGTAATCTCTGCCCGTGTAACCAATGGAGCCTCCTTGATGATGTAATGTCCATTCCTCCGGATATCCTTCCGCTCTGTAGGCGTCAATCCCTTTCTGAAGAACTTCCCTTGCAAAGAGACCCGGACGGGTATGAGCCATCATGGTGCAGTCAATGAAAACATTGGCTTCGTACTTTTTTCTCAAATCATCAGACAATTTTCCGAAGTGGACAAAGCGGGTCAATGAGACGATCAGCCCCCACTTCCGGGCATTGACAGAGACCATCAGGAATTTTTCCACTCTCTTCTCTGTAGGGATAGGATGGCGGAATTTGTAAATGCGTTCGTCTGCAGCGGACATGAGAGTGATCGGATCGATCCGATCCTTCCACAATTCCCGACATAACCTGCCTACTACCGCAGACTCTTTTTCCCCTTTCTTCGTCCTCATCATCGTCTTTTCCAAAGCATATGAAACCTTCTTCCCCAACCAGCGATACCGTTTCACTTCCTCCGGGGTGAATGAGTATCGAAGCCTTGCAATCTCTTCTGTCAACGTCACCGCATCCGGAAAAGGGGTGTCGCTTCCCAAAGGAGATTCCTCTGTTAATTCTCTAATGATGGAGGTTTCCTGATCCTCATGCCATGGATAAGTCTTTACAATAAATCCCTGTTTCTCAAGTTGTTCTTCTTCCATCATCCGAGGCGCTTCAATGTTGTTGGAAATCAAAAATTTTGAATTCCTTGTGATGAGAAGCGAGGTGGCTCCAAACTCTGTTGCGATCCCAACGAGGTTGAGGCCACCACAGGTCATCCAGCAGAAGTTGGCCTGACGTTTGAGGAGAAGAGCCTTCAGTTCTTTTGATCGGAGCAGTTCTCGAACCCTTCTCTCTTTCTCCTTGATTTCCTTTTTAAGCGACATGGCTTCTCCTTAATCCATCAGGAACAATGGAATATTGGAATTTGGGAATCATGGGTGGTTTGAAAAATAAGACCTCAGAACGATTCGATTCTATCGCCCTTTGATCTTTGCTTTTCCCAGTATTCCCATGTCCCAACATTCCATCGTTCCGTTTAAAGGTTGTTACTGGGCTAGCACTTCTGCCCAGGTGGTGACTGTCCATTGGGTTTTGAACAGGTTGTTGACAGCCTCTTTGGCCTTTTCCCGGAATAAGTTAGCATCCGGAATAACCACCTGCATGCCCATTCGCTGGAGATCGATCAGGATGGCGGCCTCCCCGGTCTTGATCTTGTTAATAGCCCATTCCTCTGCTTCTTTGCCTGCCTTGACGATCAGGTCCTGGTCTGCCTTGGGCAGTTTGTCAAAGAAAGGCTTGTGGATCAGGATCCCCGCGGTTTGGACAAGGTGATTGGTGATAATCAAATGGCTTTGGACCTCATAAAGTTTGAAGGATTGGATCTGTGGCAAATCCCCTTCAGAGGCCTCTGCCTTGCCTGTCTTGAGAGAATTATAGAGCTCGGGCAAAGGCACCCCAACAGGGTCAGCTCCGATCTCCTTCCATACAGCCATCCAGCTTGGAATGGGCGGCAATCTCAACTTCAGGTTGTATATGTCAGCAGGAGTGTAGAGGGGTCTCTTGGCCGTCGTCTGTCTGAGTCCACGGTAGATCGTTGCCAAGTATTTCAGGTCGTTCTTCTCAAGCTGGGCCCGAGCCTGCTGACCAAGCTTACCGTTCCAAACTCGCATGTAATGGTCAAAATCCTTCATGACATATGGACCCGTGAAGAAATAGTAGGGAGGCGCGTAGTACTCCAGAAATGCGGTTCCGTTGGACTGCATTTCGATCTCGCCGTTTCGGTTCATTTTGTTAATGTCGATTTCACTCTTGGTACCAGCGTCAATGATCACCTCAATCCGACCTCCGCTTCCCTTCTCGACTATTTCTTTAAATTTCTCAGCCGCCTCAACGACAATGCCCCCTTTAAATGGGCTTGCAAGGCGGATGGTCGTCTTTTTTGCGGGTTCTGTGGGTTTGACCGCAGGACCCATCTCCGCACACGCAAAGAGAAAGCCTACCAGGGCGATCATTGAGAGAATGATGCCTAATCTTATCGCTTTCATTTTTTCCCTCCTTTCTGATCAAGATTATTTCTTGATCTCTTTTACTAGTTTGCCATAAAACTCGTGGTCTTGAGCCATCAGTCTTCCAAAGGCATCCGGGCCAAGGTAGGAGAGGTTAACCGCCATATCCTTAGCCGTTTTTTGAAAAGCCGGATCTTCCATTCCAAGTTTGAAAGCATCGTGAAGTTTTTTGACGACATCCGGAGGAGTGCCCTTGGGCGCGACCAATCCTCGCCACATTCCCATCGCGAAATCGATGCCTTGTTCCTTTACGGTCGGAATATCCGGAAACATCTCCAATCGCTTTTCAGAAAAGAGAGCAATGATCCTCAATTTTCCGGCCTTCACATGCTCGATGCCTTCAGGAGGAGAGACGGAGACCGCATTGATGTGGGCGCCAAGGATGGCCGTCACCGATGGGCCACCTCCGGAAAATGGAATGTGATTGAACTTCGCACCGGCCGCCTTCTCAAAGGCAAGAGCCACGAGGTGGACGCCTCCCCCGGCTCCGGAATTTCCCACGGTGATCATATTCGGGTTTTTCTTGGCAAAGTCCACGAATTCCCGGACATTCTTCCAGGGCATATCCGACCGGATAAGAAACATCGAAGGGTCGCTCACCACATTGATGATCGGCTCGAAATCTTTATAGGTGTAAGCCGTAGTCACCTGATGGGGAAGAATGGTAAGTGGGGTGACTGCAGAGGTGAGCGTATAACCGTCCGCCTTTGCCTTTGCGCCTTCGGTATAACCCACTGCGCTTCCTCCGCCTGGCCGATTCACAATCACAACAGCCTTACCAAGATGTTTTGCCGCATAGGGTGCCAATGCCCGAAAAATGAGATCGGTTGCTCCACCAGGGGCCCACGGGATGATGACCTGGACCTCTTTCACAGGGAAATCCGCCGCCTGAATTGGCGCCACCATTGAGAGAGACAGGACAAATAAAATCGTTACAAATCTTTTAATCATGACCGCACCTCCTTTGTGTTAAGCGAAAAGCCTTCACCTCATATGATTTACCAAAGACTCCGAACTCCGAACTTCAATCATCCCCTCCTTTTTAAAGATGATTTGCGACCTTCACCCCCCTTCTTTAGATGTTTTTTTGAATATCATCCGAATCAACGGAATGATCAGAAAAAGAGCTGTCGCAAGAAGAAAAACCATCGAGATAGGACGATTGATAAATATGCCAAAATCCCCATGGGAGATCATCAGAGACTGACGAAAGGCGACTTCCAACCTTGGACCAAGAACTAATGCGAGAAGAAGAGGCGCTCCTTCGTAAGCCCATTTTCGCATTAGAAATCCAAGCGCTCCGAACAGAAGCATGACCCAGATATCGGAAACGGAATTATTCACGGTATACATGCCTGTGATGCAGAACAGGATGACAAGAGGAAGAAGGATCTTTTTCGGGATCCTCAAGATATTTGCAAAAAGGGGAACAAAAGGCAGGTTTAAAACCAGAAGGATGAAGTTGCCGATGTACATGCTGGCAATGACTCCCCAGAAGAGGCCCGGGTGTTGACTGATCAACAGAGGGCCGGGCGATACCCCATGGATCAGGAGTGCGCCCAGAAGGATGGCTGTAGGCGGAGCAAATGGAATTCCAAGGACAAAGAGGGGGATGAACGCCGATTGGCATGCGGAATTGTTTGCCGATTCAGGACCAGCGACTCCTTCGATCGCCCCTTGTCCAAACTCCTCAGGGTGCTTAGAAATTTTCTTTTCGATCATATAAGAGGCATAGGTGGCGATGACAGGTGCGGGTCCGGGGACTAAACCTATGCCAAATCCAGATAACGTCCCTCTAAGAATGGAACCCATAGATTTCTTTAAATCTTGAAGGGAAGGATAAAGTTCCCTGAATCGCGGCATGATCACCCCTTGATCCAACATCTCTGAAGGTTGATTGACGTTGGTCAACACTTCGCCAATTCCGAAAAGCCCGATAGCCACAGCAACAAATTCGATTCCTCCGAGAAGATAGGTAGAGCCAAACGCAAAACGGGCATCTCCGGTCACAGGATCAATACCGATCGTTCCGATGATCAAACCGATCAGAGCCATCATGAGAGATTTGATGAGCGATTTGCCTGTTACATTGCTCAGAACGATGAATCCAAAGACCATTAAGGAAAAATATTCAGGAGGTCCAAAAGCCAATGCTGCCTCCGCTAAGGGAGGAGCCAGGAAGACCAATCCAAATAGTCCAATGGTTCCAGCAATGAAAGATCCAATGGCCACAATGGCCAGGGCAGGGCCTGCCCTTCCTTTTTGTGCCATTCTGTAGCCATCAATACAGGTGATCACCGAAGCCGTCTCTCCAGGCACATTGAGGAGGATAGAGGTGGTAGAGCCTCCGTACATGGCTCCGTAGTAAATCCCAGCAAGCATGATGATGGCAGAGGTAGGATTGAGGCTAAACGTAGCAGGAATAAGAAGGGCGATTCCTGCAATCGGCCCGATTCCGGGCAGGACTCCTATAAGGGTCCCTACGATACAACCGGCCAGACAATAAAGTAAGTTTTGGGCTGTTCCGGCAATTCCAAAACCATTGATCAGATGCTGGAGTGATTCAAGCATAGTCGGTCTCCGTCAAATTCCAATCCAACCCTTAGGCAGGGGAATCTCAAGCCATTTGACAAATAGAAAGTAGGAACCCACTGCCGTCACAAGGGATAGCGGAATATTAACACGCCACCGTTTTACGCCAAGAATTTTTAAGAGGGACACCATTAGGAGAAAGGAGGTGAGCGGATAACCCAATAGGTTGAAAAAGGCAGCGGCTAATACCATTGATCCAAGGAAGAGGCCCATTTGTATTGGCGACTCTGGAGACTCGATAGGGGCCTCTTTTTTTGCCTGTTCTTTCTTACCCTGAAAGAAGCCTTTTAGAACGAAGGCTCCTGATAAGATCATGAGGAGGATTCCAAGGGATAGAGGGAACATACCGGTACCTGCCATCCGGAAGGTCCCGATAGGCATTTTTAAAGAAAGAAGGGCAGTGATGGCTCCGAAAGCGAAAATGACGATGCCGACAATCACTTCATCTCTTTTCAACTGGTCCCCCTGGTACGAATTTCAGATTTCAAATTTTCAACTCATCACTTATAATTCTTAACTGCTTCTAATCCATCCATGCTCCTCCGTTCACATCGAGGATCTCACCCGTGATGAACGAAGCTTGGTCCGAAGCTAAAAAGAGCACGGCCTCTGCCACATCTTCCGGTTTCCCCAGTCGGCCGAGAGGAATGGAGGCAATGATCTCCTTTCGTCTCTCTTCTGACCACTGGGCGCTCATCTCTGTTTCAATGGCATGGGGTGCTACTCCATTCACATTGATCCCATAGGAAGCTAATTGCCTTGCCAGGGTTTTAGTCAGTGCATCTATCCCTGCCTTCGAAGGGCCATATCCAGGTGCAGAGGTGATATCTCCCATCTTTCCCGCAATGGAGGAGACATTTATGATCTTCCCGTATCTCTGCTTTTTCATTGTTTCAACCACTGCTTTTGAGCAGTTGAAAGTCCCTTTAAGATTAACCGCGATCACCCGGTCCCAATCCTCTTCGGTAACCGTCTCAATCGTTCCCCTCCGGATGATTCCGGCGTTATTGACGAGAATATCTATACGTCCGAAATTCGCCAGAGCTTGCTGAACCATAGCCAGCACTTCGGAGCTTTTGGTGATATCACAGACAAAGGCAGCCGCCTGTCCGCCCTTTTTTTCGATGTCTTCCTTAAGAGCCTCCAGCCTTTCCCTTTCGACGTCAACCAGAGCTACCTTTGCTCCTTCCCTTATCAGCGTGAGGGCAACCGCTTTTCCAATGCCTCTTGCCGCTCCGGTTACAATTGCCACCCTATCCTTCAATTTCATTCGGTTCCCTCTTGTTTTTAACCCAGAACTCATCTAATCCTTTCCGAATACCAAATTGGGAAGGAACAGGACAAGATCCGGGAAAAAGATGAGCAGCAGATCTACCAGCACGATCGCCGCGATGAATGGTATTGACTCTTTGATATAATCCTCCAACGGACAATCAAGGATGGAACAGACCGTGTACATGGATACCCCGACGGGCGGCGTGACAAGGCCCAACACAATCACGAGCATAAAGATAAGCCCGAAATGGACGGGGTCAATGCCTACTTCACTGACCAGGGGGAGGAGGATAGCGGTAAAGAGCAGGATGATGGCGGTGCTATCAATAAACATGCCTGCAATGAAGACGGCTCCCACAATGAGGAGCAATAATATCTGAGGGTTATTGGTTATTCCGAGCATAAATCGAGAGAACGTATCCCCGGCTCTTTCATAGGACAGGCCGTAGCCAAATATTCCGGACAGGGAAATGATGAGCATGATCGAGCCAATGTCAACGATAGTAAATTCAAGAGTTCTTTTGAACTTATCCCATGTAAGTTCCCTATAGAAAAGCGCTCCAACAATGAAGGCATAGACCCCGGCAAATGCGCCTGCTTCGGTTGGGGTATAGAAGCCAAACCTTATTCCTCCGATTAATGCAATTGGAAAAAGAAATGCCCAGATACTGTCGATCAGCGCCGTCCCCACCTCCTTAAGGGAGGGAGGTTTCCTTTCAGGGAGGTATCCTTTTGCCTTCGAGGTAATCGAGACGGCTATCATCAGGAATAGCGTCATCATCAATCCCGGGATAATTCCTCCGGTAAAAAGCCTTCCAATGGAAACCTGGCCAATGGTTCCGTATAAGATCAGCCCGATACTGGGCGGAATGACCGGAGCAATACAGGCT
>Ga0209721_1000766_pt1 | contig 26953 bp, 25 predicted proteins | sample TshhotsprinmetaG_FD_184139 | JGI IMG/M metagenome (GOLD analysis project Ga0209721, IMG submission 184139) | Hot spring microbial communities from South Africa to study Microbial Dark Matter (Phase II) - Tshipise hot spring metaG (SPAdes)... | ecosystem: Environmental > Aquatic > Thermal springs...
GCTTCGTGGCGCACTACGAACAGGTGGAACGCCACTCCGCTACGCTTCGTGGCGCACTACGAACAGGTGGAACGCCACTCCGCTGCGCTTCGTGGCGCACTACGAACAGGTGGAACGCCACTCCGCTGCGCTCCGGGGCGCATTACGAACAGCCCCCGATGGGAGTAGGGGCAGGTTTGAAACCTGCCCCTGTAGTCAAATCAATCGGAGAAAAGATATATGCTGGCGAGGCGAATCATCCCCTGCCTGGATGTGCGTAACGGGCGCGTGGTCAAAGGCGTCCACTTCGTCAATCTGCGGGATATGGGCGACCCGGTGGAGCACGCCCGCTTCTACGACGCCGAAGGAGCCGACGAACTGGTCTTTCTGGACATCACTGCCTCACCAGAGGGCCGGGCAACGATGGTGGATGTGGTCCGCCGGGTGGCGGAACAGGTCTTTATGCCCTTCACCGTGGGCGGCGGGATACGGAGCGTGGAGGACATCCGGGCCCTGCTTCTGGCCGGCGCGGACAAAGTCAGCATCAATACGGCGGCCGTGGAGAATCCGTCGCTCCTGACGGAAGCGGCGATGCGCTTCGGCAGTCAGTGCATTCTGATCGCCATTGACGCCCGCCGCGCCAGCGACGACCCTCCTCGCTGGGAGGTGTACACGCATGGCGGCCGCCGCCCGACCGGCCTGGACGCCGTCGCCTGGGCGGTGGAGGCCGTAGAGCGGGGGGCCGGAGAGGTGCTGCTCACCAGTATGGACGCCGACGGCACCCAGAACGGCTACGACATCCCCCTCACCCGCGCTGTTGCCGAGGCGGTGCCCGTGCCGGTCATCGCCAGCGGCGGGGCCGGCGCGCCGGAGCACTTCGCCGCCGTGCTGACCGAGGGCCGGGCCGACGCGGCTCTGGCCGCGTCGCTCTTCCACGAACGGACCCTCTCCATCCAGGACCTGAAGCGATACCTGGCTGAAAGGGGGATTCCGGTACGGAGGGAGGAATGCGGATAGAAGAGATTCGCTGGAATGCCGATGGTCTGATCCCGGCCGTCGCCCAGGACGCTACCACCGGAGACGTCCTGATGGTGGCGTGGATGAACGAGGAGGCGCTCCGCTGCACCCTGGAGACGCGCCAGGCCCACTTCTGGAGCCGAAGCCGTCGGGAACTGTGGCACAAAGGGGCCACGTCCGGCAATTTCCTGCACGTCCGCGAAATCTGGATAGACTGCGATGGCGACACCCTGCTCCTGAAAGTGGAGCCGGAGGGGCCCGCCTGCCATACCGGGCACCTGTCCTGCTTTTACCGGAGGCTGGACGAATGAGCGTGATTCTGGATGAACTGTTCACCGTCATCCTGGACCGGAAGCAGAACCCCCGCCCCGGTTCGTACACCGTGCGCCTGATGGAGGCCGGGGAAAACGAAATCCTGAAGAAGGTGGGGGAAGAGGCGATGGAGGTCATTCTGGCAGCGAAGGGAGAGGGGAACGATCGCCTCATTGCAGAAATCGCCGACCTGACCTACCATCTGCTGGTCCTGCTGGCCGCGCGCGGTCTGGACTGGGCGGACGTGGAGCAGGAACTGGCCCGGCGACACGCAATACGCAATACGGAAAACGGAATACGTAGCACGTAGTGCATGTTGCGTGTTGCGTACTGCGTGCTGCGTGTTGCGTATTTCGTGTTTGCCCATCCCCCACTTCGGGTCTATAATCCCCCACAGGAGGGAGCGATGGAAACAGCAGACCTGATCCTCACCGGCGGGACTGTGGTCACGATGAACGACCGATACGACATCTGGGAGCCGGGCGCGGTGGCGATCCGGGACGGGGCCATCGTCGCCGTCGGACCGGCCGAAGAGGTCGCCCGGGAGTGGACGGCGCGCGAAGTGGTGGATTGCTCCGACCACGCCATCATCCCCGGCCTCATCAACGCCCACACCCACGCCCCGATGACGCTGGTGCGCGGCCTGGCCGATGACCTGCGGCTGGACGTCTGGCTTATCGGCTATATGATGCCGGTGGAGCGGGAATTCGTCCGCCCCGATTTCTGCTGGCTGGGCACCCAACTGGCTTGCGCCGAGATGATCCGCACCGGAGTCACCTGCTTCGGCGATATGTACTACTACGAAGAGGCCGTCGCCGACGCCACCGCCCAGGTCGGCATGCGGGCCGTCTGCGCCCAATCCGTCCTGAAATTCCCCACCCCCGACGCGACCAGTTACGACGACGGGCTGCGCCTGGCCCAGGACTTCATCGGGCGCTGGCGGGGCCACCATCTCATCGTCCCCGCCCTGGGGCCCCACGCCGCCTACACCGCCACCGCCGAGATGCTCCAGGAGTGCGCACGCCTGGCGCTGGCCTACGACGTCCCCATCCACATCCATATCTCCGAGACCGCCCAGGAGGTGCAGGACCATCGGGCCGAGTACGGGATGCCCATCATCCCGTGGGTGAAAAAGCAGGGGATATTAGAGGCGAAGACGACCGCCGTCCACTGCGTCCACCTGGACGAAGGGGAAATGCACACCCTGCTGCACCATGGGACGGGGGTGGCTCACAATCCCACCAGCAACCTGAAACTCGCCAGCGGTATAGCGCCCGTCGCCCGGATGCTGGCGCTGGGGCTGAACGTCGGCATCGGCACCGACGGCCCCGCCAGCAACAACGACCTGGATATGTTTGAGGAGATGCGCCTGGCGGCCCTGCTGGCGAAGGGCGTCACCGGCGACCCCACCGCCCTGCCTGCTCGTCAGGCCCTGGCAATGGCGACGATTATGGGCGCTCGCGCCCTCCACATCGCCCATCTGACCGGCTCGCTGGAGGTCGGCAAACGGGCCGATATCGCCATTGTCCATTTAGACGACCTCCACCTGACCCCTCGCTTCCACCGCGACCCCGATAGCATCTACTCGCTCCTCGTCTACGCCGCCAAAGGGCACGACGTCCGCCATGTCCTCTGCGACGGCCGCTGGCTGATGCGGGATCGGGTCCTGATGACGGTGGATCCGGAGGCCCTGCGGGCACAGGCAGCAGAGATGGCCCGCAAGATTGACCACTTCCTGCGCGTTCGGGAGGAGAGCATCCTGAGCAAACTGGTGGCGATCAGCGGAGTGGCCCGGGAGAGGACTTTTGAAGTGCAGGTCAAGGTCCGCCTCGCCGATGATGCCGGAGTCCTGACGGTGCTTTCCGGCGGAGAACTCCCCATCGTCAAGTCTTCCCGGCGGCGGCAGTACGACACCTACTTCCTCTTTGACGACTCCGACCGCAGCCGGCTGCGCTACCGGGAAGAGGAGATGCTGGACGAAGCGGGAGAGGTCACGGACGTCCGCTACCGCCTCACTCTGACGACCGACGCCAAAGAGCGGGAATTCCCCCACTCCATCCTGCTTTCCCGCTCCCGCTTTGATGCTCCTGCCAACCGCAGTTTGCGCTTCTATCGGGAGTACTTCAAGCCAGCGGACGAACTGGAGGTCCACAAGGAGCGCCGCCGCTACCACATCCGCTTCGGCGGCACCGATTTCGCCGTCAACCTGGATCGGGTGACTCATCCGGAACTCCCCGGCTTCTTCCTGGAACTGAAGAGCCGCACCTGGTCGGCGCAGGACGCGGAGCGAAAGGCGGACCTCATCGGCGAACTCCTGCAAATCTTCGGTGTGCAGGAGCAGGAACTGGTGCGCCGGGAATACCTGGACCTGGCGCGGGAGGCGGTGGAACGTAAAACGTAAAAACGTAAAGCGCAAAACGTAATTTTTAAATTTTTACGTTTTACGTTTTACGCTTTACGCTTTACGTTTCACGTCCTCACGTCTTCACGACCGTGGATCCGATACTGGCCTTGCTGACCCGCCTGCGGGCGGACCCCGATTGGATGCGATGCGTGACGGTCTGGGAGCGGTTGCCGGCGCGCCCGGCGCGCACCGCCCCCTGGCCCGCTGCGCTGGACGCGCGCCTGATCGCCGCAGCGCGGGGGACGGGCGTGGAGGCCCCGTACACCCACCAGGCCGAGGCGATGGAGGCAGCGCTATCGGGCCGTAACGTCGTCCTGGCGACCGGTGCCGCGTCGGGTAAGTCCCTCGCCATCCACCTGCCCGTCCTGCAGACACTGCTCCACGACCCCAACGCCACCGCCCTCTACCTCTTCCCGACCAAAGCGCTGGCCCACGATCAGATCGCCGCGCTGAAGGCGCTCACCGCGCCCCTCTCCCCGGAGGTCCCCATCGCCCCCTACGACGGCGACACCCCCACCAGCCAGCGGGCCGCCATCCGCCAGAAGGCGCGCCTTGTGGTCACCAACCCCGATATGCTCCACCTGGGCATTCTCCCCTACCACACCCGCTGGGCCCGCTTCTTCTCCGGCCTGCGCTGGGTCGTGCTGGACGAACTCCACATCTACCGGGGGGTCTTCGGAAGCCACGTCGCCAACGTCCTGCGGCGGCTGGGCCGGGTCTGCCGCTTCTACGGGGCCCAGCCCCGCTTCCTCTGCGCGTCCGCCACCGTCGCCAACCCGCGCCACCTGGCCGAACGGCTGCTGGAGGAGGCTGTTTACCCCGTCCAGGACGACGGCGCACCGCGGGGGGAGAAACATTTCCTCATCTACAACCCGCCGCTCCTGGACGCCGACCTGGGTATCCGGCGGTCGCCGGTCCTCTCGGCCCTGGACCTGGCAGCCCACCTTCTCCAAGCCGACCTGCAAACCGTCTTCTTCGCCCGCTCCCGGCTGACGACGGAAGTCCTGCTGGGGTATCTGCGGGACCAGGCCCCCTTATGGGGGCGGTCGCCGGAGGCCGTGCGGGGCTACCGGGGCGGGTATCTGCCCTCGTTGCGGCGGGAGATTGAGCAGGGTCTGCGGGAAGGGACAGTACGGGCCGTCGTCGCCACCAACGCGCTGGAACTGGGCGTGGACATCGGGCAGATGGCAGCCTGCGTGATGGTCGGATACCCCGGCTCCGTCGCCAGCACCTGGCAGCAGGCCGGGCGGGCCGGACGCCGCGCCGGGGCGTCCGTCGTCGTCCTTATCGCCGGACCGTCGCCTCTGGACCAGTACCTGGCGGCCCATCCGGACTTCCTCTTCGGGCGACCGGTGGAGGAGGCCTACCTGAACCCCGATAACCCCGCCATCCTGACCGACCATCTGGCCTGCGCCGCCTACGAGTTGCCCTTTGAGCCGGGCGAATCCTTCGGCCGACTGGCGGACGTGGAGAGGTGGCTCCGTCTGCTGGAAGAGGTCGGCGACCTGCACCGCTCCAACGGTCGGTACATCTGGATTGGCGAGGGCGAGCCGACGCGCGCCGTCAACCTGCGCACCGGCACCCCCGACGTCGTGGTCATCCAGGACGTCGGAGCGGACCCGCCGCAGGTGGTCGGGGAGATAGACCGGGCCAGCGCGCCCCTGCTGGTCTATCCGGGCGCGGTCTACATCCACGAGGCGGAGACGTACATCGTGGAGTCGCTGGACTGGGAGAAGGGGTTGGCGCGGGTGCGGACGGAGGAGGTGGACTACTACACCCGCGCCAGCGCCACCACCGAAATCCAGGTCCTGGAGACGGCGGAGGGACGGGCGATGGAGGGCTGGGAGGTCTCTTTGGGGACGGTGGAGGTCACCAGCCGCGTCACCGGTTACCGACAAATCCGCCGCTACACCCACGAGGTGCTGGGCTGGGGGGAGGTGGACCTGCCCCAGCAGCGGATGGAGACGGTGGGGGTCTGGCTGGACCTGGGTTCGGCGCTGGTGGAGCGGTTGCAGGAGGAAGGGGTGATCCGCCCGCCCACGGACTACGGCCCGAACTGGCCCGCGCAGCGGGCGGCCGCGCTGGCCCGGGACGGATACCGCTGTTGCCATTGCGGGGTGCCGGAGCGGGAGGGGCACCCGCTGGAGGTCCACCACCGGGTCCCCTTCGCCAGTTTCGGCTACGTGCCCGGGGTGAACGACCTCTACCTGCTGGCGAACCGGCTGGAGAACCTGATCACGCTCTGCGGGGCCTGTCATCGGCGGGCGGAGCGGGCGCGCGGGGCGCGCAGCGCGCTCTCCGGCCTGGCGTATCTCCTGCGCCACCTGTCACCGCTGTACGTCCTCTGCGCGCCGGGGGATCTGGAAGCGGTTGTGGAATCCCGCGCCCCGGTCACGGGCTACCCGCGGGTCACCCTCTACGACCGGGTGCCCGGCGGGGCGGGGCTTTCGGCCCGCCTCTACGAGTTGCTGACGGCAGGCGCGCGGGAGGGGCTTTCCCTGCTGGAAGCGGCACTGGAGCGAGTGCGGACCTGCCCCTGCGCCGACGGCTGCCCGGCCTGCGTGGGACCGGTGGGGGAGCAGGAGATGGGCACCAAGGAGCGCACCCGGAGGTTGCTGGAGGAGATGGCAGCAGGCAGCAGGTAGCAGGTAGCAGGCAGCGGGTAGTGGGCTTGGTAGCGATTTGCCCTGCGTGAGAAAAGGGTGGGGTGTGGGGTTTGTGGGGGCGGCGAAGCCGCCCCCACAAACCCCACTCTCTCTTTTCACGGGCGCGCTGCTCCCCCGAAATGATTTGCTGCACAAGCCCCGCCGCCCGAGCATGAGTTGCAAAAATGCCGGGTTGTGGTAAAATATACACGCAATCTCCCGCCGAGGTAGCTCAGCCCGGTAGAGCACCTGACTGAAAATCAGGGAGTCGGCGGTCCGAATCCGCCCCTCGGCACCTGGAGGGGGGCCAGCATCCACATAGTATTTGCGCCGTAGAGCGCTTGAAACCTGCGCCGTAGAGCGCTTTGGTCCAGGGCAATGGCCCGGAGACCGTCAGTGGGGTAAACTGGCTACCCCCTCTTCTTAAGACTTCAGGCAGGCTGGCAGTGCCGGCCTGCCTTTTTCTGTATCTGCCCGTGAAGGAGGGAAATATGCGGTTCATTGACCTGCGCAGCGACACGGTCACTCATCCAACCCCCGCGATGCGGGAAGCGATGTACCAGGCCGAGGTGGGGGACGACGTTTTCGGGGAAGACCCCACCGTCCGGCATCTGGAGGAGATGGCGGCGGAGCGGATGGGAAAAGAGGCCGCGCTCTTCGTCGCCAGCGGGACGATGGGCAACCTGGTGGCCCTGCTCACCCACTGCGGTCGGGGCGATGAGGTCATCGTGGGCGATCGCAGCCACACGTTCCTGTTTGAGCAGGGTGGGATGGCTGCGCTGGGCGGCATCACTCCCCGCCCCATCCCCAATCAGCCCGACGGCACCCTGCGCCTGGAGGACATCCAGGACGCCATCCGGTCGGAAAATGTCCACTTCCCGCGCACGCGCCTGGTCTGCCTGGAGAATACCCACAACATGTGCAACGGCGCACCGCTGACTGCGGAGTACACCGCTTCGGTGGCCCAACTGGCCCGCGCCTATGGGCTGCGGATTCACCTGGACGGGGCGCGCGTCTTCAACGCGGCCGCTGCCCTGAACTGCGCCGTGCGCGACCTGGTACGGGATGTGGATTCGGTGATGTTTTGTCTCTCCAAAGGGCTATGTGCACCGGTGGGGTCCATGCTCTGCGGCAGTGCCGATTTCATCTACGAGGCACGGCGGGCGCGCAAGGTGCTGGGTGGCGGTATGCGGCAGGTAGGGATACTGGCGGCAGCGGGCATCGTCGCCCTGGAGCAGATGACCGAACGGCTGGCCGAAGACCACGCCCGCGCCCGGCGACTGGCCGAGGGGTTGGCCGAAATCCCCGGCGTCCGGGTGGGCCCCGTCTACACCAACATTTTTTACTTCTGGCTGAACGACGAGGTCTCTATCTCACCGGAGGATTTCGTGGCCCGGCTGAAATCGCAGGGGGTACTGGTCCTGGGGCGGGAGGACGGCCGCTACCGGGTCGTCACCCATTACTGGATTACCGACGAGGATGTGGAGACGACCATCCGCGCCGTGCGGACGGTCATCTCCGGCCAGTAAGGTCGTGCCCAGCGACCCGGGCCTGAAACTTGCGCTCATCCCCTTATCGGTCTCCGTATCCGTTGGGATGAGTGCGGTGCCAGTTCCAGGCATGTTCCACGATGGTCCGCAGGTCCGGGTACTGGGGCTTCCAGCCCAACTCGCGGCGAATCTTCTCGCTGCTGGCGACCAGGACGGCGGGGTCGCCGGGCCGTCGGGGGCCGACCTCGGCCGGGATCGGGTGTCCGGTAACCTCCCGGCAGGTCTCTATGACCTCTTTGACGGTGAACCCCTGCCCGTTGCCGAGGTTGTACGTGCGGCTGCCCCGGTCCAGTGCCTCCAGAGCCAGGATGTGGGCCTGGGCCAGGTCGGTGACGTGAATGTAGTCCCGAACACACGTCCCGTCCCGGGTGGGATAATCGTCGCCGTAGATGGTGACCTTTTCCTCCAGCCCCAGGGCCACCTGCAGGACGCGGGGGATGAGGTGGGTCTCGGGGTCGTGGTCCTCCCCGCGCTCGCCCGTCGGGGACGCACCGGCGGCGTTGAAGTACCGCAGCGCGGCGTACCGGAAGCCGTAGATACGGTCCAGCCAGAACAGAATCCGCTCCAGCAGGTTTTTGGACTCCCCGTAGGGGCTTCCGGGCACGATGTCCTCTTCTTCGTCTATCGGCATTCGGCGGGGACGGTCAAACAGATTGGCCGTAGAGGAGAGGATAAACTTCCGGACGCCGTGGGCGACGGCCTCCTGCAGCAAATTCAGCCCATTGGTGACGTTATCCCCCAGGTACTTGAAGGGCAACTCCATAGACTCGCCGACCAGGGTGTATGAGGCGAAGTGCATCACGGCATCTATGGGGTACTTCTCAAACACATCGCGCACCGTCTGCCGGTCGGCCAGGTCGCCGTAGATGAAGATGGCTTCGGGATGGACAGCGGCCCGATGGCCGGTGTACAGGTTATCCAGCACGACCACCGAGTACCCCCGGCGGATCAGTTCCTCCACGACGATGCTGCCGATGTAGCCCGCGCCTCCGGTGACCAGAACGTTCATCGTCTCTCCTTGTCGGTAGGATGTTGGGCCTTTACCGCTTCCTGTGCCCGGATTAATGATACCCGCGTTATCCGGATAATGCAAACCTGCGCCTGAATTGGCTTGCGCAGTAATTCGCCCTGGGTGGGAAAGGGGTGGGGTTTGTGGGGTGGCTTCGCCGCCCCACAAACCCCACTTTCCCCCCTTTTCACGGGCGCGCCACTCCCTCAAAGCGATTTGCTGCACAAGCCCACGCACCCACGCACAGGCTATTTGACAAAATCGGGAAACGGTGTATAATCAATGCCAAACTGAATACCCTCAAAGACGATGAACGGGAAGAGTAGGCCTCAGGCCGGCGCCCAGAGAGGCGGGGGTCAGGTGGAAGCCCGCTGCGCACGCTGAGGCTGAATGGGTCCGGGAGTCGCCGGGCGAACCGGGCGCGGAGGCGCCCGCAGTAGCCTGGGCCGGAGTTGCCACCGTTATCTGGGCAAAGGGGATCGGATGTCCTTCATCCCGTCCCCGCAATGAGTGGGGCTGGCTAACCAACACCCTCGTCTCACCGACGAGGGTGTTTTGTTTCCCCGATCGGCTGGCCTCATGAGGGTGGCACCACGGGCGTAGCGGCGCTCGTCCCTCACGGGACGAGCGCCGCTGTGTTTATGCTCTGGTACAGGGATCACCCATGGCTCAGAACCATTCCCGAAAGAACGCTGGACAGTTAGTCTGGAAGACAATACCGGCGGACCTGTGGACGCCCATCGGTCTCTATCAAGCCCTGCGACCGGAAGGCCCCTCGTTTCTGCTGGAGAGCGTGGAGGGTGGGGCCTATCTGGCCCGATATTCCTTCATCGGACTGAATCCCCGGAGAGTTTACCGAGTCCTGGGCCAGAATATGGTGGAAGAGGGCGAGGGGGAAAAGCGCGTCTACGACCTGAGCCGGGTCCATCCCTTCGCCATCTGGCGGAAAACCCTGGAGGACCTGGCAGTGGAACAACCGGATATCCCCCTTCCACCTTTTATCGGCGGACTGGCGGGCTACCTGGGTTACGAGATATCTACATTTTTTGACCGGGTGCCTCGGGCCAGCGCCAGCATCCTGGCCTTTCCCGATGCGGTCCTGATGGTTGTGGACACGCTCCTGGTCTTTGACCATGTCACCCAGACCCTTTCCCTGTTCACCTTCGCTGCCCCCGGCGAAGAGCAACCGGCCCAGGCCCGCTTAAGGGCACTTACGGAGTGCCTGATGGAGTCAGGGCCTTTGCGAAACGATCTCGCTTTGTCACCACCTCCTTCGTCCCCTCCCGAATGGACGACTTATCTTTCTTCAGATCGCTTCTGCCAGATGGTGGAGCGGGCCAAGGAGTACATCGCTGCGGGGGATGCCTTTCAGATTGTGCTCTCGCGCCGCTGGGGTTGCACCGTTGCCGCGCCGCCGCTCGCTATCTACCGGGCTCTCCGCCGCCTGAACCCGTCGCCGTATCTCTTCTTTATGGATCTACCCGGATCAGGGCTCTATGGGGAAGACCTGGCACTGATCGGCTCCTCGCCGGAAATGCTGGTTCGGGTGAAGGACCGGGAAGCGACGGTCCGCCCCATCGCCGGGACACGACGTCGGGGGCGAACTCCGGAAGAGGACCAGGCCCTGGAGTCCGAGTTACGGGATGACATCAAGGAGCGCGCCGAGCACGTGATGCTGGTGGACCTGGGACGAAACGATCTGGGCCGGGTGTGCAACTGGGGGTCGGTACGGGTAGACGAACTGATGGTAGTGGAGCGCTACTCCCACGTGATGCATCTGGTCTCTACCGTGCGGGGGCAACTGCGCCCGGAATGCGATGCCTTTGACGCACTGGCCGCGACGTTCCCCGCCGGGACGGTTTCAGGCGCCCCCAAAGTGCGCGCGATGGAAATCATCGCCGAACTGGAAGGGGAGGCCCGGGGCCCCTATGCCGGTGGAGTGGGATACTTTGACATTCGGGGGAATGCCGATTGGTGCATCACCATCCGCACCGTGCTGATGCAGGGAGATCGGGCCTTCGTCCAGGCCGGCGCCGGTATCGTCGCCGACTCCGTCCCCGAGCGGGAAGCGGAGGAGACCTGGAATAAGGCCCGGGCAATGATGCTGGCGGTTGACCAGAGCCATTCGGGAATATCTGGTGATTAGGCCTTGAGCATTGGGATCGGAAAGGAGGGGATTATGATACTGGTCATTGATAACTACGATTCGTTTACATACAACCTGGTCCAGTTGCTCGGTCAGTTGCTGATGGAAAGGGGGGAAGACCCGCGCCTGCTCCGTGTAATCCGGAACGACGCCCTTTCCGTCCAGCAGGTGGCGTGCCGAAAGCCCCGGGCCATCATCATCTCGCCAGGGCCGGGCCGGCCGGAGGATGCGGGCATCACCATGCCGGTCATCGCCCATTTCAGCGGACGGGTGCCTGTTCTGGGGGTCTGCCTGGGGCATCAGGCGATCGCGGCCGCGTTCGGGGGCCGGGTAGTCCGCGCCGGGCGCCTGATGCACGGCAAAGCATCGCCAGTCCTGCATGAAGGGCGAGACCTGTTTGCTGGCTTACCCAACCCCCTGGTTGCCGGCCGTTACCATTCTCTTCTGGTGACGGAGCCCCTTCCCCCCGTCCTGGAAGTGCTGGCGCGCACGCCGGAAGGAGAAGTGATGGCGCTGCGCCATCGGGACCATCCGACCTTCGGCGTCCAGTTCCATCCGGAATCCGTCCTCACCCCGGAGGGAGTCCAACTTCTGCGCAATTTCCTGCACATTGTAGATGGCAGTCTCTACGGAATTCCCCACACAAAGATGTAAAGGAGGTGTCCGATGATTCGCGAAGCCATTGCCAGACTGGTCAGCCAGCAAAATCTTTCCATTGAAGAATCCGAAGCCGCAATGGAGAGCATTATGCGGGGAGAGGCCACTCCGGCGCAGATCGGGGCGTTCCTTGTCGCCCTGCGCATGAAAGGCGAGACCATTCCCGAAATCGCAGGTTGTGCGCGGGCCATGCGGCGGGCGATGCGGCGCGTGCCCTACCGGGGGCATGCGATGGATACCTGCGGTACCGGGGGAGATGGAGCGCATACCTTCAACATTTCCACCGCGGCCGCCTTTGTTGTGGCTGGGGCCGGAGTCCCCGTCGCCAAACACGGCAACCGGGCCGTCTCCAGCCCCAGCGGCAGCGCGGATATCCTCGCCGCGCTGGGAGTGGAACTCCAGTTGACTCCGGAACAGGCCGCGCGGGCTCTGGAGGAGATCGGTTTCGCCTTTCTTTTCGCCCCGGCCTTCCATCCGGCAATGAAACATGCCATCGGCCCCCGGCGGGAGATCGGCGTCCGTACCATCTTCAACATCCTGGGCCCCCTCTGCAATCCGGCCGAAGTCCCTTACCAGATGATGGGCGTTTTCGCCCCCGACCTGGTGGAGCCGCTGGCCGAAGTGCTGGGCACTCTGGGAAGCCGACGCGCTTTCGTAGTGTGCAGTCTCGGCAACGTAGACGAAATAACCCCCGCAGGCCCGGCCCGGGTTGCGGAATACGCGGACGGACGGGTCCGCTCATGGGTCTTTGACCCCGCTGATATGGGCATCCCTCGCGTCCCTCTGGAAGCGCTACGGGGCAGTTCGCCGGAAGAGAATGCTCAGCGCCTCCAGGCCCTGCTCCAGGGGCAGGCCAACGGCCCCCTGCGCACAGCCGTGATCCTGAACGCGGCCTTCGCCCTGGTAGCCGCAGAGCGGGCCGATGACCTGCGGGAGGGGATGGCACTGGCTGAACAGGCCCTCTCCACCGGCGCCGCCCTGGATGTCCTGGAACGGTATCGGGCGTACACGCGCACCCTTTGCGGGGAGGGGAGCCCGTGACGTACCTGGACGAGATACTGGCCTGGAAGCGGGAAGAAGTCGCCTCTGCCATCCGGAAAATCCCCCTGACAGAAGTGCGCGCGGCGGCCGAATCTATGCCGCCCCCGCGGGACTTCGGCGCCGTCCTGGTCCGGCGAGGCGAACAGCCGGCCCTGATCGCCGAGATCAAACGGGCCTCGCCCTCCTGCGGCGATATACTCCCCCAGGCGGACCCGACGTCGCTGGCCCGCATCTACGTTCGGGAGGGCGCGGCGGCCCTCTCCGTCCTGACCGACTCCCGCTTCTTCAAGGGCGACATCGCGCACCTGAGGGCGGTTCGGGAAGCCTGTCCGGAGACGCCCGTCCTGCGGAAAGACTTTATCGTACATCCCTACCAGGTCTACGAGGCCCGCGCGGCCGGTGCCGACGCCGTCCTCCTCATCATCGCCGCGCTGGAGCCCGCGGCCGCGGCCGACCTGCTGGCCCTGGCGACCGAACTGAGGATGACGGCCTTGGTGGAGGTCCACCAGGAAGCGGAACTGGAACAGGCGCTCGGGCTGGGCGCCCGCCTGATCGGGGTCAACCACCGCGATTTGCGAACTCTGCGGATTGACCGGGACATATCCGCCCGCCTGCGGCCGCTCATCCCGTCGGGAATCCGGACGGTGGCGGAGAGCGGGCTGCGCACCCCTCAGGACGTCCGCGCGATGGGGGCGCTGGGGTACGACGCGGTGTTGATCGGAGAGGCCCTGATGGAGGCCGGACTCGCTCAGGAAGGGGTGAATCTGGACGCCGTGGCCCGGAGAGTCCGCTCTATGGCCGGAACGGAGGGGGTATGTTCGTGAAAATCTGCGGGATCACCTCGCTGGAGGACGCACGGATGGCAGTTGACGCCGGCGCCGACGCGCTGGGGTTCATTTTTTACCCCCGAAGCCCCCGTTTCATCTCGCCGGAGACCGCCGCGGCGATCGTTGCCGTAATACGTCGGGAAGCGCCGTCGGTGCGCTGTGTGGGGGTGTTTGTCAACGAACGGGTGGAAAAAGTGCGGGCGCTCCTGGACTCCGTTCCCCTGGACTGGGCGCAACTGCACGGGGATGAGTCCCCAGAAGTCCTGGCGGCCCTGGGAGACCGGGCCTACAAAATGCTCCGGCCGCGCCCCGATTTTGTTCCGGACCCTGAACCGTATCGGGGACGTCTGACTCAGGGGCCCGCTTTGGGGGTGGATGCCTGGCATCGCTCAGCCTATGGCGGGTCCGGGCAACCGGCGGATTGGGAGATCGCCGCGGCCTGGGCGAAAAAGTATCCCCTGCTCCTGGCCGGAGGCCTGACGCCGGAGAACGTGGCAGCGGCGATCGCCCGCGTCCGTCCCTGGGGAGTGGACGTCTCTTCCGGAGTGGAAGCAGCGCCCGGACGGAAGGACCCGGCACGGGTACGGCAGTTTATCGCCGAGGCGAGGCAGGCGTTTGGTCGGGACCTGGAATATTCTTTCGGTGGAGGACGATAATGCTGGTATTGATTCCGCCGCCCCTGCAGGAACGTCCCGGGTACTTCGGCCCCTACGGGGGACGGTACGTTCCGGAAACCCTTATCCCGGCACTGGAAGAACTGGAAGCGGCCTTCTGGGAAGCGATGGCCGATCCCGGGTTTCTGGCCGAACTGGACCATCTGCTATGCACCTACGCGGGACGTCCCACACCTTTGAGCGAAGCCCGGCGGCTGAGCGAGGTGGCGGGGGCCCGGATTCTGCTCAAGCGGGAAGACCTGGCCCACACCGGCGCGCACAAAATCAACAACGTTCTGGGTCAGGCCCTGCTGGCAAAACGGTTGGGCAAGCGGCGCGTGGTCGCTGAAACGGGTGCGGGGCAGCACGGGGTGGCGACAGCCACCGCCTGCGCGCTCCTGGGGCTGGAATGCGTCGTCTATATGGGGGTGACCGACATGGCGCGCCAGCGCCCCAACGTCTTCCGGATGCGCCTGCTGGGTGCGGAGGTCCGTCCCGTGGACGCGGGCTCCCGTACCCTGAAAGACGCCATCAACGAAGCGATTCGGGACTGGGTGACCAACGTCCGGACCACCCACTATTTGCTGGGCTCCGCCCTGGGGCCGCACCCCTATCCGGTCATCGTGCGGACGTTCCAGTCGGTGATCGGAGTGGAGGCGCGAGCACAGGTCCTGGAAACGTTCGGCCGGTTGCCCGATGTAGCCGTCGCCTGCGTTGGAGGAGGGAGCAACGCCATCGGCCTGTTTGCCGCCTTCCTGGAGGACCCTGTGGAGTTGATCGGAGTGGAGGCCGGTGGAGAAGGGATCCAGAGCGGACGGCATGCGGCCCGCTTCGCCGACCCTCAGCGGGGCCGCTCCGGTGTCTTGCATGGCACCCGCACCTACATCCTTCAGGACCCGTGGGGGCAAATTCTGGAGACCCATTCCGTCTCGGCAGGACTGGATTATCCTGCGGTGGGGCCGGAGCATGCCTGGCTGCGGGACCAGAGGCGGGTCCGCTACACGACCGTCACCGACCAGGAAGCCCTATCGGCGTTTCAGACCCTGGCCCGGCTGGAGGGGATCATCCCAGCCCTGGAATCGGCCCATGCCATCGCCGAGGCGATCCGCATCTCCCGGGAACGGCCCGGCGCGCTGGTCCTGGTGAACCTCTCCGGGCGGGGCGATAAGGACCTGGAGACCGTATCGGTGATGATCGGAGAGGTGGCAGGATGCGAGGGGTGAGCGCGGTTCGGGACGCGTTCCGGAGGGCCCGGGCAGAGAGTCGGGCCGCCCTGATCCTCTACTGGCCGGTGGGCTACCCCGACCTGGCGACCTCCGTCCGTCTGGTGGTGGCAATGGCCCGGTCCGGCGCCGACCTGATAGAACTGGGGGTTCCGTTCTCCGATCCCCTCGCCGATGGCCCGACCATCCAGCGGGCCACGTACCGGGCACTGCAACAGGGAGTGCGGACTGGGGAGGTGCTGGAGGCGGTGGCCCGGATTCGGGAAGCGGGCGTGGAGCAACCCCTCTGCCTGATGACCTATACCAACCCCGTCCTGGCCTGGGGGCTGGAGGCCTTTGTAGAGTCCGTGCAGAAACACGGGGCGGATGGGCTGATTGTGCCCGACCTGCCGCTGGAGGAGAGCGCGCCGTTCCAGAGCGCGCTGGGGGCGCTGGGCCTGGCCTGGGTGCCGCTGGCCGCGCCCACCACTCCCGATGCCCGGCTGGCGGCGCTGGCGGCGGGAGCGACCGGTTTTCTCTATTTCGTCTCGGTGACCGGCATCACTGGGGCACGGGAACGGTTGCCCGATGAGGTGGTAGGCCATCTCCGCCGCGCCCGCCGTATGGCCGACGGCGTCCCGGTGGCGGTAGGATTTGGGGTCTCCCGACCGGAGCACGTGGCCTGGCTGGCAACGGAGGCAGACGGCGTGGTGGTGGGGAGCGCCCTGATTCACCGCGCCGAATCGGCCGACTTCGGGGGGGAGGCGGTGGAGGCGTTTGTCCGGGCGCTGCGGGATGCGGGCCGATGGGCTCTTACGGACGGTCTTTCTCCGCGCTCTTCCCGAATAGGCAAGTGAGCAAAAAGCGGGAGGGGTTTCGGGGCGGGCGGCCGAAGGCCGCCCGCCCCGAAACCCCGCTTTCTTCACTTCTCCTCTGGCAGTACGAAGAGGGGCACAAAGGACACGAATTCAGCCCTGGCGATTAAAATCACCCCTGGGGGCTTTCACCCGGGCGTCCACCTTCGTAGACGCTTTCCGGCGACCGCGCAGGCGGTCGCCTGGCGCGAAGCGCCCTTTCAGCCCGCGGTTTCAACCACCGGGCTGACTATTCAGCCGCCTCCGCCCGACGCAAAACCGTCGGCTGTAGGGGTGTTTCCAACCCACTCCGAAGCGCAGCGGAGTGGCGTTCCAGCCTGCGAAGCATGGTTATGTGGGGGCAACCTTCAAAGTCGCCCCTGCCGGAGGGTTCACCTTCCGGCGGAGGGCGAATAGTTACCAACAGAGTTGTTTTCCCTCTTGGCGCAAAATCCAGTTTCGTGTTATCATATCTACACGTGTTTTCCCAGAATCTGAAACAAGACGATGCAAAAATGACGCCTTCTTTGAGGAGGGGGTATTATGCTGAAAGAGTTCAAGGAGTTCGCTCTGCGCGGCAACGTCATAGATATGGCCGTGGGCATCATCATCGGCGCGGCCTTTGGCAGCGTGGTCACGTCGCTGGTCAACGACATCCTGATGCCGCCCATTGGCTTCCTGCTGGGAAAGGTGGACTTCTCCAACCTGTTCATCAGCCTTTCGGGGCGGTATGTCTCCCTGGCGGAAGCCCAGGCGGCAGGAGCACCGACCATCAATTACGGCGTCTTCATCAATACGGTGCTGAACTTCCTGATCGTGGCGGCCGCGGTCTTCTTCTTCATCGTGCGCCCGATAAACCGGTTGCGGAGGGTGAAGGAAGCGCCCGCCCCGGCCGCTCCGACGACAAAAGAATGCCCATACTGTCTCTCTACCATCCCACTGAAGGCCACTCGTTGCCCGTACTGCACTTCTATCCTGGAATAATGCGCTGAAGAAAATCGGCCCGACCGAACACCGTTTTGCTGTCTATGGCATCCCGTGCCCCGGGGGCGGCTTTGGAGGATCTGATGAAGGAAATAGAGCAAAGAGCACCACCCCGCATAGAGTCCGTAAAAATTGAAAATTATCGGGCTCTACGGCGAGTGGAATTCAAAATGGAGCCCGTTACAGTTTTGCTGGGGCCCAACGGGAGCGGGAAATCTACGATTTTTGATGTCTTTACCTTCCTGTCGGATTGCTTTCGTTCCGGTCTGCGTTTCGCCTGGGATAAGCGGGGACGGGCCCGGGAAATCCGAACGCGCGGGAGCAGAGGCCCCGTCATCATAGAAATAAAATACCGAGAGCGGCCCGGTCTGCCACTGATCACTTACCACCTGGCAATAGACGAAGGAGACAGAGGTCCCATTGTGGTGGAGGAGTGGCTGCAGTGGAGACGCCATCCGCGCGGTCGTCCTTTCCGCTTCCTGGAATACCGGGAGGGCCGAGGGCAGGTGATCAGCGGCGAGATGCCCGATGAGCAGGACCAGCGGGTAGAAGTCCCTCTGCGCTCACCGGAACTCATTGCTGTCAACACGCTGGGGCAAATTGCCGACCACCCGCGGGTGGCTGCTTTGCGGGAGTTCATCACCGACTGGTACCTTTCATATCTTTCTCTGGCAGATACCAGAGGGCAGCCGGAAGCCGGGCCCCATGAACGGCTTTCCCGTACCGGGGACAATCTCCCGAACGTGATCCAGTTTCTCAAGGAACAGCATCCGGACCATCTGGCGCGTATAGAAACCGTTTTGCAGCAACGAGTCCCTCGTTTGAAGTCCATCGTAACAGAAATTATGCCGGATGGAAGGTTGCTCCTTCAGATTCGGGATGCTCCTTTTGAGGAGCCGATCCTTTCCCGATTCGCCTCCGATGGCACGTTGAAAATGCTGGCTTATCTGACCGTCCTGCGCGGCCCGAATCCTCCCCGGTTTATCGGCATTGAAGAGCCGGAGAATTTTCTTTATCCGCACCTTTTGCCTGAACTGGCGGAGGAATGCCAGATTGCATCGGGTTTTGCCCAGATTCTTATCAGTACCCATTCTCCCGTTTTCGTCAACCAATTCCGACCGGAGGAAGTCCTGGTTCTTTCCCGAAACAGAGAAGGCTACACCCAGGTTACCAGAGCAGCAGATATTTTTGGAGTCCCGGAGTTCCTGTCTGAGGGGGCCCGGTTAGGAGACCTCTGGCTGGAGGGGTATCTGGATCCATCCCGAGCAGGCCGCGGCAATGAGGATTGAGCATCTGGAGTTTCTCCTGGAAGAAGAGAGTATGCAGGCTGTTCTGGAGAGCCTGTTACGGGGCATGCTGCCCTCCGACGTGACCTGGAATCTACACCCGCTGGGGGGCAGACCAAAGATGTACGACCGTCTCCAGCACCGGCTCAAAGGGTATTCCCACCGGTTGCCTAAAACCTGGTTGATCGTTGTGATGGAAGATCAGAATGGGAGGGATTGCCATAAGGTGAAGGCGCAGTTGGAAGAGTTTGCTCGTCGTGCGAATCTCCCAACCCGAACGAACCCTTATGCGGGAAGATTCCACGTGATCAATCGCATCGTCGTGCCTTGTCTGGAGGCCTGGTACTTCGGCGATTGGGAGGCTGTGCGCGCAGCGTATCCTCGCGTGCCTGAAGACATCCCGCACAAGCCCAGATATCGGAATCCCGACGCCATTCCGGAGCCAACCTGGCGATTATTGTATATTCTGCAACAGGCTGGCTATTTGCCCAAATCTCTGAAGGAGTTACCAAAAGTAACAGTTGCAAAAACAATCGCTCCCCATATGGTTCCGACCCGGAATCGCTCTCACAGTTTCCAGGTCTTCTACCACACCCTGCAATCCATTTTTGAAGAGTAAGGAGATGGCGAACGAGATTTATGCGCGTCTAACCGCCCTGCAGGCCCGACTCCAGGACATTCGGAGGCGCCTTTGACCTGGACCAGAAGGAACAGGAGATCGCCCGTCTGGAGGAACAGGCGGCCGCGCCCGGCTTCTGGGATGACCCGGCCGCCGCGCAGCAGGTCATGCAGCGCCTGGCCGACCTGCGGGATGAATTGGAGCCGTGGGTCGTCCTGGAGCGCCGGCTCGCCGACGCTCTGGAACTGGCCGCACTGGGCGATGAGAGTTTGGCCGACGAACTGAACGCCGAAGCGGAGACAATAGAGAAGCAACTGGAAAAACGGGAATTCCTCCTCCTCTTCTCCGGTCCATACGACCGCAACGATGCCTTCCTGGCTATCCACGCCGGAGCGGGTGGGACCGATGCGCAGGACTTTGCCGAGATGCTGTTGCGAATGTACCTGCGCTGGGCGGAATCCCACGGGTACAAAACAGACCTGGTGGACCGGCTCTACGGGGAGGAGGCGGGCATTAAGCGGGCGACCGTCGCCGTTTCCGGCCCGTATGCCTACGGCTACCTGCGGGCCGAACGGGGGGTACACCGACTGGTGCGCCTTTCTCCCTTTGACGCCGCCCACCGTCGCCACACGTCCTTTGCCCTGGTGGAGGTCTGGCCCGACCTGCCGGAAACGGCCAGCGTCCAGATTAATCCCGACGACCTGAAGATAGAGACATTTCGGTCCTCCAGCGCCGGGGGACAGCATATGCAGAAAAACGAGACCGCTGTCCGCATCACCCACCTCCCCACCGGCATCGTCGTCACCTGCCAGAACGAACGGTCCCAGACGCAGAACCGGGAAACGGCGCTGCGAGTATTGCGTGCCCGCCTGATGGAGATAGAAGAGCAGAAGCGGCAGCGGGAACTGGCCGAACTGAAAGGGAAACACGTGGAGGCGGCCTGGGGCAACCAGATTCGCTCCTACGTCCTCCACCCCTACCAACTGGTCAAGGACCACCGCACCGGCTACGAAACGGGCAATACCCAGGCCGTCCTGGACGGGGAACTGGACGGGTTTATGGAGACCTATTTGCGGTCTACCATCGGGTAGGCCCCGAACCCCGGCCCTGCCGAAAAAGGGGCAGGGGATGAGGCACCTTACCCTCACCTCGTCGCCTTCGGAAATGGCTGGGGGCATAGGCGCAAACTGAAGCGGTTGAGTGGGCATCTGGCCGCGCCCCGCCCGACGCGAAACCGTCGGGCCGTAGGGGCGGGTTTCAAACCCGCCCACAGGGCGGTCTCAAACCTGCTCCTACGGAGGTTGGGGGAGAGAGCACAGCGCGGGGCCGCACATCCGGCCCCGCAAGGGTCCACGCGATCCGTGAGGAGGGGGGCGATGGAAGAAGAACTCATCGGCAGGGTCTCCCACTGGTACGGGAAGATCAGCGTCATCGGGGTCACGCTCACCGGCTACCTGGCCGTCGGCGATACGATCCGGGTGCGCGGGCAAACCACAGACTTCACCCAAAAGGTCACCTCCATGCAGGCCTGGCATCAGGACATCCGGGAAGCGGGGCCGGGGGCCGAGATCGGCATCCGGGTGGCGCACCGGGCACGCGTCGGGGACCGCGTCTACAAAGTGGTGGAGTCATCCTGACCCGTAGGAACCGTTCAGCCAGCGGTTGAAACCGCACCGGGGAGGGCACTTGTGCCGGGCGACCGCTTGCGCGGTTGCCGGGGCGGCGTCCACACCGGTGGACGCCCGGCGGCAAGCCCCTGAGGGGTGATTTCAACCGCTGAAGGACAATAGCCTGAACAGTTACAACCCGTATTCCATTATCACTCTGATGCAGAAAGAGGCCGCGTTCGGCGGACGCGGGCCCGTTTATGCTCTGACGCGCGCTTGCTGCCCGATGCGGTGGCCCACAAGAGGGATGGGGTATGGAAAGAAGCCGTGACTGGATGGACCAGGCGGAAGGGGATTTACGACACGCCCAGAGCGATGCCGAACACGGTTTTTACGAATGGGCTTGCTTTTCTGCCCAGCAGGCCGCAGAAAAAGCGGTCAAAGCCGTGTTTCAGAAAATGGGAGCAGAGGCGTGGGGACATTCGGTGGCCGATTTGCTGGAAGAACTCTCTCAGACCCACCCGGTCCCTCAAGAACTCCTTCACCAGGCTCTGGAACTGGACAAAGCCTATATCCCGACCCGGTATCCCAATGCCCATCCTTCGGGTTCTCCCAGGACCCGCTACATTCGGGCAGAAGCGGAAAGGCTGATCCGTTATGCGGAAGCGATCGTCCAGTTCTGTGCGCGTCTTCTATCCGAAATGGAGCCGGGAAGACATCCTGCATCACCTGAAGCAGAATCTCCCTCAACTTGAGGCCCGTCTCCCGCTCCTTCGGGTCGTTCTCTTCGGCTCGTATGCCAGAGGGCGCGCGACCGTCGCCAGCGACGTGGACTTGCTGGTCGTCTACCGGGGGGAGCGGCGCGAAGACGCATACGCGCTGGTCAAACAGACCCTGGGGATTCCCCGCCTGGAGCCCCATGTGTACGCGGAAGAGGAGTACATCGCGGTGAAGGAGACGGTGGACCGGATGGCGCGCGAGGGGATTCCGGTCTACCCCTATGGATAGAACTGGTAAAATGGACCTGTTCTCTCAGGTACGGGACTTTATAGAAGGACACCGCCTGCTTACGGTGGGCGACGGCGTGGTGGTGGGGGTCTCCGGCGGGCCGGATTCTCTCTGCCTGCTCCATCTGCTGAGGCGGTTGCAGGAAGAGCACCATCTTCGCCTCCATGTGGCCCATCTCCATCACGGCGCGCGCGGCGAGGACGCCGACGCCGATGCCGCCTTTGTCGCCGACCTGGCCCGGCAATGGGGACTGTCGGTCACGCTGGTGAAGGAGGACGTGCCCGCCATCGCCCGTCGGCACAAACTGGCCTTTGAGGAGGCCGCCCGGCGGGTCCGCTACGCGTTTCTGGCCCACGTCGCCGGACAGGTCGGTGCATCCCGCATTGCCGTCGGCCATAACGCCGACGACCAGGCCGAGACGGTGCTGATGCACTTCCTGCGCGGCGCCGGGCCCGCCGGCCTGCGGGGAATGCGGCCCGCTACGTCCATCGCCGAATACCGTCTCCTGGAGGGAATGGGGGATTACTCTCTGCCGTCTCCCCCGCCCGTCCTTATTCGCCCACTCCTGGGAACCCCCCGCGCGCAGATTGAGCAGTATTGCGCCGAACTGGGCCTGCAGCCCCGCTTTGACCGTTCCAACCTGGACACCACCTACTTCCGCAACCGTCTCCGGCACGAACTTCTGCCCTTGCTGGAGACCTACAACCCTAACATCCGGCGCCGTCTCCTGCATATGGCCGAGGTAATTGCGGCCGACTACGAACTCCTGACCCGGATGCGGGACTGGGCCTGGGGCGAGGTGGTGCGCCGGGAAAGCGACGAGGCTATTGTCCTGGACCGGGCGGGCTGGAACGCCCAGCCCCTTTCCATCCAGCGGGCGCTCATCCGCGAGGCGGCCTACCGGCTGCGCCCCTGGCTGCGGGATGTGGACTTTGTCCACGTGGAGGCCGCGGTGCGAGTCGGTCGGGAGGGCACCACGGGCAACCGGGCGACCCTGCCCGGAGGGCTGGCCCTCATCGTCGGCTACGATGTCCTGACCGTCGCCGATGCGGACTACGAACCCCCGCCGGAGGGTCCCGTGCTCCCTTCGGGGACGGAGTTGCCCGTAGGGCTGCCCGGCCTCACCCCGCTGCCGGACGGGAAATGGCATCTGGAGGCGTCCTTCCTGGACACCTGGACGGCCGCAACGGTGGAGGGGAACCCGGACCGCTGGACGGCGTACCTGGACGCAGCGAGCGTCAGAGAGCCGCTCCTCCTGCGCACCCGTCGTTCCGGCGACCGTTTCCGGCCCCAGGGGATGGCGGGCCAGGCCCCGCGCCTGACCGACTGGATGATCAACGCCAAAATCCCCCGTGCCTGGCGGGACTCCCTGCCCTTGCTGGTTGCCGGGGACGGGGAGATTCTCTGGGTCTGCGGCTGGCGCGTCTCCGAGACCGCCACCATCCGCCCCACCACCCGCCAGGTCGCCCGCTTCCGGTTCATCCGGGGTAGAAAGGAACTGTAGACGTGTTGACTTCTCCGCTGCGCACCGCACTGACCTGGCTGACGATTTTCCTGGTCGCCCTCGTCTTCATCACAGCGCTGGGCAGCGTCCTGCAACTGGCAGCCCGGCCTTCCCAGCGCCCCCTGGCGCTTTCCGTAGAGCCTGCGGAGGTGACCCTCTGCATCAGCGAGACGGCGAACTTCGCCGCCGCGCCGGTCCCCGCCTCCCGCTGGGCTGCCACCGGAGGCACCATCGGCGAGGATGGGCGGTACGTCGCCGGGGAGATACCTGGCAACTACGAAGTGCAGGCCGTTGGGCCGGGGGGCGAACGGGGCCGGGCCTACGTCCACATCGTCGCATGTACGCCCACCCCGCGCCCCACGCCGACCCCTGTCCCGACGCCGACCCCCATCCCCACCCCCCAGCCGACGCCCATTCCGGAGGCGGACGGAGCCGGAGACCTGACCGTCTACAATACCGGCGCCCCCGCGTCGGCGCCCTCTGAGGGACTGGATATCCGCAACGCGTCGTTTGCCCAGGACGCTCGCCTTTTGCTCGGAGGGGAGACGCTGCCTGCCGAACTGACCGGTTGGGCGCAGGAGGGGGAAGTGGTGGTCTGGATGGCCCTGTACGCCCCGATCCCGGCGCAACTCCCCGTGCGGACGGACTGGTTCTTCGTCCTGGACCTGGACGGGAATCCCGCAACGGGTCGTCCGCCCGGCACCCGCCCGGTCAATCAGGGCCTGGGCGATGAGGTGGCGATCGGGCTCTACTATGACCCGACCGATGGGGCATTTCACACGTACCTGCTTCTCTGGAACGCTGCCCAACGCAACTTTCTGGACGGCGGCGAGCCGCGCTACTGGCTCTCGGCGGACCGGACGGTTATAGCGCTGGCGCTACCGGTCGCCTCCCTGCCAACGGCCCTGGCCCCCGAAACGGCGCGCGGCCGCGCGGCGACTATCGCCTACACCGCGCCCGAACCGGTGGCGGATTTCTACCCGAACCGTAGCCAATGACCGACCTGGGGATCGTCATTGTCAACTACAACACCCGCGACCTGCTGCGGACTTGCTTGCAAACCGTCTCCGCCAGCCGGGGGGATTTCACCTTTGAGGTCTGCGTGGTGGATAACTGCTCCTCCGACGGCAGCGCGGAGATGGTCGCCGCTGAATTCCCCCAGGTGCATCGGATTGTCAACGCGGAGAATCGGGGATATCCGGCGGCGAACAATCAGGGGTTGCGCCTGATGGGGTATCCGGACGATCCCCAGGCCCCTCGCTATGCGCTCCTTCTGAACCCGGATACGGAATTGCCTCCGGACGGTCTGGCGAAGATGCTGGCGTTTATGGACGCCCATCCGGAGGCCGGGGTTGCCGGGCCCAAACTGGTGCGGCAGGACGGTTCGCTGGACCTGGCCTGTCGCCGCTCTTTCCCATCGCCGGAGGTCTCGTTCTACCGGTTCTCCGGCCTGGCGCGCCTGTTCCCGAAAAGCCCCCGCTTCGGGCGCTACAATATGACCTACCTGGACCCCGACGTGATGACCGAGGTGGACGCGGTCGTGGGGGCCTTCATGATGGTCCGTCGGGAAGCGATCGCGCAGGTCGGGCTGATGGACGAGGGGTTCTTTATGTACGGCGAGGACCTGGACTGGTGCTACCGGATCAAGGCCGCGGGGTGGAAAGTGTACTACAATCCCGAAGTGACGGTTCTGCACATCAAACGGGCTGCCAGCGGCCGGAACGCGCGCGCCCAGGTGGAGTTCTGGCGGGCGATGGACCATTTCTACCGCAAGCACTACGCCGCCCAGACCCCCTGGCCTCTCCACGTCCTGATTCTGGCAGCCATCTGGGGGCGGACGATGCTGGAGCGGTGGCGCTGGCGACTGGCGGGAGTAGTAGCAGGAAGCAGGAAGCAGGTAGGTAGATGGAGAGTGTGAGATGAGGAAGCGGAGAGCGTTGGCTTTCTTTTTGGGCACTCTGATTCTGACCGATGCGCTGATGGCCGCAGTGGCCTTTTACGGTGCGTACTGGTTGCGGGTTCTGATCCCCTTTCCGGATATCGCGGTCACCCTGGCCCCTCCCGCATCCTACGTGTGGATGGCCCTGGCCCATGTGGTGGCCGTTCTACTGGCGTTTGCCTTCAACCGTCTCTACACGCTGGCCCGCAGCCCCTCTCGCGTGGACGAGTTCTACCAGATTGTCGGCGGGGGGACGGCCGGGACCGTCGCCGGCGTCGCCCTCATTTACTTCCTTTTCAAGAATACGCCTCTGGAACTGGATTACCCCCGTGGGATGATCGTTTACGCCTGGCTGCTGACCATCGTGCTGGTTACGGTGGGACGGCTGGCCCATGGGCGGTTGCGTGCAACGCTGATGGCCCGCGGCTGGGGGCGGGATCGGGTGCTGGTGGTGGGCACCGGCGACGTGGCGCGGATGATCCTGCACAAGATTCTGGGCAACCCCGGCCTGGGCTATCAGGTGGTGGGGGCGGTGGAGGTGGAGGGATACCCATCCGTCACGCTTCCGGCGCCCATCCTGGGGAACGCCCGCGACCTGGCCCGTCTGCTGGAAGAGCACACGGTGGATGAGGTCATCATCGCCCTTCCGGAAGCGACCCATCAGGAAATCCTGGACCTCATCTCCGAGTGCGAGCGGGGCAAGGTAACGATTAAGGTCTTCCCGGACGTATTCCAGATTATGGCCGGGCCGATGAGCATCGGCGACCTGGGCGGCCTGCCCTTATTGACGGTGCGGGACATCGCGCTGCGGGGCTGGCGGCGGGTAGCGAAGCGGCTGATGGACATCGTCGGCGCAACGGTGGGGCTGATTCTCCTCTCCCCGCTGATGCTCCTGACGGCGATTCTCATCAAACTGGACTCTCCCGGCCCGGCCTTCTACGTCCAGGAGCGGATGGGGCTGGATGCCCGTCCGTTCCCGATGCTCAAGTTCCGCTCCATGCGGCAGGATGCCGAAGCGGCAGGGCCGGGATGGACCCGCCCCGGCGACCCGCGGGTGACCCGTCTGGGGAATATCATACGGCGTCTGAATGTGGACGAGTTGCCGCAGTTCATCAACGTTCTTCTGGGGGAAATGAGCCTGGTCGGCCCGCGGCCGGAACGGCCCGTCTACGTGGCTCAGTTCCGCCGCTCCATCCCCCGCTATATGGACCGCCACCGGGAGAAGGCCGGAATGACCGGCTGGGCCCAGGTCAACGGCCTGCGGGGCGATACGTCCATCGTCGAGCGGACCAAGTATGACCTCTGGTACATTGAGAACTGGTCGCTTCTGCTGGACATCAAAATCATCTTGCGCACCATTGTGAACATCTTCCGTTCGCCGAATGCGTATTAGGAAAAGGGGTTTGCGGGCGACGGCGAAGCCGCGGCCCGCAAACCCCGTCATAAGAGCACAGGCACAGCGTCAGGGTCGTGATTACATTGACAATGGCAAATTTTAAGTTATAAACAAAAATTAGCGGCTGCGCCCCTGGAAAAGGCCGCTGGAAGGGCAAAAGCCAGACGGACTATTGCCCTGGCGGCGCAAAATGGGTGGTTTTCAGCCCCCTCACCCCCCTTACCCCCCTCTCCCCCTTGCCCTGACGGGCGGGGGAGAGGGGGGACAGAGAGGGGTTTTGCGGGGCGGCGGCTTCGCCGCCGCCCCGCAAAACC
>Ga0209721_1000769_pt1 | contig 26927 bp, 22 predicted proteins | sample TshhotsprinmetaG_FD_184139 | JGI IMG/M metagenome (GOLD analysis project Ga0209721, IMG submission 184139) | Hot spring microbial communities from South Africa to study Microbial Dark Matter (Phase II) - Tshipise hot spring metaG (SPAdes)... | ecosystem: Environmental > Aquatic > Thermal springs...
TGACTACAAACAGCAGGACGCCACTCCGCTGCGCTGCGTGGCTGACTACAAACGGCAGGACGCCACTCCGCTGCGCTGCGTGGCTGACTACAAACGGCAGGGCGCCACTCCGCTGCGCTGCGTGGCGCACTACAAACGGCAGGGCGCCACTCCGCTGCGCTGCGTGGCGCACTACAAACGGCAGGACGCCACTCCGCTGCGCTGCGTGGCTGACTACAAACGGCAAACAGCCCCCGAAGGGAGCGCCGGGACAGGTTTGAAATCTGTCCTTACGGCCCAACGGTTCAACAGTGGGCGGAACCTCATTCCGGCCGCTGCCATCGGCAAGGGCCCTGGTGGGCGTGGTACGGCAGAACCACGTGGAAGGTGCTCCCCGGACAGCGCTCTTCGTCGTATCCCGCGCTTTCCGCCCATATGCAGCCGCCATGCCCTTCAATAATCCCCCGCGCAATGGCTAATCCCAATCCCGGCCCTCCACCTTTAAACTTGTAGTCCCCCGACGAATGCAGGTCTATGCTCCCCACGCGGTAAAACTTCTCAAAGATCAGTCCCAGGTCCATACTGTTGATCCCGATCCCGGTGTCTGTAACGGTCACCTCAAAGTGCTCGTCATCCAGCGGGTGGGCCTCTATGGTGATTCGCCCGCCGTCGGGGGTGAACTTGATCGCGTTGGAGATCAGGTTGCTGAAGGCCTGGGTGAGCCGTTCCATATCGGCCCGAATCAGCGGGACGGAGTCCAGTCCGTAGGTGTTCAGGGTGATGTTGCGCTCTTTGAGGGCGGGAAGCCACGCCTCAATCGCCATTCGCATAATTCCCGCCAGCGTGGTCGGGGTGAAGCGGAACGTCATCCCGGCATCCAGTTGGGAGGCATCCAGCAGGGCGTTGATGATCCGTTCCAGGCGGCGGACCGGGCGGGAAATGTTGTCGGCGATGCGGGCGATCTGCTCCTGGGTCAGCACCTCGGAGCGGGCCAGGTCGGCCAGCACATCGGTGTATCCCCGAATCTGAGTCAGCGGGGTGCGCAGTTCGTGAGAGGCGATGTTCAGAAAGTCGCTTTTGGCCCGATCCATCCGTTCCAGCCGCTCGTACGCGGTGCGCAGACTCTCGTTCAGTTGCATAATGCGCGCGTTCAGTTCCTGCAGTCCGGCGAAGAGGCGCGCGTTCTGCAATGCGACCCCTGTCTGATGGGCCAGAGTCGCCAGGAATTCCACAACGCGGGGGCTGTAGGGTTCCCCCGTCCTTTGCGGCCCCATCGCTAAAAGTCCGGCCAGTTCCCCCTGGGCGCGGATGGGGAGGTAGATTTCCATCTCTAAAACCCGCAGCCATTCCCGTTCCCGTTGGGGAGACTCCCTCAGGACCGGATGGTGTTCTATCTCGTACTGGAATAGGGGAGCATCATCTTCCTGCAGACGGACCAGGATGGGGCTGATGGGCTCCAGTTCTACGGGGTCGGTGGAAATTTCCCCCAGCGCGGGCACCGGGCGCAGGAGCAGACCGCCGCGCTCTGTCGGGCTGGCGACCAGCAAAGCACCCCGCCGGATATCCAGCACCTGGGCGACGGTCTGGACGGCAGTCTGGGCCAGTTGTTCCTGGTCCAGCACCCCGCTGATAGTCTGGCTGTAGTCCCGCAACGTCTGGGCGGGGTCAAATCCGACGCCGGCCAGAAGCCGGTCCACCAACCGTACCAGGGCCTGGTATAAGGGGAGGTAAATCAGGGCGACACCGACGGCCAGAAGGATAGTCAGCGGGATGGACGGGAGCGCCAGGATATCGGTCAGGCGTTCCACGCTCAGAACGACGCCTGTCAGGAGGGCCGCGGTGATGGCGAAGAGGAACAGGAAGCGGAAGACGGAGCGCAGCGTCGCCTTGACGTTGGGCAGCCAGAAGGTCAGGACCCCCCGGGTCAGGGGAATGGCGCCGATGAGATGAACAGGCGGCCCTATCGTCTGAAGTGGCCCCAGCGGGAGAAGGGTGATCGCATGGCCGGTTGCCAGCGCGGTGGCCGTGAACAACCAGTAGAGAGCACGGTTGCGGTGGAAGGCAAGGCGGCTGCGGAACGTCCCGATGGCAAGCAGAACGGTGGTTCCCAGGATCAGAGCGGCCCAACTGAAGATACCGATCTGGTCCAGTGGGAGCAGGTTTGACGGAAAGAGGATAAAGTAAATTGTTGCCAGAAGCAGTATGGTAGCCCACGTATACCCTGCGGTAGCGGCAATGGGCCAGAAGGGGTATTCCAGAAACTGCGCGATGCTTGCCAGTTGACTGGCAGCCAGGAGGGCCGCCAGTGTCGGGATCAGGGCGCGCCCGCTATCGGTGACGGCTGGAATGAAGATATCTTCCAGATGGGCGAGCGTGACCGCGGTAACCCACAGCAAACTGATGCCCATGTAGGCCAGGGCCAGTTTTTCTTTCGCCTCTTTCCCCCGCCGGAATAAGAGAATCAGAAAGAGGACAAGATGAATCAGACCCGTTGCGATACCGTTGACTGCGATATAAGACCACGTGCTCATATTTTTATCAACAACCCCGATCCTATTCCGAGTAGGTGTAGAACCCCCGGCCGGTTTTGCGGCCCAGATGACCCGCGGCGACCATCCGCCGCAGAAGCGGGCAGGGGCGATACTTGTCGTCTCCCAGTTCCCGATGGAGGACTTCCAGAATGTTGAGCACCACATCCAGGCCGATCAGGTCAGCCAGTTCCAGGGGCCCCATCGGATGGTTCATCCCCAGTTTCATCACCGTGTCTATGGCCTCCACCGTGCCCACGCCCTCCATCAGCGCGTAGATCGCTTCGTTGATCATCGGGCAGAGGATGCGGTTGGAGATGAAGCCGGGGTAGTCCTGGGCCTCCACGGGGACTTTGTCCAGTTTCCGGGCCAGTTCCACCACAGTGGCTGTCGTTTCGTCGGACGTGGCGAGGCCGCGAATGACCTCCACCAGTTTCATCAATGGGACCGGGTTCATGAAATGCATCCCGATGACCTTTTCGGGGCGGCGCGTTGCGGCCCCCAGTTTCGTGATGGAGATGGAGGACGTGTTGCTGGCGAGGATGGCCTCCGGACGGGTGATCCGGTCCAGTTGAGCGAACACCTCCCGCTTGACCTCCAGTTGTTCCAGCACAGCCTCTACTACCAGGTCGGCGTCGGCGGCGTCTTCCATCTGCAGGGAGGTGCGGATACCGCTCATAGCGGCCTGGTACTGCTCATCGGTCAGGCGGCCTCTGGCATGGAGTTTCTCCGCCGACTGGCGGATGGTCGCCATAGCCCGATCCAGTTGGGCGGGGATCACATCTATCAGGGTTACCGGATAACCGTAGGATGCGCAGACCTGGGCAATGCCGCTGCCCATGGTGCCGGCTCCGATCACGGCGATGCGCTGGATGCTCATCGTTCCTCCTTGTGGTGATGGTGGAGTTGTGGCGGATGGTGAAGTGGTCGGCGCGATCCCGTTTCCCTCACAGGGACAATTCCACCAGCGATGTCTGCAGAGTGACTTCCCAGGACTTGCCCGGCTCCAGGACGACGTCCCACCAGAGCAGGGTGCAGGTGCCCTGGTAGACCCGCTCATAGCCTGCTTCGGAGTTGGAAATGGCCTCCAGCGGAAAATGCCAGAGGGTCCCCGGCCGGCTCAGAGTCAATGTGGCTTCACCTACCGGTTCGGGCAGGAGAGGGCCGATGGTAAAGACGGTCACTTCCCGGACTTCCCCCAGCGCGCTCGGATGGCGGGGAGTGCGTTGGCGCCCCTGCATAACCCGCAGGTAGGCCCGTTCGCCCCCTCCGCCGACGATCCCCCAGTTGAATTCTACCCCGAAACGTACCACTGCAAGGGTGTCGCTCCTGTGGCTCAGCCGGTAGAGGACGGTCACCAGGTCACCACCCGGAACGACGGTCACCCGTTTCTCCACCTCTACCGGTACTGGTCGGTCCCCTACCCAGACGGTCCCATCCCGGGTCAGAACTAAGGTGATGCCTGCCGGGTCTTTTTTGATCTCCGGCTGGTAGGGCTGGTTGACGAAGTCGCCCTGTTCGCCGTACTGACACCGGTAAAAGGCGTCCAGCGTGGTATCCGGGTGCAGGAAATGGTCCAGTAGCGCCACCCGACGATACCAGTCGTGAAATAAACGGGTATGGATATCTGGCTCTTTGACCCGGATTCCATCGGGACGGTCGGGCTGGCCCGGGAGGACCAGACGGCCTTCTTCTGCCGCCGTCAGAAGTTCCGCATGGTAGCCTTCCCGGCGGCGGGTCATTGTGTTGAGAAGGTTGTACTTGCCGGGACGCCAGTCCCATTCCACCAGCGCTCCGCCGTACGAAGGTTTAAAGGTCAATATCTGCCGGTCGGTATTCAGGATGATTTCCTCATGCCCGTCGGCGTCCAGGTCGCCTCTTTCCGGCTGTGCCCAGGTCTCCTGGCCTCTGAACGTTTTGTCGGCGATGGTCTCTGCGGCGATGAGGTTGGCGTAGTTGGCGGCCCGGATGTGAAAGAGATAGATGCCGCCGAAGAGGCCGTGCCAGTAGCCGCAGTTGCATTGGGCGGCCCAGAGGTGGTCCTGGGCGCGGGCTTTTTCTTCGCCTTCCGGCATCCGCTGGACTTTCCGGCTGACCCAGAGCATCTTTTTGTGCATCTGGTTGACTTCGTCGTAGCGGGCGGTGAAGGCGCGCCAGAGGCCGCCGCGGACGAAGTGCAGGATGTCGGCGCGGCCTGCGTCCCGCAGTTCTCTGCGGACGCGGCGCATCGCGGCGAAATCGTGCGGCGGAAGGGTCCAGTCCATCATCTCCTCGTAGGAAGCGCAGGGGAGGTACACCCGTCCCAGGGGAGGCATTTCGGCAGCGACCTCCCCCAGGGGACGGGTCCGGAGCCAGCCCGACTCGGCCTCCAGCGCGGCGAAGAATCGCTCCATCCAGGCCTCCTCACCCCAGCACAGGTCCCATGTACCGGGCCAGAGGCCAAACTTCTCGCCGTCATCCCCCATCACGGCGACGCCTCCCGAATGGGCCTGGGCCTGGGCCTGCAGCCAGTCCATCACCTCCTCCAGCGGATGCCAGGGGATGGCATATCGGAGGTACATCACGTTGCCGAAGACGGTGAGGGTGTATCCCTGCTCTTCGGTGACGTAGGGGCCGAAGAGGTGGTCGTCGGTGAGACCGGCCATTTTGAAGGGGGTGTCGTCCAGCAGGGTGTAGCGGACGCCCGCTTCGGCGATCGGTTTGGGCAGGTGCGGCTCCCAGACCCGTTCCGCCAGCCACATGCCGGTGGCCTCGTACCCGAACGTCTCCCGCAGGAAGCGGGTCATCTTGCGAATCTGGCCGATTTTGTCGGCGTCGGGGATGGAGACCAGGATGGGCTCGTAGTAGGCACCGGTGAGGAGTTCCACCTGCCCGCGCGCCACCAGTGCCCGCAGTCGTTCTATGTGGTCGGGACGGTGGGCGATCAGCCAGTCGTAGAGAGGGCCGGTGTAGTGGAGGGAAAGACGGACGGCCGGATGGCGCTCCAGCGCGGCCAGGAGGGGGTCGTAGGCCCGTTCGGTCGCGTGGGCAAAGACGAAGTCAAAATTGCCGACAGGCTGATGGTTGTGGATGACTAAGGAAAGGGTCAGCGACATAGCGTCGCCCTCCTGGAAACTATCGGCTGGTGCGGGTCAGTTGCCGCGCCCGCTGATAAATCTCTACGTATTTTCGTGCGGAGGACCCCCAGGAGAAATCGGTCTTCATCCCCCGGGTCTGGATCGCCGTCCAGACGTCCCGGTCGCGCCAGGCGCGCAGGGCCCGTTGCAGGGCGTCCAGGCAGTCTTCGGGGGAGAAGGTCTCAAAGACAAAGCCGGTGGCCTTATCGGGCCGCTGGTGGTAATCCACGACGGTGTCGGCCAGGCCGCCGGTGCGGTGGACGAGGGGGACGGCGCCATAGCGCATGGCGATCATCTGGCCCAGGCCGCAGGGCTCAAAGCGGGAGGGCATCAGGAAGATATCGCATCCGGCATAGATGCGGTGGGCCAGCGGATCGTCAAAGCGCAGGAAGGCGCGCACCTTGTCCGGGAAGCGGGCCTGAAGGGCCTCCATTTGCTCGTGGTATTCCGGTTGACCCATGCCCAGAAGGACAAACTGGATGTCTCCTTGGAGGAGTTGTGCCAGCACAGGCGTCAGGAGGTCTATCCCTTTGATGGCATCCAGTCGGGTCACCATGCCGATGAGAGGGGTATCCGGGCGGACGGGCAAATGGGCTTCTTGCTGGAGGGCGGCCTTGTTGACCGCCCGCAGGCGAAGAGTGGTCAGGTCAAATTTCTGCCGCAGATGCGGGTCGGTGACGGGGTTCCAGAAATCGGTGTCAATGCCGTTGAGGATGCCGAAGAGGCGGTCCTGCCGCTGGCGAAGGAGGGGGGAAAGGCCCATTGCGGCCTCCGTCTCCAGGATTTCCCGCGCATACTGCGGGCTGACGGTGGTGACAAGGTCGGCGTTGGCGATGCCCTGGGCCATCCAGTTCACCTGTCCCGGCGGTTCCACGTCCAGATGTTTGACGTACTCCATGCGGGCGAAGGTGAGGATCAGCCGCCCGCAGAGGCCCTGGTAGGCGATGTTGTGGATGGTGAAGACGGAGGCGATGTGCCGGTACTCGGGCCGGTAGCGGCCCTCGTAGGCCAGCCAGGTGGGGACGGGGCCCGTATGCCAGTCGTTGGCGTGGAGGATGTCGGGCGTCCATCCCAGGACCGGGAGAGCAGCGACCGCGGCGCGGCAGAAGAAGGTGAACCGCTGCGGGTCGTCGTCAAAGCCGTAGATGCGGTCGCGCGGGGAGAAGAATTTCTCGTCCCAGATCAGGTAGGCAGGCACCCCGTCTACGGTGGTGGTGACCAGGTGGACCGGTTCTTCGCGCGGGCCGACGGGGACGGGAAACGGTTTTCCCATCCGCTCAAAGTGGAACTGGTCGGAGCGAATGGAGCCGTAGCGGGGGATCATCAGGCGGACGTCATGGCCCAGGGCGCGCAGGGCTTTGGGCAGCGCGCCCGCCACATCGGCCAGCCCGCCCACTTTGGCAAAGGGAACCGCTTCGGCGGATAGGAAGAGGATTTTCAGACCTTCCGCGCTCATTTTTCCTCCATATTCCCCAGCAGGGGCGAGATTCGGTTCCAGAGATCCGGGATTTCTAAAGTTTCCGCTCTCGTTCAAACGCCTCCTTCAGATGCACCCATCGGCGGCGGACTTCCGCCACTTCCTGCTCGTTTTGCTGTCTCCAGTCCAGACCCAGTTCCTCGGCCAGGGCGATGAGTGCACAGAATTGCTGCCAGTGCTGCTGGGGAGAGAGACGCCGTCGTTCTTCCCTCTCCCGCTCCGCTACGGCTTGCCAGCGTTCTACGTAGTCCCGAATTGGCCCGACGTCTATTCGGCCCACCATCGGAAATCCACATCCGGAAAGACCTTATCCAGTTCCCACAACTCCTCGGCCAGGGCGCGGTCGGGCTGGCCCGATTCCACGCTCCGGGCTAACTGCTCAAACCGATCCACGTGGGCGGTGAACCGCTGGATCGCGTACTCCCGCGCTTGCCCAGTGGTGACCAGGAAGGGCCAGTCGGAGGCCTCCAGGAGCAGGAGTTCCCGCGCCGCCTGGTTGAGGACGAACATCTCATCCGGGGTGGCGCTCTCCGCCTTCTGGCGCGCCAGGTGGCTCATGCGCTCTTCGCATTCGTGAATCGGCGCCCACATCCAGTGCGTCTCCGGGTTGTCCCAGGTCCAGTGGCCACCGCCCAGCCCCCAGGAACTCTCCGGCAGGGCCAGCACCTCCTCCGGCGGATGGGCCTCCAGGTACTGGCTGGCGGTGGTCAGCGCGACCCGGTCGGAGCGGGCCAGCAGGCGCAGGACCTCCCGAATCCAGTCCACCCCCTCAAACCACCAGTGGCCGAAGAGTTCGGTGTCGTAGTTGGAAGCGATGAGGCCGACCTCCCCCGTCTCGGCGTGGTACTGCTCCAGCAGGTCGTGGACCAGCCAGGCGAAGTGGCGGGCGTGCTCGCCCACTTTGTACTGCGCCCAGTCGGGATGATACCAGTCCTTGAAGGCCAGGTCCACCCGCGCGCCGGTGATGCGCCAGTATTGCAGGCCTGAGCGGTGGTCTTTTTTGTGGAATTCCCGGTAGTCAAAATCGCCGGGGTAGCCCCAGTCGGCGGACCAGACCTGCATACCGGTGCGGTTGTTGCGGCCGATCGCGGCGACGCCGGAGTGTTCGCTCACTACCCCCGGCGTGGTATTGACGACGTAGTAGGGGCGGTAAGTGGTGCGCGGGTGCTCCGGGACGGCCAGTTGCTCCAGGGGCAGGACGTAGCGGCGGACGATGGCGCCGTAGGGGCCGATGGCCTCGCCTGCGGCCTTGCCCACCGGGCGGCCGCCCTCAATGGCGTGGGTCTCTACAAAAAAGCAGCCCAATCCTTCGGCTGCCAGCATTGTCTCTATCCCGGCGCGGAGTGTGCCATCGGAGGCGATGTAGGCCGGGCGATAGGCGCATTCGGGGAGCCAGATAGCCCGCGGGGCGCGCCCGAATTGGCGGCGGTAGGAGGCGATCCCGGCCTTTAACTGCCCGCGGATGGCGGCGTCTTTGCCCAGGAGGGGGAGGTAGCCGTGGGTGGCGGCGGAGGTGATGATTTCTACTACTCCAGCATCCTGCAATCGCCGGAATCCTCCCAGGATATCCCGGTTGTAGCGACGGCGGAAAGCGTCCAGGAGGCCGGCGTACCAGTCCCGATAGAAAGAAGCCAGGTAGGCCGCGTGGGGGTTGCCCTCTGCCTGGAAGCGGGGGATGTCTGCTTCCGCTGCGTCCCGGCGCGCTGCGGCGTAGGCCTCAAAATGTTCCTGGACAAGGGGATCGGCCAGTTGCTCACAGAGGATGGGCGTCAGGCCCAGGGTGAGGTGAACGGGCAGCCCCTCTTCGTGCAGGTCGGTCAGGGCATTGAGGAGGGGGATATAGGTCTCGGCAATCGCTTCGTGAATCCATTCTTCGCCGTGGGGCCAGCGGCCGGCCATCCGGCAGTAGGGCAGGTGGCTATGCAGGACGAAGGTGAACGCGCCGATGGGCATAGGTCTCTCCTTCCTGGCAAGGGCGGATTTCCGTAAGGTTAATTATACGGCAAGTCGGTGGTTAGGCAAATTGCGGATTGCAGATTGCAAATTGCGGATTGCAGATTGCAGATTGCAGATTGCGGAGGAGGGTTAATCTCCGCGGGTCAGGAGGATCTGCCCTTTTTCGTCCCGAGTGGAGTAGGCCGAGAACGGCGGGTCGTCCGGTTGCATGTTCAGTGCCCATTCCAGGAGAACCGGCACATCGCCTACCACACCCTCTAAGGTGCCAACCATGTCCTGCGGCACCCAGACAGGTGTGCCTTCGGGGGATGACCGGACGAAGGGGGAGAGCGCCTGGGCGGTGAAGACAAACATCATCACCGGGGGCTCATCCCCTTCCGGCGCGACGTGAACCACCCCGCGCAGGCGCAGGTCGGCGAAGGGAATCCCGGCCTCTTCCTCAATTTCCCGCCGCGCCGCGGAGTAGATATCTTCCCCTGACTCCACATGTCCACCGATACCGTTGTAGCGGCTTGCCCATAGGGGTTTGTCGGACGCGCCGTACAGGAGCAACACGTCTTCCTCATAGAGAAGGAAGCAGAGAACGCGCGGGACCACCAGCACTGGCATATCTCACCTCATCACCGTTGTTTGGGATGGCCCACCGGCAGCAGGTAGAGCGGCTCTTCTTCGGAGGGCAGGTTCAGGACCCGGGCCACTGCGGCGTCGTCAAATGCGCCGATGGGCACACTGGCCAATTCCAGGGCAACGGCCTGCAGCAGGAGGTTCTCGGCAGCGTGGCCCACGTCCATCGGAACGTAGCGGATCCGGCCTCGTTCACCGTAGCGGCGGGTGGTGCGGGAGAAGACGGCGCTGATCGCGAAGGTGACAGGTGCCTGGGCGATGTAGTTCTGGTTCCATGCCGCCTCGGCCAGGGGGGCGCGGATGTCGTCGGGCCGGTGGAGCATCAGCCGGTGCCCCTGCGGGCGGTAACGCCAGATCCCGTCCTTCCGACAGACGTAGAATTCCAGGGGACAGCATCCTCCGGCCGATGGAGCGGCCCGCATGTACTCTTTCGGGCCGGTGATCCCCTGGGCGGCCCAGAGCAACTGGCTGATCTCCTCCAGGGTGAGTTCTTGCGATGTGAAGGAACGCACCGACCGCCGGGCGGCGATAGCGGCCTCCAGCGAGATTTTCCCCTCTAATTGGGGTGGGGGCAGGACAATCTCTTTCATCATTCACTCCTTTCTTCACTATACATTTGCAGTAGTTTTTCCCGGCTGATCCAGTAAAAGCGGCGGCTCAATATGTCCAAACCGCGGTCTTCCACACTGACCGGGTTGAAGGTGCGGCGCATAAGCCATGTCCATATCCGGTTTACCTGCTCTTCTATTCGGTCCCGGAAGGTGAAAGGAGGCAGTTCGCAGGTCTCTATTCCCAATCGTTCCAGCAAGCGCAGGATGGCGGGGGAGAAGTGCAGGATTCCCGGGCCGCCGAATCCACGGATGGTTTGCAGGCGGGGGTCCTGGCGGGTGGCCTGGGCCAGCAGCTGAAAAGAGCGGACCAGTCGTCGGCGCAGTTCCCGGGCCCAGCCCAAGTCTGCCCCGCCGGGAGGGATGGGGGGGATGCGCTCGTTCCAGGCATGAATCATTCCTATGGTCTCTCCCGGCTGGAGGATTGTGCCATCGCTCAGGGACACCCGCCAGCGGGAGCGGGCGATCCCCACCCGCAGGATACAATCCGGGTCATCGCTGAATTCCCATATTCCCAGGCGTCGGCGCATGTAGCGGTCTATGACGATGACGAGTCGGCTCAGCCAATCTCTCCTCATGTGAAGAATTGTAGCATGGCTAGCAGTATCGTCAAACGATGGGGCTGAGGACCATGGCTTGACTTTTCTCTTCTTTCGGAGTATCCTTAAACCAGGGAATCGTTTGCGCAAGGAGGGGGGGTGGCTAGACCGTTCTACCTGGCTATTGAAGGCGTCATCGGGGTCGGCAAGACGGCCCTGGCACGGTTGCTACAACCCCGTTTCCAGGCCGATTTGCTCCTGGAAGTTTTTGAGGAGAACCCCTTTCTCTCCGATTTTTATGCGGACCGCCAGCGGTACGCTTTTCAGACCCAGATTTTCTTCCTGCTCAGCCGCTATCGGCAACAGCAGGAAATTCGGGTGAGGGAGCAGCCGTTGATTGCAGATTATACATTTGCCAAAGACCGTCTCTTCGCCCATCTGAATCTAACGGGAGACGAACTGGCGACCTATGAACGGCTTCATCAAGCGCTGGCGGAGAAGGTGGTTTGGCCTGACCTGGTTGTCTATCTGCAAGCGAGCCTGGATGTGCTGATGGCCCGAATTGCCACCCGGGATCGTCCCTACGAGCGGGGGATAGACCCGGGCTACATAGAAAGTCTGCGTCAGGCCTACGAGAGGCATTTTGCCAACTATGCAGCAACCTCTCTATTGGTGATCAATACGGACAATCTGGACTTTGTGCGCAATCCCCAGGACCTGGCCTACATAGAGGGACAAATTCGTACGGCGCTCGCTTCTGCGGAAGTGCAGGCGCATATCGGGAGGAGGACGGTTGGGGCGGAAGAAAGTCCCCCGGTATCCTTGCGCTCTCCGGTGGAGGAGTTTCTTGCCCTGACCCAGGCAATCGGCGCGCTGGGTGCGGCCCTTGCTGCAGATCCGACCGGTCGTTCCTCGGATTCCCGTCGTGCCCTGAGCGCATCGCGTGAGTATCTGCGACGCATAGAGGTGTCACTGGATGTCCGCCGCTGATCTGGAAGAGAGAATTGAGCAGGAAGGGGAGCAACTCTCCGAAGAGAGTTCGCTGGTAGATGCTCCCTTTTCCCCGGACGTGGTCCAGCGGCTGATTGTCGGCGCCGATCTGGAGGGTGTTCTGGCGGAGATCGTTGATGCTGGCCTCCAGGGGACAGACGCTGACCGCGGGGCCGTTTATCTCTACGATGCCGACCGCGATCGGTTAACCGTTGGGTACGCCCGCGGGCTTTCTGACGCCTATCTCTCCGTGGTGACCTCAATGTTCCGGGCGATCCCCGGTGCCCGACTTCTCCAGGAACCTCATCCGGTTTTTGTGCAGGATGCCTGGCACGATCCGGAGGCTCAGGCGCTCTGGGACGCAGCCCGTCAAGAGGGGTTCCGTTCCTATGTTGTTCTTCCCCTGACTTACCGGAACCAGACTCTGGGGGCGCTGGTTTTCTACTACAATGACCTGCATACCTGTACTCCGAAAGACGTCCAGTTTTACCGCTCTCTGGCTGATCAGGCCGCGATCGCAGTGGCTCATACTATGCTATCCTGGAAGACGGAGCAATGGGCAGAAGTTTTTGCGGCTTTCCAGGAGATTGATTACCAGATCATCTCTGCTCCGGACCTGGAATCCGTCTTGATGGCCGTTGCTGATGCCCTCCAGCGGATTCTGAGAATTTCCACGTTGTACATCGGGCTTTACGATCCCCTTCAGGAAGAGGTGTACTTTCCGGTTTTGATAGACCGGGGCGACAAGCGACCGCTATTGCGGCGGAAACTCTCGGAGGGCGCGGGCCTGGCTGGCTGGGTCATCCGTACAGGCCAGCCTTTATGGATAGACGATGTGGAAAAGCAGGAGCTGCCCGTTCCGGCCATTCAAATCGGGGACCCCACTCGCTCGTTAGCGGTGTTGCCTCTCCAGGTGCGGGATCGGACGGTGGGCGTTCTCTCGGTTCAGTCCTATACCCCGCACGCTTTCGGGAAGGAAGAGCGCCAATTGCTGGAAGGAATCGCGACGCAGGCCGCCATCGCTGTGGAGAACGTTCGGCTGTTGCAAGAGAGCCGCCATCGGACGTCCCAACTGGCGACTGCTGCGGAAGTAGCCCGCGTAGCAACCTCCATTCTGGACCTGCAACAGTTGCTTTCGGAGGCGGTTGAACTGGTACGAGAGCAGTTTAATCTTTATTATGTGGGCGTCTTTCTGGTGGATGAGACCGGGCGATGGGCGGTCCTGCGGGCAGGGACGGGGGAAGCCGGGCGAAAGATGCTGGAAATGGGGCACAAACTGGAGGTTGGCGGTTCCTCTATGATCGGCTGGTGCACCGCGTATGGCAAGCCCCGCATTGCACTGGATGTGGGCAAGGAGGCAGCCCGGTTTGATAACCCTCTTCTCCCGAAGACCCGTTCGGAAATGGCCCTACCGCTCTTAAGCCGGGAGCGGGTGATCGGCGCAATGACGGTCCAATCGGACCGCCCTGCGGCCTTTACTCTTGAGGATATTAAGGTTTTGCAGACCGTTGCGAATCAACTGGCGACGGCAATAGAGAATGCCTATCTGTACCAGGAAAGTCTCCGGCGGCAGGCTCAGGCCTGGGCGTTGCGGGAGGTGATGCTGGCTGCTGCGTCTACCCTGGATTTTGATCAGGTGCTGCAGCGCACCATCCAGACACTGCGGTCGGCCTTACAGGTAGAATTTCTCGCCATCGTGCTCCCGGATAAGCGTGGGAAATCATTACGCATCCATCCCGCCCAGATTGGTTACGATGTTTCGGTGGAGCAAATTCAAATCCCAATGGACGGGAGTGTGAGCGGAGTGGTTTTTCAAAGTGGCAAGGCGATGCTGATTCGGGATGTACGGAAGGTCCCCTTCTACTACGGAGGCCATCCGGAAGTGCGTTCTGAGTTGAGTGTCCCCATTCGGGTCAGCGGCGAGGTCATCGGGGTGCTTGATGTGCAGAGCCGGCGGCTGAATGCGTTTAATGAGGAAGATCTGGCTTTCTTCAGTGCAATCGCCGGGCAACTGGGAATCGCTTTGGAGAATGCTCGTCTCTACCGGGAAGAGCAAAATCGCCGGAGAGAAGCGGAGAGTCTCTATCGCGCCGCCCGGGCGATAACCACAGTGCTGGATCTGCGGGAGGTTCTGGAACTGATCCTGACCGAACTTCAATATGTTGTGGCCTATGATAGTGCTTCGGTGCAATTGCTTCGGGAAGGGAAACTGGAGATCATCGCAGGGCGGGGATTCCCGAATATGGATGAACTCCTGGGGATCACAATAGACCCGGCGGTGAACGATAATCCCAACAGCCAGGTGATCCGTACGCGGGCCCCCTTGATTCTGGAAGACGCCCCTGTGCTCTACGAGAGATTCTGTCAACCTCCCCATGCAGCGGCCAATATCCGCGCCTGGATGGGGGTCCCGCTTCTCTACGGAGATCGGGTCATTGGGATGCTGACCCTGGATAAGCGGGAACCGGGTTTTTATACTCAGGAACATGCCCGGGTCGCCCTGGCCTTTGCCGGACAGGCTGCTATTGCTCTTGAGAATGCCCGATTGTATCAGCAATTGGAGGAGCGATCGGCCGAACTGGCGGCTGCGCTGCGGAGGCTTCAGAATCTGGACCGACTACGGGAGCAGATGATCCAGAATGTGGGGCATGAACTCCGCACACCCCTTGCCCTGGTTCAGGGGTACGTGGAACTTTTGCTGAACGAGGAAATAGGGGCTATACAGCCTCTGCAACGTTCTGCCCTTCAGATTGTCTACGAGCGGACTCAAACCCTGGCCCAATTGATCAGTAATCTGACCGCGCTGCGCACCGTTCACCCAGAGGGAATGGTAATGACCCTGATTTCCCTCTCCGATGCGATCTCCTGGGTGGTGGAACACTATGAGCATCGGGCTGAACATGCGGGAATTCGTATTTTGACCGATATTCCTGCGAACCTGCCGTTGATCCTGGCCGACCGGGAGCATCTACTTCTGGCCCTTTCTCAACTGATGGATAACGCTATCAAGTTCAGCCCGAATGAAGGGACGGTGAGTATCCGGGCCTGGAGTGAGGGGGAATGGGTGAAAGTGGCTGTCCAGGATGAGGGAATCGGCATCCCCGAGGAGCATCTGAAGCACATCTTTGAGCGCTTTTATCAGGTAGACGGTTCTACCACCCGCCGGTTTGGCGGGATGGGGATCGGCCTCGCCCTGGTTTGGGAAATCATGGAGGCTCACCAGGGGTCGGTCAGTGTGGAAAGCGAAGTAGGCAAAGGAAGTACTTTCACCCTTGCTTTTCGCCGGGCGGAAACATAAAAAAACCACTACAGGGTGCATGCCTGATGAAAAAATGGTTCGTCGCCATTGCGGGCAATATCGGCGTCGGCAAATCCAGCCTCACGGGCATGTTGAGCGAGCGCCTGGGGTGGGAACCCTTCTACGAAGCGGTTTCGGATAACCCCTACCTGGCGGACTTCTACCGGGACATGTCCCGCTGGAGTTTCCATTCCCAGGTCTTTTTCCTTTCCCGTCGCCTACGGCATCACTACTTGTTGCTCCAGCGCCCGAACTCGGTTGTTCAGGACCGTACTGTCTATGAGGATGCGGAAGTTTTTGCCTGCAACCTCTACCGGCAGGGGCTGATGAGCGAGCGGGACTATCGGAGTTACTGGGAATTGTACGAGGTGATGAGTGTTCTCCTGCCCCCTCCCGACCTGGTCGTCTACTTGCGGGCCTCTGTGCCCACGCTGATGGCTCGCATTGCCCAGCGCGGGCGTCCCTTTGAACGGGATATTGCTCCGGAATATCTGGAGCAATTGAATCAGTTGTATGAGGAGTGGATTGCCCGGTTTAATCTTTGTCCAGTCCTTGCTATTCCCTCTGACCGGCTGGATTTTGTTGCCAATTCACGTCATATGGGCCTGATCGTAGAAAAGGTGTTGGAGAAATTGCAGGGGCGGGAAGAGGTAACTTTTTGGTAACTATATTGACAACGGCAAATTTTAAGTTATAAAACAAAAATTGGCAGCTGTGCCCTTTGAAAAGGCCGCTGGCAGGGCAAAAGCCAACGGGCTATCGCCTTGGCGGCGCAAAATGGGCGATTTTCAGCCCCCTCACCCCCCTTACCCCCCTCTCCCCCTTGCCCTGACGGGCGGGGGAGAGGGGGGACAGAGAGGGGTTTTGCGGGGCGGCGGCGAAGCCGCCGCCCCGCAAAACCCCATCTTTTCTCCCCCCCTCCCCGTGCGGCTGTAGCGGACGATCCGTCCGCCCTCAACGGGGAGGGGGGTAGGGGGGTGGGGCCCAATCTCTTTCGGCTCACCGGGGACCTCTTTCGGCCGGAAGCCGAATTGGGTAATACCATTTATACTTTTAGCGCATAATTTGTCATTATAATTTAGAATCTGCCATTGTCAATATAATTACCTTTTTGATTTCTAAACACTGTCTTCCCTTCTTTTTGCCGAGGAGAAAGCGCAACGATAAGTGCTGTCCGGGGATAGTTAGGTTCTTTAGGGCGTTTCCCGCTCCGTTTTCTTTTCGCCGTCAGGTTGAAACCTGCGGCTTCGGGATGCCCGCGAGGGGTATCCCTCAAGAGCGACCTACTGCTGGATGAAGATCCGGCTTTTTCGGCGGTCTCTGGAGAGCGAGGAGTGATCTGATGGATCGGGGAAAGCGATACCAGACGAATTGGTCCGACTGGTTGATGGAGGTGGCTCGGGAACTGACCGCCGGGCTGGACCTGAACAGCGCCGCGCGCCGGGTGTTAGCGCTCAGCGTGCAGGCGGTGGAGGCTGAACTGGGAAGCCTGATCCTCCTGAATGAGTTGGAGCAACCTGTGATGGTTCTGATTTTCCGGGAGGGGAAATTCCGTTTTGGCAGTCTGAATGAGGCGAAGCAAATGCTGGCGGATGGCCTGGGGGGATGGGTGCTCCGCAACCGCCAGGCAGTGCGGATTGATAATGTGGAGAACGATCCCCGCTGGCTGGCTTTGTCGCCCTCCGATCCGACTGCTCAGAGCCGCTCGGTACTCTGTGTCCCCCTCCTTTCTTACCGGCGATCGGTGGGGATACTGACCTGTACTCATTCCCAACCCGGGTACTTTGATGACGCGGATCTCCGGGCGCTTCATCTTATCGCGAATCAGGCTACCGCTGCGCTGGAAAACGCCTGGCTTTTTGCTGCAGAAGAACGGCGCCGCCAATTGGCGGATATGCTGGGGGAAATCGCCCGCGCCCTGACTGCCACGTTGGACCTGGATGAGGTCCTTCGGCTAATCCTGGAATCGCTGAGCCAGGTCGTTCCGTATGATAGCGCCTCCGTGTTTTTGCTGGAGGGTCGCCAACTGGTCATCCGGGCCTGGCGAGGATTTGAAAATCCGGAGGCCATCCACGGGCTAACCCTTCCGGTTAATGGCGACCACATTATGAGTCGTGTGGCCGCGCGTCGTGAACCGCTCCTCTGTGCGGACGTTCAGCAAGAAGAAGGGTGGCAGAACGTCCCGGGGGTTCCAGCAATTCGCGGTTGGATCGGTGCCCCGCTGGTCGCTCGGGGCCAGATGGTGGGCGTACTGACGGTAGATAGTCTTCAACCGGATTCCTATACCGATGAGGATGCCCGCATTGTGGCGGCCTTCGCAGACCATGCCGCTATCGCCATCGCCAACGCACAACTCCTGCGACAACTGCAGCGGCAATTAAATGAGTTGGCCTTTCTTCACCGCACTGGTCAGGCCCTGGCGGCTTCTCTGGAGATGGAGGACGTCCTCAAGTCCTTGCTGGAGAGCGTCCGGGATCACTTCAAAGTAGAGGCAGCTTCCGTGGCTCTGGTGGACGAGGTGACTGGGGAACTGGTGTTCCGGGTTGCCACCGGCGCCGCAGCGGATCAGGTGATCGGGGTGCGTTTGAAGCCGGGCAAGGGGATCGCCGGATGGGTGGCTCAGTCCGGCCTGCCCATCGTCGTCCCGGCAGTGAGGGAAGATTCCCGATGGTATCCGGGCGTGGATCAGGCAACGGGCTTCCGAACCCGGTCCCTCATCGCCATTCCCATTCGCCTGGGTAAAGAGATTTTGGGAGTGGTAGAGGCCATCAATCCGCCGGGAGGCCGCCTGGACGAAGGAGATATGAAACTGTTGCTGAACGTGGCGGCCCTGGCGGCCAGTGCTATTCAGAATGCCCGCCACTTTAACCGCGCACGCGATGCCGAAGAACGGTATTCCAGCCTCTTTGAGAACAGCGCCGATCCGATCCTGATCACCGATGTGCAGGGGAAAATCACCGATGTGAATCGGAGGTTTTGCCAGACGCTGGGGTATGCTCGGGAAGATCTCCCGCACCAAGAGATCCTCTCGCTGGTTTTTCATCCCCAAACTGTGCAAGGGTGGTTAGAAAAACTCCTTCAGGGGGAAGAGATTTTTGGGAACGTAGAGATCGTGTCCTCCGATGGCAAATCTCTTCCCTTTGAAGTGCGCGCCACCCGCATCTTCCACGGCGCAGTTCCCTACATCCAGTGGATTCTCCACGACATCACCGAACGGCGGCGACTGGAGCAGGTGCGGGAAGATCTGACCCATATGGTGGTCCACGACCTCCGTAATCCGCTTTCATCTGTTATGAGCAGTCTGGAACTGATCCGTATGGCGATGAAAGATCCAACGGTGGGGATTCCTCTGGACCAGTTGTTTGCGGTGGCCCAGCGGAGTGGGGAGCGCCTCTTTTTGTTGATTGATTCCATTCTGGATGTGGCCCGCCTGGAATCCGGAAAGACGGCATTGCTGAGGGAATCCATCAATGTCAGGGAACTGGTAGAAGAGGCCCTGGAGCAGGTGAGGCCGGTAGCAATTGGCAGAGACATTTCCCTGGAGTCCGGTCTTCCGGAGGACCTTCCTGTTCTTGTCGGCGATCGGACGCTTATCCAGCGGACGCTGGTTAACCTGCTGGATAACGCCATCAAGTTTACCCCTCCGGGGGGAAAAATTGGGCTGGAAGTCTGTTCATCTTCATCCGACACTCTCCTTTTCGCTGTCTCGGATACCGGTCCGGGGATTCCGCCGGAGTACCAGGAGCGCATTTTTGACCGCTTCGCCCGGATGCCCGGTCAGCAAACACGGGGAACCGGGATTGGGTTGACGTTTTGCAAACTGGTCGTGGAATCCCACGGTGGCCGCATCTGGGTGGAGAGCCAGCCGGGGGAGGGCGCAACGTTCAAATTCACTTTGCCGCTGAAGCCACCAGAATGACAGGAGGAGCCACCTGGAAGATTTTTCCCGTTTCCAGCAGACCGTTCGCCTGTATTACGCCGACCCCTACCTGATCCGCTTCACGGCCCACGTGGTGGAGCGACCGGACTGGGAGGGCCATCCCGCAGTGGTGCTGGATCAGACCGCCTTCTACCCCACTTCAGGCGGTCAGCCCTCCGACCGCGGCGGGTTGAACGGTGTCCCCGTGGTCGGTGTGGAGGTACGGGAGACCGATGGGGCGGTCGTACACATCCTAGCGGAGCCTCTTTCGGACGATGAGGTGACCGGCGAGATAGACTGGCCGCGCCGGTTTGACCACATGCAACAGCACACGGGCCAGCATCTCCTCTCGGCGGCCTGTGAGCAGTTGCTGGACGCCGATACCGTCTCTTTCCATCTGGGCGCCGAGGTGAGCACGATTGATCTGAACGTCCCGCGTCTGGCCCGCCAGCATCTGGAGGAGGTGGAGGACCTGGTCAACCGGGTGATCTGGGAGGACTGGCCTGTGCGGTCCTATTTTGTCCGCCCGGAGGATGTCGCTTCCCTTCCACTGCGGCGCCCCCCACAGGTGGAGGGGCCGATCCGGCTGGTGGAAGTCGCGGGCCGGGACGGCGACCGTCCCTTTGACTTGAACCCCTGCGGGGGGACCCACGTGGCCCGAACCGGCGAGATCGGCTTGCTGAAGATTCTCCGCCTGGACTACCGGGGCGAGGAGACGCGGGTGGAGTTTGTCTGTGGCGGGCGGGCGCTGCGGGACTACCGTCGGAAGGATGAAACGCTGGCGACGCTGGCGGCGTCCCTGACCGTGGGGTATTGGGAACTGCCGGAGGCGGTGGCCCGTCTGCAGGAGGAGATAAAGACGGCCCGTCGGCAGGCGCGGGCGCTCAGGGAGCAACTGGTGGAGGCCGAGGCGGGGCGATTATTTCAGGCCGCCGCACCGATCGGGGCGTTGCGCGCGGTATGGGCGGTGGAGGAGGGATGGGAGATGGCCGACCTGCGCGCGCTGGCGCAAAAAGTGGTTGCCCATCCGAACACGGTTGCTCTGCTGGCTTCGCTGGGGGAGCGGGTCCATCTCTGTGTTGCTTGCGCAGAGGGAGTCCCGACCGACGCGACGGCCCTTCTGCGGACGGTCGCAGAACCGCTGGAGGGCAAGGGCGGCGGGCAGCCCCGCTTCGCCCAGGGAAGCGCACCCGCGGCGTCGCGGGAACGGGTGGAGGCGGCACTGGAGGCGGGGATGCGGCACCTGCGGGAACGCTGATCTTGCAATGGAGTCGCCCTGATGCTGAAAGAAATCGCCCCAAACGTCTACGTTTCCACCGTCTATCCGGGCATCAACATCGGCCTGGTGGTAGCCGGGCAGTGGGTGATGGCGATAGATGCTCCCCCCTTCCCGTCCGAGCATCAGGCCTGGCGCAAGGCGCTGCGGGCTCTGGGCCACCCGATCCGTTATCTCATTCTGACCGACGACCACCCGGATCGGTTGCTGGGGGCGCTATGGGTAGGGGTGCCGATTATCGCCGGACGCGGGACCTGGCAGAAGGTCCGGGAGCGGGGCGAAAGTCTCCTCTCTGCTCTGGTGGACGATTGGAACCGTCGCCACGCCGCTCGGGAAAGAGTGCTCCTTGCTTCGGAGATGGAGCGCATTCCGGTGCCGGAGATCGTTGTCCAGGGGCGCATCACGGTGGAGGATACGGTTCCCGTCACGGTGGAGGCGATCGCGGGGCCGATGCCGGGGAGTGTGTGGGTGTGGCTTCCCCAGCAGGCCGTATTATTTACCGGCGATGGGGTCGTTCAGAGCCACCCGGCGATGACAGAAGTCCCGTCGTTCGCCCGCTGGCTGGAGGTGTTGGCTGGCCTGGAGGAGGGCATGCCCCCCGCCCGTATCGTTGTGCCCGGACGGGGGGCAGTCGGAGGGCCGGAAATGGTCCGCCCGCTGGTGGAGTATCTCCGCCACGCCCATCAGCGTCTCCAAGCGGCCCGTGCGAAGGGGCAGCGCGCGGACCTGGCCGCGCTGGCGGAGGAACTTTTGCCGCGTTTCCCCTTTCCGGAAGAGGAAAAGGACCGGACTCTTCCCCAGATTCGGGCCGGTCTGGACCGGTGGTGGGAGGAGATAAAGGGCGAGAAAGTCCGGTGACTACCGATGGGATTATTCAGCCCTTGGGGTGGGGGGCATTTGTCGCCCCCCGCCCGCACATCTTCCCCCGTTTCGCAGCAGCCTCGTCGTCAAAGGTCGGGGGCGGCAGGAGGAGCGGGATGGAAAATGAAATCGCGCGCATCCGGGCGGTCAAGGCGGCGCATGAGGACGAGTTGCTGAGCAAGGCCAATGTGGTGGGGGTGGGCATTGGCCTCCGCCAGCGCGGGGGAGAGTACACCGGCGAACTGGCGCTCATTGTCTCGGTGACCCACAAAGTGCCACCGGAGGAACTGGCCCCCGAGGACCTCATCCCCGATGAGATAGAGGGCGTCCCCGTGGATGTGCAGGCGGTGGGGACTCTGCGAATCTTACCGCCATACCGGCGTCTGTAGGAATTCCGTGGGAGATGGGGTTTTGGGGGCGGGCGGCCGAAGGCCGCCCGCCCCTTTTTCTCATAGTTTCCCCAATGCCTTTAATACCTTCTCCGGCGTGATGGGCAGTTCGTTGAACGGCACTCCCAGCGCGTCGGAAACCGCATTGGCAACCGCCACGGCGACCGGCGTCAGACAGGGCTCGCCGATCCCCTTCGCCCCGAAAGGCCCTACCCCCGTCCCCGATTCCAGCAGGATGACCTCCGTCGGCGGGTAGTCCATAGAGGTCGGGATCAGGTACTCCGAGAGCGACGGGGTCTTGATCTCCCCGCCCTCCACGACGAGGTTCTCCATCAGGGCGTACCCCAGCCCCTGGCTGCTCCCTCCCTGAATCTGCCCGACGACAGCAGCCGGATTGATCGCCCGCCCCACATCGTGACAGGCGACATTCTTGAGCACCTGGACCTGTCCGGTCTCGGTATCTACTGTCACCTCCACGGCAAAGGCCCCGAAGGTGAAGTCCGGGAAGACGTCCCCCTGACCGGTCTCCAAGTCTATCGGGTCGCGGAAGGGGGCCCGGAACAGGGCCAGGTTGGAGAGCGGCAGCCCCTCCGCCGCACAGATGCGGACCAGGTCCACCAGCGGTATATACCGCTCCGGCTCGTCCCTCACAAAGACGCGGCTGTTTACGATGTCCAGGTTATCCGGCTCTTCCTCCAGGAGTTTAGATGCCCGGTCCAGGAGCACCTTGCGGACGGCGGTCGCCGCCTGCAGGACGGCGTTCCCCGACATGTAGAGTTGCCGGGTGGCGGTCGTCGTCCCGGCCAGGGGGGTGAGGGCGGTGTCCGGGGTGTAGGCCACAACGTTATCCATCGGCACCCCCAGCACCTCGCTGGCGATCTGGCAGAGGCTGGAGAGTTGCCCGCCGCCCAGGTCGGGGCTACCGCACCGGATGACCACCGTCCCGTCCAGTTCCAGCCCGACCCAGGCCTGGGACGTGTCGTGGAGCCACATGATGCGGCCGTAACTCTGGAAGTACGAGGCGAACCCGCGCCCCACTTTGACCGGTCCCCGGTCCGGCGTCTTCTCGCCCAGTGCCTCCAGCGCCCGCCGCGCCGACTCCTCCAGCAGAGCCGCGCTGTGGATGACCTGTCCGGTGGCCGTGGTGTCGCCCGTCCGCAAATAATTGATCCGCCGCACCTCCAGCGGGTCCATCCCCAGGGCCTTCGCGATTTCGTCCATCTGCCGCTCGTGGGCGAAGCAGACCTGGGGGATGCCGAAGCCCCGGAACGCACTGGTGAAGGGGTTGTTCGTCGCCACGGTGACCGCATCCACCCAGACGTTATCCACCCGGTAGGGGCCGGTGGCGGCGACGGTGGAGTAGAGCAGGACGTAGGGGGAGAGGTAAGGGTACGCGCCGGAGTCGGAGATCAGTTCTACCTGGATAGCGGTGAGCCGGCCGTTGCGCTTGACGCCACTGCGATAGCGGATGACGTAGGGGTGGCGCTTGGAGTGGGCCAGGATGGACTCCTCGCGGGTGTAGACCAGGCGGACGGGGCGGCCGGTGTGTTTGGCCAGCAGGGCCAGGAAGACCTCCACGGTGATGTCCTCCTTGCCGCCGAAGCCGCCGCCGGTGAAGGCGGCCTGGATGCGCACCCGGTTCTGCGGCACGCCGATGGTCCGGGCGACCGTTCGGAAGTGCTCCACCACCTGGGTGGAGACGCGAATATTGATGACGCCGCGCTCGTCCACCCATGCCACGCCGGCCTCCGGCTCCAAGTAGGCATGCTCCACGAAGGGGAGACGGTAGGTGTTTTCTATGATGAGGTCAGCGGCGGCGAATCCGACCTCTACATCCCCTTTGCGGATGCGCCAGCGGGCGACGACGTTATCGGGCTCAAAGACGACCGGCGCCCCTGGCTTCAGCGCCTCCAGAGGATCGTAGACGCCGGGGAGGGGCTCGTATTCCACCTCTATCAGTTCCAGCGCCTTTTCGGCGATCTCTTCCGTCTCTGCGGCGACCAGGGCTACGGCCTCGCCCTTGTAGCGCACCCGATCCCAGGCCAGGACGGGGGTCTCGGAGCCCCGCCGCTCTCGCTGACCGGTCTGGCCGGGGATGTCGGCGACCATTTTGGCCCGGCCGATATCCTCGGCGGTGAGGACGCAGACGACGCCGGGGAGGGCGCGGGCGCGGCGGGGGTCAATGCGCACGATGCGGGCGGAGGGATAGGGGCTGCGCAGGACTTTGCCGTGGAGCATCCCCGGCATCTTGAAGTCGTCCGCGTAGGCGGTGGCGCCGACGGCTTTGCTCAACGCATCAAACCGACGAACGGGTTTCCCAACGACCCGGAGTTCCGCAGTCATCGCTCCCCTCCTTGCTGGGCGATTTTCTCCGCGGCCCACCGAATGCTCTCAATGATGAGCCCGTACCCCGTACAGCGACAGAGGTTGCCGGAGATGGCCTCGCGGATTTCCTCGTCGGTCGGATGGGGGTTCCGGTCCAGCAGCGCCTTGGCGGCAATGACGATGCCCGGCGTGCAGAATCCGCACTGGATGCCCCCGCGATCGGCCAGGGCCTCCTGAATGGGGTGGGGGTGGTCTACCGTGCCCAGACCGGCGGCGGTGGTGATCTGGGCGTCGTCGGCCTGCCAGGCCAGTACCAGGCAACTGTTGACCGCTTTGCCGTTCAGGAGGACGGCGCAGGCGCCGCAATCCCCCTTCTCGCAGCCGTTCTTGACGTCGGTGTAGCCCAGGTCCCGCAGGACCCGCAACAGGGTTGCGTTGGGCTTCACCGCGACCTGATGGGCGCGTCCGTTGATGGTCAGGGTAATCCGTTTGGGTTCCATAGGTCTTATCTCCTGGAGTAGGGAGTAGGGAGTAGGGAGTAGGGGGGAGGGGTCAGCGACGGCGTTCGGTGCTGGAGATGGGGCCGTTGAGGAGTCTCCCTACAAGGTCTGTTTGGGCCAGAACTTCTGCTTTGGATGCGATATAGCCCAGGTCTTCGGAAAGGATGCAGTAGTATTTGAGTTCTTCCAGAGATGCCTCCGCGGTGTTGTAGAAGCGGATTTTCTCTCCGATCCCGCGCCGTTTGAATCCCTCGGCGATGTTAGCAGGGATGGAGACGGCGGCCCGGCGCATTTGTGCTACCAGCCCAAAGCGCTCATGATGGGGAAAGGCCTCGGTAATCCGATACACGGTCAACACCAACTGATGCGCCTCCCGCCACACATCCAGTTGCTGAAAACTCTCCACCTTCCCCATACTCCTTACTCCTTACTCCTTACTCCCTACTCCTTCCAACATCCTCCGCACAATCACCCCCGCGACATACCTGCGATACGCCGCCGCGCCGCGGATATCGTCTATGGGACGGGTGGCTTCGGCGGCCCGGCGGGCGGCCTCCGCGATCCCTTCGGGAGTGAGCACCTGCCCCTCCAGCGCGCGCTCTGCCTCGTAGGCCCGAATGGGGGTCGGGGCAACCGCGCCCAGGGCAATGCGCGCCGTCCGGCAGACCCCGCCCTCGTCCAGGTCCACCCGTACCGCGCCGTTCACCACCGCGATCGCGTCGGCGTTGCGCAGGCCGATTTTGTAGAAGGCCGACCGGGAACCGAACCCCGGCAGGGGCACCCGCACCGCAGTCACCAGTTCGTGGGGCTGGCAGACGGTCCGGCGGACGTCCACGAAGAAATCCTTCAGCGCCACGCGACGGACGCCCCCGGTGCTTGCCAGTTCCACCTCGGCGTCCAGCGCCAGCAAGGGCGGGGCCATATCGGCGGCGGGGGAGGCATTCGCCAGATTCCCCACAACGGTCGCCCGGTTGCGGACCAGGGGGCTGGCCAGCACGGCCGCCGCGTCCCGCAGGACGGGCATCATCCGGGCAATCCGGGGGTCATCCAGCACCTCCGCCACTGTCACCGCCGCGCCGATGACCAGATGCCCGTCTTCCTGGCGGATGCCCTGGAGTTCCGGCAGGGAGGCGATGTTCACGACATAGCGGGGACACCGGCGGCCGCCGCGCATATCGGGGATCAGGTTGGTCGCCCCGGCCACCGGCAGCACGTCCAGCGCATAGTCGGCCAGCATGGCAAGCGCTTCGGCCAGAGTGCGGGGCATCAGCAATTCAAATTCCGGGAGCATAGGGCCTCCTTGGTTTTTTTTACCACAAAGAGCACAAGGGTTAATATAAAGAATATAAAGAAAAATTTCGTCTCTGCATTCTCTGGGCGCTCTGCGGTGAATGAATGGGCCGTTATACGAATTCGGAGAGCAGAAGGATTTCTATTTCACCGACCTGGCACAATCGGGAGTCGTTGGTGACGAATGCGCGGGCTCCCCACGCCAGAGCGGTGCCCAGATGGATGGCATCCGGCATCGGGATTCCGTAGCGAGCCCGCAGGTCAGACGCATACTCCATTACCGTCCAGTGGGCGTCCACGGTGGTCAGGTTGGGAAAATGGCGGAAAAGGGCACGATACTGGAGGGCCAGGGTCTCATTTCCGGCCCGCTTGACCCCGGTCAGGATTTCCCCCAGGGCCAGGATGGACACACACCCGCTGCATTCTCCCGTCTCCAGCGTCTGGAAAACGGTGTGCGCGACCGGCCCCCAGGTTGGATGTCGCTCAAAGGCATAGATGAAGACCACGGTATCCAGCGCGATGGCACCGGCCTGCCGGAGTCTCTGGGCGAGTTTTGCGCTCATTTTTCCGCTTCCCAGGAGGTCCGTTCCTGGGCCAGAAAGGCCTCTCCGCCGCCGAGTTCTCTCCAGACTTCCGCGCCCAGGCCGTAGATGAATTCACTCCACTTCTCCGGTGCGGGAAGCAGCCGGACGCTTCCCTCCTCCACGATCACCAGCAGTCGCCCGCCGGGCTTGACGCCCAGCGCTTCACGGGCATCTTTCGGAAGCACCATCTGATTCCGACGGCTCAATTTCACCACAGTCATAGGAAGCCCCCCCCTCCAAAGGGATACGCGCATCACGGACCTGTACGCATTATATCACGTTTTGTTCAGCAAAACCAGCGAATAGCGTACAAAAACGGCAAATGATTTGTAAATTGCTCTATCGCTTTGTTAATGAGCCGTTTGTCTTTGATCCTGTTGATTCTTAAAGTAATCGGGGGCTGTTGATTCTCATAAAGTCGTATCACCCGGTCTTTCACAAAGTCTCACAAAGTCGTATCATCCCTTGCCCGGGTGGGAGTCCGAATGTTTGTTCCGAGGTTTTCTTTGTTGCCAGGGATTCCCTTTATCCCCCTCACCCCCCTTGCCCCCCTCTCCCCCTTGCCCTGACGGGCGGGGGAGAGGGGGGAAGAGAGGGGTTTTTGGGGCGGCGGCGAAGCCGCCGCCCCAAAAACCCCATTTCCATCCCCCCTCCCCGTGCGGCGGTAG